>Ga0126304_10001263_pt1 | contig 11715 bp, 8 predicted proteins | sample Plot25_FD_92538 | JGI IMG/M metagenome (GOLD analysis project Ga0126304, IMG submission 92538) | Serpentine soil microbial communities from UC McLaughlin Reserve, CA, USA - Plot25 | ecosystem: Environmental > Terrestrial > Soil > Grasslands | place: USA: UC McLaughlin Reserve, Lake County... | reverse complement strand
CACCGACGACGCGCTCCATCAAACCCGTGAGTACCTCCGTCGATGCTCTGTGCAGGTCGTCGAGCAGAATCACGACGGGTACGCCAGTCTCCTCCGGCCATGTTTCGCTGATGCCATGGCGGACCAATCCACCCCGTACCTGCGCCTCTCGCGCCAGCTCCGCCAGCAGGCGGGTCTTTCCCATCCCGTGTGGCCCGGTCAGGAGAATGCGTTCCATCGAGCCGGTGGCGGCCCGGTCGTACGCATCCGACAGCCGCGCGAGCTCGGCTTCGCGACCGACGAACGTGGGTCCGACGACGGTCAGCGCCGGAGGTAACGCTTCCGGCGATGCATCGACCGCCAGCAATGCGACGTCCTGGGCCAGCACCCGTGCCTCGACGGCTCGCAGATCGGGTCCGGGTTCGACGCCCAGCTCGTCGATCAGTGAGGTTCGGGCCCGTTGGAATGCGTCCAGGGCTTCGCCTTGGCGGCCGGAGCGGTACAGCGCCGTCATCAGCTGCGCCCAGAGCCGCTCTCGCCACGGATTCTGGCCAACCAGCGCTTCGAGCTCGCTTACCAGTTCCGGACCGGCACCGAGCGTCAGGTCGGCGGCGATCCGGTCCTCCACTGCGGTCAGTCTCAGCTCCTCCAGCGCCGTCCGTTCCGCTACGGCGAATGGTGCGTCGAACTCCGCGTATGCCTCACCCCGCCACAGCGCCAGCGCGTCCCGCAACTCGTTCGCCGCTGCTTCGGTGCATCCAGCCCTCAATTCACGCCGGCCAGCGGCGGCCAAGGTCCGGAAGCGTTCGGCGTCCACGTGCCCGGGATCCACGGCGGCGAGATACCCAGGGCGGCGGGTGAGCACCAGCGACGCACCATGGCCTGGCAGGGCCCGACGCAGCCGCGACACATAGGACTGCACGGTGTTCTCGGCATGGCCAGGCGATTCCTCTCCCCAGATTCCAGCGATGATTGTCGACACCGAGAACACCCGCCCGGGTGCGGTCAGCAAGAGCGCCAGGAGAGCTCGTTCCTGCGGGCCGGGCACATCGAGCACGCGGGAGCCCACGCGCACCTCGAGCGGTCCGAGCACACCGAACGTGACCGCGGCGTCGGTGACCGATCTGCGAGTGCTCGTCAGAGGCCTGCTCATGGGTGCTCCGTTCCGAGCGTTCTGCCGACCCCGGTGATGCGCAAGGCGTGTCGGGACATTCGTCAGACAGAAGTGGCGATACCTCCGGTAATGCGGCTATGTGACGTGGTTGGCGGCTCACGCCACTCAACCGTCAGCAAACTGTCAGGGCTTCGGTCCACATTCAGATCACCGCGGTTCCGATGACCGCGACGCCGAGGGGGAAACATGAAAAATAAACGAATTGCGTGGTTCGCGGCGCTTGCCGCAGTCGCCGCGCTCGAAGCGCCTGCCTCGGGCGGTGCGCTCGCCGCGTCCGCAGCGCCACAGGCCAACGAAGTCACGACGTGGAACCGGATCGCGACGGAAACGCTTGTCGCGTTCCCTGGGGTGGCGGGCGGTGCACCGCCGGCTCTCCAGATCAACATGGGGATGACGCAAGGCGCCGTCTACGACGCCGTCAACGCGATCGAGCCGAGGCATCGGCCGTATCTCCTCGAGACGAGCTTCGACCCGATGGCCTCGAAGGAGGCCGCCGCCGCGACCGCAGCGTACCGCGTCCTGACCAACATCGTCTCGACGGTGCCCGTGAGCATCGCGTTCCCGAATAAGGCGAGCTTGTTGCAAAGGCTGGACACGGAATACGCCGCATCGCTAGCGGCGATCCCGGACACCCCGTTGAAGACCGCCGGTATCGCTGCGGGAAACGCCGCGGCTGACGCGATGATCGCCGCAAGACGGGATGACGGACGCTTCGGGCCGTCACAGTGGGTGCCGAACGATGACGTCGGGCATTGGCAGCCGCTGTTGAACCCTGATGGATCACAGATGCTTGACCCGACCCCGTGGGTGGGCGGGGTGGACCCGTTCCTGATGCAGAGTTCCTCGCAGTTCCGCACCGACGGCCCACAGGCGCTTGGCAGTGTCGCCTGGGCGGAGGATTTCAACGAGGTCAAGGCGCTCGGCTCGGTGAACAGCACGGCCCGCACAGACGAGCAGACGCACATCGCGCTCTGGTGGCAGAGCGCCGGAGGGCCGGCCCTGCTGTGGAACGACGTCGCCCGAGACCTGGCCGAAGACCCGGACCGCGGCGTCGACCTCGCCGACAGCGCCCTGCTGTTCGGGATGCTGAACCTGGGCGGCGCGGACGCGGCGATCAACTGCTGGAACGACAAGTACTACTGGGACTTCTGGCGGCCGGGGCAGGCGATCCGTGAGGCGGACAGGGACGGTAACCCCGCCACCGAGCCTGACGGTGCCTGGACGGCGCTCCTCACCGCGCCGTACCCGGAGCATCCGTCCGGGCACCTCTGTCTGGACGGCGCGCACCTGCGCGTGCTGCAGATGTTCTTCGGAACGGACAAGATCGGGTTCGACGTGACGAGCAGCCGCTTCGGAGGTGAGACCCGCCACTTCGATCGGTTCTCGGAACCTCTCAAGGAGATCATCGATGCCCGCATCTGGGCGGGCCTCCACTACCGCACTGCCGACGTGCAGGCGCAGATCTTGGGCCAGAAGGTCGTCCAGTACATGGCGAAGCACTACTTCCAGCCGCTCGACTGACCTGACCGGCGAGGGGCCGCAGCGGTGCGGCCCCTCGCCGCACGTCCCCATCGGGGCATCCGTTGTCGCCGAGTCGGGTCCGTGGTTTGCGCGCTGGCAACGATAACCGACAGGATCGGTTCCCAGGCTCCCTTGCCGATCTCCTTGCCTTTTAGGTAGCAATACCGCGTTCCGTGGGTTGAGGGGAATTCCTCGGACGCCGTTGGGAGTCCAACCGTCCACGCCGAGTGCACTGCGCGGCGTGCTGACGCCGAGGTCTTTCCAACGTCGGACAATGGAGCGGCAGCGGCCAGGATGCGAGCTACCATCCGCCCCACATCTGTCGTCAGGTCGATGTCATCAGTCACGTCACCGTGGCGAGCACATCGCACCAGAAGCCGCAGACCGGTCGGTGCCTCGCTGTTAGGCTTCGGCTGCCCGTTGTTTCGTTCCTCCAGCCTGTTTTTCGGGCAGGCACCGAGGCCGCCGAAGGCTGATCCGATGAGCAAACCAACGACCTGATGCGCGTCGACGACATCCGATCGCTAAGCCTCTTCGGCGGTCTGACCGACGAGCAGCTTGCGGAGCTGGTCGATGCCGGCACCGAGGTGCGTGTCGAGCCAGGCGTCGACCTGTTCCACGAGGGCGAGCACGCGGACTTCTGGTGGGTGCTCATCGACGGTGCCATCGAACTCAGGCGACACGTCGGCCGCGAGGACACCGTGGTCGCGAGGATGGACGTACCGGGCCGCTGGGCCGGCGGGTTCCGCGCGTGGGACGAGCACGGCGTCTACCTCGCGACCGGCCGAGGAGTGAGCCTCGGCCGGGTGCTCCGGGTGCCAGCCGAGGCGCTGCGTGAGCGGTCCGACGCCTGGTTCCCGTTCGCCGGACACCTCATCAAGGGGGTGTACACCACAGCTCGCAGCATTGAATCGGCGGCGCGGCAGCACGAGTCCCTCGTCACCCTCGGCACGCTCGCCGCCGGCCTCGCACACGAGATCAACAATCCGGCAGCCGCTGCCACTCGGGCTGTCGATGCCCTCGAGGACGCGTGCCAGATGCTGCTCGCGTCGATCGGCCGGCTCGCCCAGGACGAGATCTCGTCCCGGCAATTCAGGGCATTGGATGCGTTGCGCCGGGAGATCGAGCCTCGGGCGACCGTACTGGACCCGCTGGCCATGGCCGACCACGAGGAGGCCCTGTCGTCGTGGCTCTCTCGCCACGGCGTCGAGCGTGACTGGATCATCGCGCCACCTTTTGCTGCCGCCGGAGTTGATCTCGACTGGTGCGAACGGGCGGCGACGGCGCTCGACCCAGCGGCGCTGGGGCCGGGCCTGGAATGGGTGGCGAGCACGCTCTCCGTGGCCACGCTCCTGTCGGAGATGAAGGAGTCGACCCGGCGCGTCTCGGGCCTCGTCGCCTCCGTCAAGTCCTACTCCCAGATGGACCGCGCGTCGATGCACCACGTCGACGTGACCGACGGCCTCGAGAGCACGCTGGTGATGCTCGGGCACAAGATCGGCGGCGGTATCCAGATCGTGCGTGACTACAGCGCCGACGTTCCTCCGATCGACGCGTATGCCGGCGAGCTCAATCAGGTGTGGACCAACCTCATCGACAACGCTGTCGACGCGATGGCTGGCGCGGGAACACTTCGCGTATCAACCCGGGCTGACCGGGATGTCGTCGTCGTCGAGATCGGCGACTCCGGTCCGGGAATGCCACCCGCCGCGGCGGCCCGCGCGTTCGAGGCGTTCTACACGACCAAGGAGGTAGGCAAGGGCACCGGTCTCGGCCTCGACATCGCACGGCGCATCGTCGTGGAACGCCACGGTGGCACGATCAGCATCGACTCGAGACCGGGTGAGACGGTCCTGCGCGTTCGTATCCCCGTCCGAGCGCACGATCTCCAACCGCGGGCCGTCACCTGACCCTTCGCCACGCCAGCAGCGGATCAGCCGTTGACAAAGGTCCCGCCGCAGAACGCTTGCGCCTCCGGGGTCAGCACCCCGTCGGCTCCATAGGCCACGTAAATCTGTCCAACCTCTCCTGGTTGACCGAGGTGCACGTTTACGTGCAGGGGGTGCTGCCGGGTGGCGGCGAAGTCGTCTGCATGCGGAAGATGCACGTACTTCTCACCGCCGTCAGGAGCGAGCAGCACACATTCACCGTCACCCACGATCTGGAAGTGGGTATGGTCGGCTACCGCTGGGATGGCACTGGCGAGAACGACGGCCACCGCGAACGGCCCGGCCAAGATCAGGCGACGCCGCATGACTGCCTCCATGGAAGTGTCCTCGGCTGCCATCCAGCGTCCGCTCCCGACAGATCGGGGTCAAGGCCCGCCTCTTGCCGAACCGCATGTTTCCCCGACCGGGTGACGGGGCAGCACTTTGTTCAGGGCACGATGCATGACATGTAGATCGACGCGCTAGCTAGCGGGTTGGGACGACGCCCTGACGGAGGTGTGGGTCTAATGCCGATCCACCGGCTTTGGACGCGACGACAGATGCTGCAGACGACAGGCCTTGCGACATTCGGCCTGGCCGCGGCCTCCTGTGCCGGCGAACCCGAGCGCCCGGGAACGAGCGGTACGGAGGCCGGAGACGCGTCGCCGACTCCGACCTTCGTCGAGCCGACGTCGCGACTCTCTGGGAACCTCTCCATCCTGATGTGGAGTCACTTCGTTCCCAGCCACGACGAGTGGTTCGACCAGTTCGTCGCGGACTGGGGCCAACAGGTGGGCGTCACGGTGACGGTGGACCACATCAACGTGGCCGAAGTTCCGCCGCGCATCGCGGCTGAGCTGCAGGCCGGTCAGGGCCACGACCTGATGCAGTACATCGCACCGCTGGCGCAGTTCGAACCGAGCGTCCTGGATATGACCGACATCACGGAGGAGGCGAACAATCGCTACGGCGATCAGCTCGAGATCTGCCGGAAGTCGACGTTCAACCCGACAACGGGCAAGTACTTCGCGTTCGGGCCAGGCTGGGTTCCCGATCCGGGCAACTACCGACGCAGCCTCTGGGAGGCGGCCGGTCTACCCGACGGACCGACGACGTGGGAGGAACTCCTCGAGGGCGGAACCGAGATCAAGCAGAGCCAGGGCGTCCAGATGGGTATCGGGATGTCCCAGGAGATCGACTCGAACATGGCCGGCCGGGCACTGATGTGGTCGTTCGGTGCGTCGATCCAGGACGAGGAAGAGAACGTGGTACTCGACTCCCCGGAGACGGTTGCCGCGGTCGAGTACATGAGCGAGCTCTTCACCGGCGCCATGACGGACGAGATTTTCTCCTGGAACGCCGCGAGCAACAACCAGGGACTGGTCTCGGGACAGCTCAGCTACATCCTCAACTCGATCTCCGGCTATCGGACGGCGCAGGAGACGAACCTCGAGATCGCCAACGACACGTTCTTCGTCCCGGCACTGGAAGGTCCCGAGAACGCGCTCGCGGCGCAGCACGTCATGTACAACTGGATCGTTCCTCAGTTCGCGGCAAACCCCGACGCCGCCATGGAGTTCCTCCTGCACTACACGGCGAACCTGGAGTCGGCCGCGTACGCCTCCCAGCTCTACGACTTCCCCGCATGGGACGGCCTGGTCCCCAAGCTCGAGAACTGGCTCGAGGACGATCCGTTCGGCTCCGAGCCATCGGACAAGCTCTCCATCCTCACGACAGCGACCGAGTGGGCGACGAACATTGGCCACCCCGGGCCGGCCAACACCGCTGAAGGCGAGGTCTTCGGCCTGCCGATCATCCCCAACATGTTCGCGCGGGCGGCTCGCGGCGAGGTCACACCCGAACAGTCCGTTGCCGACGCCTCCCGAGAGGTGGAGGGAATCTTCGCGAAATGGCGCGAACGTGGCCTGATCGGCGGCGGGTGAGACCGGCCGGCCCACGTCGGTGAGGCGACATCCATGACTCAGGTCGTCGAGGTCCGCGGACTGCGAAAGACGTTCGACGGCGGGCGCCGTAACGTCGACGCGCTTCGCGGCATCGACCTGGCCACGGTGGAGCGGGAGTACCTCGTCCTGTTGGGGCCGTCGGGGTGCGGCAAGACGACTCTGCTCCGCACGATCGCCGGGCTCGAACAGCAAACCGAAGGCGACGTCCTGATCGGGGGTCACGTCGTCAACGGCCTACCGCCCCGGGCCCGCCAGGTGGCGATGGTGTTCCAGAGCTACGCGCTCTATCCCCACAAGACCGTGCTCGCCAACATCGTGTTCCCACTCAAGGCCGAACGGCTGGATCGCGACAGCAGGGACAAGAAGGCGCAGTGGGCAGCCGCGCTCCTAGGCATCCAGCACCTTCTGGACCGCAAGCCGCGTGAGCTCTCGGGCGGCGAACGTCAGCGGGTCGCACTTGCCCGCGCCCTGGTACGCGAGCCGCAGGTCTTTCTGCTCGACGAACCGCTGTCCAACCTCGACGCGAAGCTGCGGGCCTCCGCCCGGGACGAGTTGAAGACGTTCCAGCAGCGCGTGGGCACCACCACCGTCTACGTCACGCATGATCAGACCGAGGCCATGGGTCTCGGGGACCGGATCGCCGTCATGGAACATGGCACGATCCGACAGCTCGGCCGGCCGAGGGACGTGTACGACGACCCAGCCGACACCTTCGTCGCCACCTTCATCGGGTCACCGCCGATGAACCTCGTCTCGCGCGACGGCGTCCTCGTCGGCTTCCGGCCGGAACATCTCCTCCCGGCCGAGGTCGTCGCCGGCGAGCGTGTCACGATCCCGTTCCTCGTCGACCGGATCGAGTACCTGTCCGGCGACCGGCACATCTACGGCCTGGTCAGCCGGATAGGTGAGGAGACGCGGGTCATCGCACGACTGCCGTCAACCGTGTCGACGCCGCTATCGCCCGGAGAGACGCACGACTTCGCAGTCCCCAGCGAGCAGCTCCGCTTCTTCGACGCGGACACGCTGTCCCGCACCGATCCGGTCCCGGTCGGAGACTGACCGTCGTGGAACAGGCCACGGCAGTCCAGCCGGCCCGCCCGGCGACGGGAGCGCCGCCCAGGAGGCGGCTTGCCGACAGGGATGGACTGCTCGCCTGGCTCTTCCTCCTGCCCTCGTTCGTGTATGTCATCGCTCTGGTCGGCGTGCCGTTCGTGCTGGCGATCGGGTTCGCCTTCAGCGACGTGACGGCGGGCGACCCGTCGTTCGACTGGGCGGGACTGGACGCCTTCCGTCGTGCCTTCGACGACCCCGTCTTCTGGCAGTCCCTGCGCAACACGCTCGTGATCACCGTCATCTCGATGGTGCTCATCGTGCTGCTCGGCAAGATCCTCGCCAACATCCTGCTCGCCGACTTTCGCGGCAAGTGGATCGTCCGCTTCCTCATTCTGCTGCCCTGGACGACTCCGGTCGCGTTGTCGACGGTCTCCTGGCTGTGGCTCCTCGACTCGATCTTCAGCCCGATCGACTGGGTGCTCCGGCAGCTGGGACTCCTCGAGGCGAACATGTACTGGCTCGGCAGGCCGACGCTGGCCATGGTGTCGGTCATTGCGGTGCACGTCTGGCGGCTGGTGCCGCTTGCGGCGGTCATCGTGCTCGCCGGGTTGATCGCCATCCCGAAGGACATCGACGAGGCTGCCCGGGTCGACGGCGCGGGTTTCTGGCGGCGCATGTTCGAGGTGACGATCCCGCTGACTCTGCCGGTCATCGCGGTGGCCGCCCTGTTCGGTGCGATCTTCACGTTCACCGACATGGCCGTCGTCTACGTGCTCACCCGGGGCGGACCGACGAACTCGACTCAAGTTCTGGCGAGCTGGGCATTCGCCCGGGGCATCGAGGGTGGCGACGTCGCCCAGGGGGCGGCGATCGCGATCTTCTTGTTCCCGCTGCTGCTGGCCGCGGCGATCCTCATCCTGCAGGCCGTCCGTCGGATGCAGGTCATGTGATGGCTGAGGTCGTCACCACCGAGGCCGACGCCGAACAGCTGCGGCGCCGGTACGCGCGGCGGCATCGCTTCAGCCGAGTGGGTGTCTACCTGGCGGCCGTCCTGGCCGCCCTACTGGCGGCGGGCCCCTTCCTGTGGAGCACGATCACCGCGCTCAAGCTCAACGGTGACCTGTACGACGCGACCAACAACCCGTTCGTCTTCAACGAGCCGGCGACCCTGGACCATGTCGTGTTCCTCTTCCAGGACACCGCCTTTCCGACCTTCCTCTGGAACACGCTGTGGGTCGGAGTGCTGGTCGTCACGATCACCCTTCTGTTCGGGCTACCGGCCGCGTACTCGCTGGCCCGGCTCGACCGCCCGTGGTCCGGCCCGATGGGGATCGCCCTGTTCTTCGTCTACCTGGTACCGCCCACCCTGCTCTTCCTCTCCCTGACCCGGATCGTGGTCGCGCTGGGCCTGCAGGACTCCACCTGGTCGCTCGTGCTGATCTACCCGACGATCACGATCCCGATCTGCACTTGGCTGCTGATCGGCTTTCTCAAGGGGATCCCGAAGGACATCGAGGAGCAGGCGATGGTCGACGGCTACAGCCGGGTGGGAGCGCTCGTCCGGACGATTCTGCCGCTTCTGTTCCCAGGCATCGTCGCGGTCATCGTGTTCGCCTTCACGATCACGGCCAGCGAGTTCATCTACGCGCTGGCGTTCATCTCCCCCTCTTCGGAGAAGGTCGTGAGCACGGGAGTCCCGACCGAGCTCATCCGAGGCGACGTGTTCTTCTGGCAGTCACTGCAGGCGTCCAATATCATCATCGCCCTGCCGATCGCCTTGGTCTTCACCATGTTCCTCGGCCGGTTCGTGTCCGGTTTCACCATGGGCGCAGTCAAGGGCTGACGGCAGCCCGACGTCGGCCGAGGCGTGCGACGAGTGGCGGGCGAGGTCGCGTCAGATCCGTTCCAGGATCTCGACGCGCTTGCCGTACAGCGGGATCTCCCCGGCCTCCTTGAGCAAGCGTCGCTTGGCTTCGGTCGGTGTCACGCCACCGTCGATGGCGATCTTGGCGATCGCGCCGGCGACCTGCGGGGCAGCGAACGACGTGCCACTCCACAAGGCCCAGGCGTTATGCGGGAACTCCTCGAAGTCGTAGTCGAGGCTTGGCGACTCTGTCCCCGGGACGAAGGTGGAACGCACCCCCTCGCCGATGGTACTGACATCTACCCACGCCCCTCGGCTCGACCACTCCGCCGGCAGCATCCCTTGGGTGAGAGCCGCCACAGCCGTCACGGTCGGAAACGCGGCCGGGTAGCACGGTCGGTCGTGACCGAAGTTGCCCGCCGCGGCGACGACGACTGTCTCGAGTCCGGCCTCCCGAGACTGTTCGTCGATGATCTCCAACGCGACGCCAAGGGCGACTGGTCGCTCGTCATCTGCTGTCTCGGCCCCAAAGGACAGGTTCACGATCACATGCTGGCCCGCCTCGAGCCCCTTCCGAACCTCATGGACCAGCCTCCTGGCGACCCGGAGCTCATGAGCGAACCCATTGCTGTCAAGCTCTTTGCGCACCTCGATGCGCGCATCGGGCACGATCTGCTGGACGATGCCGGCACAGAAAGAGCCGTGCCCAGCGGCGAGGTCGAGGAAGTCGTCCCTCGGCATGTCGTCGAGGTCTTCACGGTTGATCCCCGTATCCAGACCAGCCAGCCAGCCGTCGTCGCGGTCGCCGTAGACGCCGGTGTCGATGATAACGACACGAACCGGCGACTTCTCCTGTTCCTGCTCGTCGGCGGACATCGGCCAATCCGGTCTAGCACCAGCCGTCGGCTCGGGACTGGCAACCGCGCTCTTCATGTAGCCCATCGGCGTCATGTAGTTGGCGGAGATCGGCACTCCTTGTCGCCGAAGATTCGCGGCAAGCTGGGCCAGCTCGATCGGATCCCGATCCCCGCCGCGCAACCGAACCACCCTGTCGTCCAACGCGGTGACGGGCTCCACGTCCAGGTTGTACGCGTCGAGCAGCCTGCGCACACCCTGCAGAGCCTCGGCACGGATCAACAGCTGAGTGACCGCCGCCAGGGTGCTTCCTCCGTGCTTGTCCGGGATCAGCGCGAACTGCGTCCGGTCGGTGCGGCCTGCGCGGCGCTGTCGGACATCAGCGATGAACCGCTCCGCAAAGACAGGATCATCGCGGGTCGTGCGGATGGACCTGACCTGCCGCTGAACACTGCGAAGATCTTTCAGGCGGTCGGTGTCAGTCCTCCGGTCGGGCTGTCCAAAGCTTGGCATTGTGCACTCCTCTGCGATTGGCGACCACTACTGTCTGCTGTGACGCGACGGTCGGGGTGGCCTCTTCTATGACAGATCTGGATGAAGACCTGCTGATACGCGTGAAGGCAGCGTATCGGGGCGCGATCAGTGACCCGGAGGCTTTCCGCGCACAGGCAGCTGGCCTCGTTCGGGAGGCGCGCCAGAGCGGCGACCCCGAAGCCGTCTGCCTCTCGCTTCGCGCGTCAGGCTGGGCGGAGCGCTACGCCTTGGAGCACCGACAGGCGCTCCGGTTGCTCGACGAAGCCGTGCGGATCGCGCGCCATCACCGGCTGAGCCACGTGCTCGGAGAGGTACTCGTCACCCGCGGCGCGGTGAAGCACGAGCTCGGCCGCATGTCGGCCGCCCGTCGCGACTTCGACGCTGCCGAGCCGCTGATTCCTCCCGACGCGATCTCAGAACTGACGAGCCAGCGCGCCACGCTGTTCGCCAACCAGGGTGATCTCGCCTCGGCCGCCGCTCTTTACGCCCGGTTGCTGAAAGACGGAACTCTCACCGCTGACGTCCGCACGAAGACGGCAGCAAACCTCGGAATCATCCAGGCACATCGCGGTCGTTTCAAGGAGGCCCTTGCCCTGTTCGACGTGGCGAGCCGCGCGGCCGAACAGGTGAGCCCGCTGTACGTCGCTATCGTTGCTGAGAAACGAGCCTGGGTAACCGTACAGGCCGGGCTCCTGGCCGACGGTGTCGCGCAGTTGGACGCCGCCAGAGCGATGCTTCAGGAACTCGGGCTGCCCCCCGGCGAGCTGCTCATGGAGTACTCCGACGCGCTCAGGCAACTTCGGCTCCTTCCGGAGGCGCTCGAGCATGCCCGTGAGGCCGTCT
>Ga0126304_10001260_pt1 | contig 11730 bp, 10 predicted proteins | sample Plot25_FD_92538 | JGI IMG/M metagenome (GOLD analysis project Ga0126304, IMG submission 92538) | Serpentine soil microbial communities from UC McLaughlin Reserve, CA, USA - Plot25 | ecosystem: Environmental > Terrestrial > Soil > Grasslands | place: USA: UC McLaughlin Reserve, Lake County... | reverse complement strand
TTGATTCAGTTGTGCTCATTCTCGGTCATTGTCGAACAAAAGCCACCAGCAACATTAAATGCAGTAAGCTAAAACTTTAAAGCTCACCAGCTCCTACTCTATTCTCAGAATCCATCTAAAGAATTGATATCGTTCTGGGTCCCACCGAACCCGCTAAAAGTCGCTGCATAAATCATGTTCTCATGTGGTTAACATTTAAGTATTTCACGCAATCTATTATATTCTTCTATAGTCATGTCTCCTCTTGCTAATATTATGCTAATTATAGAGCAAGGCTCCTCGTTAGTCGTTATTGTGTGATTATCATTCGATATCCATCCCAACAAATCTGCAGACTTGGCAGCTGCCATATTAAGGGCGTCTTTTGGCGATGCGGAGCCATTATAAACTTGTTGTATAGCTTGATTTACATCTCCAGCCACCTCTGGATATTCAGGAATATTTGGTCTGCTTCGTCCATATGGAATCATTGAAACCATTTCTTCAAAGAAGGGGACTGATTGCTTTAGCGGCTCAGAGGATGGACCCTCTCCTAACGCTTGCTGTGTCGGCAAATAGCCATATTGTTGTAGAAACGGACCCAGTATTTCAGGTTGAGCCACTATTGTTATCAACTCCCATGCCAAGTCACTATTTTGTGATGTACTTGGTATAGCTAACTCCCATCCTCCCATCATAGTTGTTGTCTGAGTCGTCTGGTTAGGTACTGGAAACATTGGAATAAACCCAACTTGCTGCTCCAATGTTGACCAGGATTCTCTTGGAAAGAATACAGGCATCCATGAACCATCTATCATAACGGCAAAGGTTCTGTTAGCAAATTCGGCCCCCCAATCATGCTCCTTTTGCGGTTTTATCCCCGCATCTACCTGCTGCTTCAAGAACTCCATTGCTCTTACTCCTTGAGAGCTATTGTATGACGGAAACCAGTAAGCGCCTTTTGTAGGATGCCCTTGACGCAGCTCTAGTACTTCTCCCCCAAGCATCCAAAGATACGGATACCACACATCCAGATCGTATGAAGCACCTAAAAGATGCACTCCTTGAATTACTCTACCTTCAAACAAATCATTCAATTTTACTGCTGCAGAAATGTATCCATCCCAAGTTTTCAATGATTCCGGATCAACTCCTGCTTCTTGCAGCATATCTTTCCAGTACCATATGCCTCTAACATCGGTCCATAGCCACAGACCATATATGGTGTTATTATATACGCAGCCATCAATGATTGATTCATATAGATCGGAAGTTCCACCCCACTCCTCAAACTGGGCAGTTAAATTTCTCAGCAGACCCTTCTCTGCAAATTCGCCAAGCCATATTTGATCTACAGACACAATGTCTACAGAATTGTTGCCATTTGATAGTCTATCTAAGATTTGGTTTCTTGTGTCACGGTAAGGGAAATCATCATATTCTATCTGTATGTTCATGTCTGGGTGGCGTCTATTGAGCTCATCAAGAGCAGGCTGGAGCAGTTGATTCCAGCTTCCAGACTTGCTTAGGTCATCAAAAATTCCTCTAAGGATAACATTAGTTTTGTCAGGTAATGATGATTTACTTGTTGATGACTGATTTGACGAAAGAAGAGTGAAAGGATCGTATTCAGTATTATTACTATTATTGTCATCATAAGTTGTTCTGTTATTAGAAGATAAATTGGTGCCGGCAGCTTGTGCAGGTTGTAAAATTGTGGTAGGAGTTGTTATGATAATGATCATTAGGAGAGCAAAGACAATACCCGGGCTGGTCTTGGAAATACAATATTGTTGGCTCATTTTGCCTAGTTGCTGCCACCTTCTTCCAATCAATATTCTTGTACTAACTCCTGCTCTAGTGCTCTCAACCACAATATAGATAGACTAGACTCCTGCTTAAAAATATCTGGTATTTTTCTAGTTCGCCATCCCAAAGTAGCATAAAAGCGTGAGTACCCTTGAGCCCGCCTTTTAGCTGCATAGTATCTTAGTTTAGAAGGTTTTTCTCTCGGAACCCTCTTGGCCCGTATCCCTTAATCTTACTGAATGAATGTTTCTCTACATTGCCATGTTATGACATAATATGAAAAAATCCTTGGCAACGGAAGAAACCAGAAGCTAGATGTAAACCGAACCGATGATTTGTTCTTCAGAATATATTTTTGGCCATAAAGTCGTCTGACAGCGGTCTACAATGGATCCAAACAGCCATCACGATTCATAGATAACCTTTAAAGTTCTAGCAGTAGAACCCGATTACATGCAGGAATCTAATCCCGACAGGCCCGCTGTGAAACAAAAACTTTTTAGCTACCCTTGCATAGTTTCAAATTGAAACCTTCAGTTTAGTGCTTCTAAATGCATGGGAACTCTTTGGCCCCTCCTATATTGGTTCTTTATTAGGGTTCAAAACAATAAAAAGAGTGTATAGAGAAAACAAGATTGGAAACTGAATTTCTCGCAACCAAACTCAAGCGAATTTTATTTCTACAGCGAATGATACTTGTGCATTAGAGAGACTTCTCCAACATTTGCTACCCCTATGATTTATTTTATTTTCAGATAACCTAAAAGAACTCAAATGCTTCTGGACGTCCTTTAATAAACCTTCGATTGTCCATCATTTACCTAATTCCTTCATCGTGCTTCGTCTTGTACTTTACGTAAACTTTGCCGGGCGTCCTCTCCTCGGACGAGACAAACTTTAGGTAGTGTCTTTTGGCTACACCTTCAAAGAGCAGCTTTCCGCCGCCTAAGAGAACTGGGTTAATCATGAGCCAAATTTCATCAATCAAACTGAGATTTATCATGCTTGAAACGAGCATTGCTCCGCCTACAACGTAGATATCCCCGCCCGGCTTCTGTTTAAGATTTCTAATTTCCTCCAGATCAGAGATGACTCGTGAGTTTTTCCAGGAGATCTCCATCGGCTTGCGCGAAACGACAATGTGAGGCGTTTTGGAAGCCCACTGAGCGTATTCGACTTCCTTGGCTGTCGGCAGTTTGTCGCTGTACGGCAGTTTCCTATTGGGGTCAAGGGCAGCGGTCCAGTACTGTTCGTAGCCGGGATACATGACGCTACCCAGAACGCAGGTATCAACATGATCTAGGAGTTCGTATTCGTCTTCCCAGCTATCCACCCAGTCCTGTCTTCCCTCGGGGTCTTCAATGTACCCGTCCACCGATATTCGCATGGCTGAGATTATTTTTCTCATACTATTCCTCATCATCTTTTAATTATTACTCAACCTTTCGCAATGTCACATCCCTAGCCGGATGTCATTTCCCGCTCCCGACGCTTACTAGCAAAAACTTACAACTCGCTACATATTTATGGATTCTGAACCTTTTTGTGGAACCGATATCAGCATACAGCCTCTTGGGCCCGCACCTAAATTATTGACAGGATAATTGCCGATAATAAGTAATCTTTAAAGCTCGAAGAATCGAACCCTGTTACATGCGGGAATCTAATCCCACTGAACCCGCTTACAGGGGATCACTTACTTTTGACTTAATTGAGACAATGTATAATAGCGCATTTCATAAATAGCGTTCCGTGCTTGTAGCAAAGACATTATTCATTATTGGATTAGTAATTATCATCCTAGGGGTAATATTTCTCCTTCAGAGTAAATCCTCTCTTGGTCCTTCTACCTCATTTATGTATAGCAATCCTGAATGGACAGTAAACGGATATATCATAATTGCAGTGGGAGTGATTGTCACTGGAGTAGGCGTAATAACAAGGCAATATTCTAAGAAGCGTAGTTGAGTAGGGTCATGAACTGAACTATAGAATCGCTTAGTGGTTTAAGATATTTGCAGCATGTGTGAGCTGTCCCTTAGTATATTCAATACATTTAATTTCTTGAAACATCAGCCGACTTTAGATTGGTCTGAAATTTCAGCTGCATCCATCGAACCTGCATCAGTATTGTATCACTCTAGAGGACAATTCAGTCGCCAGAATACCACGACAGTTCTTGTCCACCTCCTAAACCTGCATGATCAGAAGCGGCATAGTTCGCATTCTTGAATTTTGAATTGTTTGATCGCTGATACACTTTCTTACTCAGGTTGGGCTATTGTTGTAGTAGTAGTCGATAGAAATGTTTGTAATATCTTGCTTATTTCATCAGGATATTGGTCCATTACTGCATGACCAGCATTTTGGATCTGTACAAGCCAGGCCCCTGGAATCTTTTCTAGAATTTTTAAAGAATTAACATACGGCTGGTATCTATCATCATCGGTTCCAGTTATGACCAACGTGGGTTTAGCCAATTTCGCAAGCTCGTCACAAACACCATTCCAGTTGGGTGCATCCCAACGCTTTCCTACGTCATTCTGATTATTCGCTATTTCAGGGGGCAAACCAGGCTTCAATTGTTGTAATGATGTAATGTTTGCTGGAATGTTCTCAAGAGATCAGGATGCAGTCTTATCCATCCCTCTCCTAATGAGGCAGATACAAGCGATTTTATTTCCTCTGCAGTAATTGGAATATTATTTAGAGATTTGTTTACAACATCGGATTGCAATTTTATAAACTCAGGTGGTTTAGGTATACTGTCTTTTCCACCACACGATGAACCAGCAAGTATAAGCCTGTTAACCTTATCTGGATACATCATTGTAAGCTGTTCGGCTATCCATGACCCAAGAGAATATCCCATAACATCTGCTTTTGGTATTTTCAGAGCATCAAGCAAACCAGCTGTATCGTTTGCAAGTTGCTCAATAATGTATAGTTTGGAACCAGCTGTTGTATTTCCAATTCCACGTTGATCAAACACAATCACTGTGTGATTTGAAGAAATACCCGCTAGAAAGGACGGATCCCAGGCATCCATATTATCAGAAGCGCCATTGAAAAGTATTATAGGGTCACCTTTACCAAACATTTTGTACGCAATATCAATATCTCCTACATGGACTTTTTGTACTGTCATATTTTGTATGTTCGGAGATGAATCTGTAACGTTAAGGAGGTCCATTTGATCTGGTTGTTGACCATACACACGGTTGATAGTAGTAGTAGTCATCGTTGCAGGTAGTGTAATAATCACTATAAGCAGGAAAATAGTGATGAGTACTGTAGATGTGTTTGCCCTAATTTTTCTTAGGCAATACAAGTATTCTAATTCATATGTAACTCCTACTTAAGTGATTTGGCTACTACTTGGAATCGAGGTAGATACATCAAGCATATCATCTCACGAAATGATATGACATAAAGACGGGTAAATGAGCTATCTTTGAATTTTGAGATGCGACCGTTTGTATCACGAACTTTAAAGGGTCCGTTAATTGAAAACGCCCCTTGAATCAAGGCTCAAACCTCTTGGATCTGCACACCTACCTATCATAATTTACAATTAGGTTTGTATCAGTAACATGCTATACTTACAATCAAATCGGGTGGCAAAATAGAGTCAAATCTCTCCTGCATCCCCCGATCGAGCCTCTTACTTAGTTTTATTCTGTATGTAAGCAGTATATGCCGAACATTGTTAATTGTTTGTATTAAGGATACTGTTGCGCCTGTTATGATGAAACCTGAAACCCAAAGGGTTTTGGTAGCTTCTGCTGTTTACGTAGAAAGTCTCCTTGCTTCAGTCTAACGCTACACATATCATGGCACAGACATCAAGACTTAACCATATTTCTTGAAAAGAACTGCCTGACAGGAAGTAGCAAACCCAATAGCGATATAACAATGAAAACAATTTGATGGGTATGATCATTTCCAGGCGGCAATCCCCCCGCCAAATGTATTGTCCAAAAAAAAGGATAATACCAAAGAGTAAACCATGCCCATTTTTCCTTTCTTCTGTAAGCCCTTAGAGTAATCATTACACCAAATATTCCCATTCCAGTTGTTGCGACACCAATGGCTCGCAGTAATCCCTCTTCAGTAGGACCTGCAATCTGTGGATATGCGGTAACTATTATTCCAAAGCCAAGAATTCCAATGCCACTGGCAAGAAGTGATATCCAACTAATCTTTAGTAGTCGCACTTCCTGTTGTATTATTGTTGGACACATGATATACTATCCTAAGTTAGATTACAGTGGATTTAATGTAAGCTGCAAATGGCTAGAGTTAACCTTACACTGGAAAATAGGTTATTCTGGAGGGCAGAATGATGAGAACCTTCCAGAAGCAGGAATAGACGACATCCAGCCAAATGGTGAGGAGAGTATTATCATATTATGGGAGTGGGAGCGCGAGAGCAGTATATACATTTACGGACCAACACGACTACAATGGAAGAAAGCCCTTCTTCTCCATGAACATAATAAAGACGCTTGAGAATGCTCCAAGAGATGCAAATAAGCTAAGAAGGTTTTTGCAAGTAAGCAAAGACAAAAGGACGAAGCTATGAACATAGAAGACACACAAAGGTTGGTTACAGAGGAGATGAAAATACTAAATGTCGTATTGTATTTAGTGCTAAGCGGAAGAAGGAGGATAAGGAGAACAAAATATCAAGTTTTTTAAACATAGATAGTAATTCAGAACAGCGGTAATGTGTAATTATCACTACGGTTATGTCAGGAGCCTAATAAATCATAAAGAAATTTTTCAAATTCGGTATCATTCATTTTTGTTCTTGCTTCAAACAGTCTCTCAGCATCGGCTCCGGCACGATATCTCCAATTAGGTTTCTCTGCCTTAGCTACTTGGAGAACTACATTAGCTACTACTCTTGGAGGTGAGCCATTAACAACAACGCTTTTAGATTTCTCCATTATGCTATTTGTAATTTCTGTGAAAGGTGATAATGAAGAAGAAGAAGATGATGAAGAATCACTTGATGATTGTCTTTGTATCTTCTTGGGAATATACATGCTATTAGATGCCACATTCGTACTTATTGCTCCTGGCTCTATGATAATTACTTTGATTCCGAATGGAGCTAGTTCATATCTTAAAGATTGTGTAAGTCCTTCTAAAGCAAACTTTGTTGCAACATACGCAGATGCACAAGGAACACCAAAAAAACCATTAGCTGAACCAATGTTTATAATTTTGCCGCCAGCTATTTGTCCCCTCATTATAGGCACAACTTCCCTTATTGTCCTAAAAACACCAAATACATTAGTATTGAATTGAGCCTGAATCTCTTCTGAAGAAAGATCCTCTGCCGCTCCTAACTGTGTGTAGCCTGCATTGTTTACAAGAAGGTCTATTTGTCCTCGTTCTTTTTCTGCTATTGATTGTATTGCTTGATGTACTGAAAAGTCATCAGTGACATCTAATTTAGCTACTTCTATTGACAGATCTTTTTTCTCTGCCGGTTCCAAAATGTTTGATGCTTTGTCAAGATTACGCATTGTAGCATAGGTTCTAAAGTTATTCTCTGCTAAAGTCAAGGAAGTCTCAAGTCCTATTCCACTTGAGCTACCAGTAACAACCGCAACCTTCTGGTTCAATGCTTCTCCACATCTTAGCTATAGTCATTAACTATGGAAGGCGTTAGTATTAAATTTTCAAGAAGCTGACCGTCCTCCTACTATATTTTTAGAATCTATCAAAAGGACTCCGATCGTTCTCGGTTCCACCTAACCCGCATCAAAGTCGTCCCTTTATTACCACCCGCCTTCTGTATAACATGCTGTTAGATTTACAATCTATAAGAGAAGAGAAAAAAGAAGAAGAAAAGGAGGTAATAATACAAGAACAACTACACCAACAAGGTCCGAACTAATAAGCCAATCATTCTGTCTCCTTTCGTCTCCTGACCGACTTAGCGCTTTGTGCAAATCAGGATTCTTTTCTTTCAGAGTTTTAAGTGCAATAATTGGTATCCTCTTTCTCCCATACATTACTGTATCAATCATACGTCTCACTTTAATGGAAAAGTTACGCCTTGAAGGATCAAACAGTTCCTCCATTCAAGAGGAAGTGAAGTGAGTAATACAGCCACTGCTCTAAAAAATCACACTACGTAAATTATATTCTCTACATCTAGGGAGAGAGACAGATATATACACACATGATAGAAATAACAACTGCAGAGTACGTTCAGCTTATTGCTGCTGGAATATACGCCACAGCATTATTTTATACTATTGTGACATATAGTCGTTCTAAAAGAATAGATCAGATCACATTAGGAGATCGAATCTTCTCTGGACTACGAGAATTGGATCGAGAACTTACTAAATTACCTCCAGAATCTCAGTACGACAATGCTAGAAGTATAGTGTATTATCGGATATTTGGAACTCTAGACTACCTTTCATTTAATGTCAATCGTAAAATCATTGATGATAAGAGGTCGATAGAGTACATGAAACCTTTTATAATCAGATATTATGAGGAGACATTTTTAACACATGCATCATCAATAGATAAGAGCGATCCCAAGTCTTATCAGCAATTCAAAAGATTTTATCTCAAACTCAAGAGGTAAAGTGCGATGTAGTTGTTGTCATTCTTAGGCACCACCACGCTCTTTCAACCTTAAAGATTCATAGGGTCCTGGGTTCTTTTCTTTCAGTGTCTCCCCCATCATAGGGGGCGCCATTTCTTAATACGAGAGAACTGCTGGATTAAATTGAGCTGATCTTCGGTTATTGTCGGACAGAAGCCATCAGCAACTTTAAATGCAGTAAACTAAAACTTTAAAGCTCACCAGCTCCTACTCTATTCTAAGAATCCATCTAAAGAACCGATATCGTTCTGGGTTCCACCGAACCCGCTCCGAAAAGAGTATTTTTGGTGGATTCCTTCAAAAAATATCTTATCAAAGCAAATGGGTTCCTAGTAATCAGGAAGCTTCAATAAATTGGTTCATTCATTTACTATTTTTTTGCATTCGTAGAAGAAGAAAAGAGAACATCAAAGCCAGTATTCAGTTCGGTACTTGTTAAATGGCATTTGGTGTAGGCGGCAGCCGGAGTGAGTCCTATATCATGCCAATACTTTCGAAGAAAGAAGAACAACGACAGCAGCAAGCCAAGAAGGGCTATTGGCAGAATGAACTTGATTCGCTTGGGATAGAGCCAAAACAAAAGAAAGAACTTAGCGATGACGAAGAACTTGAAAACCTAGCTGACATTATCAAACAGGCTATGTTTCAGGATTATAAAATAGCATATAGCGAAAAAGGCAATGCACATAAAGAAGAAGCACAGTCGACTATTACCGCCGGATGAGTATATTAAAAAATCTATTTTTGTTTTTGCCATCTTGAGATTCATCTCAATTTTCAGCTGCATCCCACCGAACCTATTTTGAGCTCATTAGCTCCTCTCACTTCTGATTTCTTTTGGCTTTATCGCGCTGACTGCACCGTCGATATGTGACTACCTGCCAAACTATGAACTGAAAGTAGATTATAGAACCGGTTGATAATGAGCCTCTAAGCTACCCGTCTTAGAGCAGAAGAATAAGCCTATAGCCTTACAGAGTCTATCTGCATAATATTTAAGAAAATAGACAGTATTAGCAATATTATGCAAAGAGAATTACGAATTTCAACAAAAATAGCAAATAATACAACGAAAACAAAAAATACTATAACAATGACTACATTGCTACTGCTATCCTCACCGGTAATGGCTATCGTAAACGTGTGGGCTGACAAACAGGAGTAGGAGTATTGAACTTCTGACGAACACAACAAGGACGAAGCCATCACAACCACTGCTTACACGCAATGAAGTTCTAGACGTTGCTAGAAAATTAGCGCATGACCGGAACTGGTCTGTCAGGTTAGCTCTAGCTATATTACAGTGCCGCCTAGACGCTGACAGACGCTACCGAGGAGCTGACTTGGCTTACTCGCTTCTAGATGAAGAGATAACAAGAGGAGCCTGATAGGAGAAGAAAGAAGAAAAAGAGGAAGGAGGAGAGTAAGCATTGACGACCACAAACCTCTTCAAACGTGGCAACCATATCCTGCTCCGTTTAATGTAATAGTCAACGCCGCAGGTCCTGAAGGAATACCAACTCAAAGCTCTTAGACGAAATAGGCTCAGGAGCAACATATACACGCTCAAAACGTTATATGCAAAGCAGAAAGGGCAGGACTAATCAAAAGAGAGCCTGGACCATCAGAACATGGTCAGTTTGCACCAATGATAAACAAAATCATCGATAAGGGCGTCAATCACTGTAAAGTCATGAATTGCCTTTTAGTCAATGTCGCAAAATTTGACTAAGATTGTCTCAAAAAACCCTGATAGTTCGCAAATCGAATTGAAGAATCCTCATACCGTCTTCTCCTGGGTCGACTGGTGAATTGATTTGACTCTCACATCCTATACCATCATTATTATCACCAAATCCATGTGGATCTGGTGACAGTACTCTAAAGTTGCGAGCATCAATGTCATCACAGTTTAAGTCTGGAGGTGGAGGAGTGCACTTGATTGTATGTATATATTTCTTCAAGTACTAATTTATGGATGAAGTCGTCGCCAATGCAACGGCGCTCTTTATGAAAGGAGTAAAACAGTAATATGTAAATGTAGAGTAGTAGTACGGTCTGACCGTTACCCGCAATTTTGATGTACTTACTATGAGAAGTTTGTAAAGCCGATCATCTTATTACTCTCCTAACCCCTAAATCTGCGAGCGCTCTGGGATGGTAAAGAAGCTATTTTTTGGAAGAGAGAAGGAAATAGGAATCGTTCTCATAATTTCAATTATTGTATCTTCTAACGGCTTGTTGTTCTTCCTACAAAAAGCAATTGAGGTAGATCTCAGAAGGACCACCTTTGAACAACAAAGAGACCTTCAATTACAATCAACAAAGGAGATCGCAGAACACATAGAGTCCGATGTTACTTTGGTGCTATCTATGTTGAATGGTTTGGCAAATTCGCTATATTTGCAGCAAGGAGAACTAGGAAGTGAGAGAACCACAACGCTGTTGGAGCAAACCTATGCCAATTCTAATCTTACCATAGATAGTCTCTTTGTTTTGGATAATGATGACATCATGGTCGCGAGTTTAGCTTCAAAACCCTCTGAATTTGTTCTTGGCGAGGATTTCTCGTTTAGAAGCTGGGTAAAAGAGACGAGAAGCTCTCTTAGTCCGGTCTTCTCCGCATATTTTCAAAGGGTAGGCATTTACAGAGAATTCATTACATATCCGATAATAAGTAGAGAAACCGGGGAATATTTTGGAACGTTAGTTACCTCAATACCCACTATTCCATTTTTTTCACATTATGGTAATGTCGAGCGCATCGATACCCAGTTCTTAGTAGCGTTCGACAAAAATGGGACTATATTGTCTGCTGGTGCGAACATTAACCTAGTAGGAGCAGACTTTTTTGGAGAAGATGTCCAGCAGTTTGTGAATCACAACGAAATTTTGAATGATCTAACCCGCGATCTATTATCGGGTAAATCTGGCTATGGAGTTTATGACTATGGAAAAGGTGAAACATTAGCTACTCAGTATCCAATTTTTATCGATGGTAGTCCTGAATTTTTCATTCAGATAGTGACGCCAACTTCGGAAATCTATGCAAAGATCGATGAGGTACTCTCTATACAACAAGTAAAAGTACTTCCAATTATTGTCGTCGCTAGCACTGTTGCAATTGCAGTCCTAGTCATATTACTTAAGAAATGGAATATTATTCTTGCAAGAGAAGTAAAAAGAAGAACACAAGAGTTGGAAGAGTCATATGAGGAAATGATAAATTACATAGAGCAAGTTCAAGCCGAGCTTCAGAAAGAGAAGGTTAAGAAGAGTCATAGTACTGAATAATAATAATA
>Ga0126304_10001259_pt1 | contig 11735 bp, 7 predicted proteins | sample Plot25_FD_92538 | JGI IMG/M metagenome (GOLD analysis project Ga0126304, IMG submission 92538) | Serpentine soil microbial communities from UC McLaughlin Reserve, CA, USA - Plot25 | ecosystem: Environmental > Terrestrial > Soil > Grasslands | place: USA: UC McLaughlin Reserve, Lake County... | reverse complement strand
TGGAAGACGCCGGCATCGTTGAGCTTGCCCGCGAGCTGCGGGCCGACGCCGTTGAGCTTGGTCAAGTCGTCCGGCGCGCCGCGCGGGGCGGCGAGGAGCTCGAACTGCTCGACCTGCTCCGGCGCAACGTTCGCGTTCGCCGGGATGTCCTCCACGATCGGCGTCTCGGCGGCGCCGATGTCGAGCCCGAGCTCGCCATGGCCGCGCGAGATGCCGTCGATGGCGGCGCGGGCGATGAGGTCGCAATAGAGCGAGATGGCGCGCCCGGCGTCGTCGTTCGCCGGCACCGGGAAGGTGATCCCATCCGGGTTCGAGTTCGTGTCGACGATCGCCGCGACCGGGATGCCGAGGCGCTGGGCCTCCTTGATCGCGAGCTGTTCCTTGTTGGTATCGATCACGAACAGGAGGTCGGGGGTGCCGCCCATGTCCTTGATGCCGCCGAGCGCCTTGTCGAGCTTCTCCTTCTCGCGGGCGAGCATCAGGCGCTCCTTCTTGGTGAGGCCGCCGCCCGTACCCGTTGCCCCGCCGGGGCCGAGCGTCTCGTCGAGCTTGCGCAGCCGCGAGATCGAGGCCGAGATCGTCTTCCAGTTGGTCAGCATGCCGCCGAGCCAGCGCGAGTTGACGTAGTATTGCGCCGAGCGCTTGGCCGAATCGGCGATCGCGTCCGAAGCTTGGCGTTTCGTGCCGACGAACAGCACCCGCCCGCCCTTCGCGACCGTGTCGCTCACCGCCTGGAGGGCGCGGTAGAGCATCGGCACCGTCTGGGCGAGGTCGATGATGTGGATGTTGTTGCGGGTGCCGAAGATGTACTGCGACATCTTCGGGTTCCAGCGGTGGGATTGGTGACCAAAGTGAGCGCCAGCCTCAAGCAGCTGGCGCATCGAAAAATCGGGCAGCGCCATCGTTCTCTCCGGTTAAGCCGCCGCGGAGCCGTGGACCGGCTGTGACGCCGGCACCGGGATGCCTCATTCAGCCATGAGGCGAGCTCCGCGTGTGGGATGCGCGCGCATATAGGAGGGACGGAGGGGAAACGCAAGCTTTCCGCAGGGCGCCGCGGGCGGCCGCGCGCCGTGTGCGGCAGCGCATGCCAGGGCGTCGGGCATACCCCCCTAGAAGCACCGGCGGCGCGGGCATGAACGATCTCGACGTTGACGGGGCCGGGCAATCCGGCTGTTCGGCTATTCAGCAGCTCCCGACGTATCAACCTGCGCAATGAAGAGAGTACTCTGATACCGCATTGCTGCAACTATTCCTGCCGCACGGAGGATCCGGAGTGGCCGCTCTTCAGCAGGCGCATCGGAAACTGCTAACGACAATAGTCGCTGGCGACTCGTTCTTGACATTTCAACGCGATTGGCGAGTTCCTCAAATTCCTGTTCTGCTTCTTGGTCGTTTAGGACACGGGCCTGCTTCGAGGCAAGCTCCTCTCGAATTAGATCAAGCACCTTCTCACCACTGCGAGTTTCCTCAATACGGACCGGTTCTGACGTCCGGATCGCATTGCCCATGCGGTCATACCAGATGAAATGCCGAGGAGGGCTGGAAGCCCTACCGATAGCTGCTGGCTCAACAAATAAGCTATGTTGCAACAGAGTGCTTGCAGCAAAGTAGGTGTTGAAGCGATCGTATTCCAAAAATGTGGTGCCGCGTAGTACACGTGCCGCTTTGCGCTATTCAATCTTAGCAAGAGATCGTGTTGCGACGGACCGAGAGAGGTCGGTTCACACCGAAGTGGGAAGCGAAGGAAAAGCTTTGCAAGCACCTTCGCAAGTGGCCCGTTAGGCCTGCGCTTAGGACGTTCGCACAACTTGAACTGGAGGTATAACGGGATGAACCGTCTGCCTTTGCGAATACCATGACGCCGTGCAGTCGTACGCGGTCGCAACTTGATCATGAGATCGAAGCCGACGTGAGCTTCTTCAACTAGCGAAGGAAACACCGGAGCAGCAGTAACTCCTCCCGGTGCGCTCACGATCAATTCATGTGTTAGGGCGAAGCCATACGAGAACTCACTAAAATTCGCAGTTTCCATGTGCAATGCCCTCTAAAGACCGCTGCCAAATTAAGGAGAGTATTACGGCTGCACGATACTGCAAGTTGCTGCCGGCGGACACAGCTCCAGACCTCGCGCCCTCAGCTCATCTCGACATGCACCACGCCCGGCGCGGCGCGCAGCGCGCCGGCGATCTGCGGGCTCACCTGGTAGCGGCCCGGCAGCTTGACCTCGACCTCGCGCTCGCCGGAATCGAGGATCAGCACCAGCGATACCTCGCCCTCGCCGCGCTCGCGCAGGCGGCTCTCGACGGAGGGGATCGGCTCGTCGGTGCGAAGGTAGATGCGCATGCCCTTCTGGTGGCGCGCCGCCGCCTCCTCGAGCGACTCGGCCGATTGGATGCGGGCCCGGACTTCGTCGCCCTCGAGGCCGGCCTGGAGGACCAGCACCAGGGCGCGGCCGGGCTCGAGGAGGTCGCGGTACTTCTGCAGCCCCTCCTGGAAGACGATCGCCTCGAAATGCCCGGTCTGGTCGGAGAGCATGACGACGCCCATCTTGCTGCCGCTCTTGGTGCGGCGCTCGTAGCGGTCGAGCACCGTCGCGGCGACGCGCCCGACCGACACGCCGCCCTTCACGGCGCGGCAGAAATCGACCCACTTCTGCACCCTTAAGCGGTCGAGCACCGGGCCGAACTCGTCGAGCGGATGGCCGGACAGGAAGAAGCCGACGGCGGCGTATTCCTTCTGCAGCCGCACCGAGGCCGGCCACGGCTCGTGGGGCGGGATGCGCAGCGCGACCTCGGCCGCGGCGACGCCGCCGAACATGTCGTCCATGCCGCCGGCGGCGGTCTCGAGCGAGCGCTGGGCGAGCGCCATCATGGCGTCGACGGCGGCGTTGGCGCGGGCGCGGTCAGGCTCGAGCTCGTCGAGCGCGCCCGCCGCGACGAGGCTCTCGAGCGTGCGCTTGTTGATGAGCCGCGGGTTCATGCGCCGGGCGAGGTCGCCGAGATCGGCGAAAGGCGTTTCTCCGCGCGCCTCGATCAGCCACCTCACGGCCTCGCGGCCGACGCCCTTGACGGCGGCAAGCGCGTAGCGAATCGCGCCGTCATGCACGTCGAAATCGGTGCCCGAGCGGTTGACCGACGGCGGCTCGACCCGGATGCCGAGGCGCTGCGCCTCGCGGCGGAATTCGCCGAGCTTGTCGGTGTTGTCGAGCGAGAGCGTCATCGAGGCGGCAAGGAACTCGACGGGGTGGTTCGCCTTGAGGTAGGCCGTCTGGTAGGCGATGAGCGCGTAGGCGGCCGCGTGGCTCTTGTTGAAGCCGTAGTCGGCGAACTTGGCGAGGAGGTCGAAAATCTCGCTCGCCTGCGCCTTCGACAGGCCGCGCTCCACCGCGCCCGAGACGAAGCGCTCGCGCTGCGCGTCCATCTCGGCCTTGATCTTCTTGCCCATGGCGCGGCGCAGGAGGTCGGCCTCGCCGAGCGAGTAGCCGGCGAGCAGCTTCGACACCTCCATCACCTGTTCCTGGTAGACGATGATGCCGAAGGTCTCGCGCAGGATCGGCTCGAGCTTTGCGTGCGGGTACCAGTGCTCCTTGCCGCCCTCGTCCTTGCCGAGCTTGCGCTCGCAATAGACCGGGATGTTCGCCATCGGCCCCGGACGGTAGAGCGCGACAAGCGCGATGAGGTCCTCGAAGCGGTCGGCGCGCATGTCGACGAGCGCCTTGCGCATCCCCGAGCCTTCGACCTGGAACACGCCGACGGTCTCGCCGCGGCCGAGCATCTCGTAGGTCCTCGGATCGTCGAGCGGCAGGCTCGAGAGGTCGATCTCGACGCCGCGCGCCCGCAGCAGGTCGACGGCGGTGCGCAGAACGGTCAGCGTCGTGAGGCCGAGGAAGTCGAACTTCACGAGGCCCGCCTGCTCGACCCATTTCATGTTGTATTGGGTCACCCGCATGCCGCTCTTCGGATCGCGATAGAGCGGCACGAGCTCCTCAAGCGGCCGGTCGCCGATGACGACGCCGGCGGCATGCGTCGAGGCGTGGCGGTGCAGGCCCTCGAGCTTCTGCGCGATCGCCAGCATGCGGCGCACCACCGGCTCCTCGGCGATCGCGCTCTGGAGCCGCGGCTCGCCCTCGATCGCCTGGCGCAGCGTCACCGGCGCCGCCGGGTTCTGCGGCACGAGCTTCGTCAGCTTGTCGACGTGGCCGTAGGGCATCTCGAGCACGCGGCCGACGTCGCGCATGACGCCGCGGGCGAGGAGCGTGCCGAAGGTGATGATTTGCGCGACCTGGGCGTCACCGTAACGGCTCTGCACGTACTCGATCACACGCTCGCGGCCGACGACGCAGAAATCGATGTCGAAATCCGGCATCGACACGCGCTCCGGGTTGAGGAAGCGCTCGAACAAGAGGCCGAATCGTAAGGGGTCGAGGTCGGTGACGGTCAGCGCGTAGGCGACAAGCGAGCCGGCGCCCGAGCCGCGCCCCGGCCCGACCGGAATGTCGTGGTCCTTCGCCCATTTGATGAAATCGGCGACGATGAGGAAGTAGCCCGGGTATTTCATCCGGCTGATGACATCGACCTCATAGACCAGGCGCTCGCGGTAGTGGGCGGCGGTCAGGCCCGGCGCCGGACCGTGCGCCGCGAGGCGCTGCTCGAGCCCCTCCTCCGCCTGCCGGCGCAGCTCCCCGGCCTCGTCGAGCGCGTCGCCTTCGGCGGTGCGGGAAAAGCGCGGCAGGAAGGGCTTTGCGGTGCGGACGCGGAACGCGCAGCGCATCGCGATCTCGACCGTCGCCTGCACGGCGTCGGGCAGATCGCGAAACAGCTCGGCCATCTGCGCTCGGGTCTTGAAATGGTGCTCGGGCGTCAGGCGGCGCCGGTTCTCGTCGCCGTCGAGGCGTCCTTCGGCGATGGCGAGGAGCGCGTCGTGCGCCTCGTAGTCGTCGCTCCGGCCGAAGAAGGGCTCGTTCGCGGCGACGAGCGGCAGCCCGTGGCGGTCGGCAAGCGCGATGAGCTCCGCCTCGATCGCCCGCTCCTCATCGAGGCCGTGGCGCTGGATCTCGACATAGAGCCGATCGCCGAAGGCGTCCCTCAGGGCCGCGAGCCGCGCCTCGGCGAGGTCGCGCCGGCCGCCGAGCCGGAGCGCGGCATCGAGCGGTCCCGACGGCCCGCCGGTAAGGGCGATGAGACCGGCGGCGTGCGCCGCGAGGAGCGGCGCGGCGATGCGCGGCGCGTCGCCGAGCGGCACGTCGAAATAGGCCCGGCTCGCAAGCCGCATCAGGTTGCCGTAGCCCTCTTCGCTCTGCGCCAGCAGCACGAGGTTTGCCGGCTGGACCTGCTGGACGCGCGCTGCCGGGTCGGGAGCCTCGAACTGCACCGAAAGCTGCATCCCGGCGATCGGCTGGATGCCCTTCTCGGCAAGCTTCTCGGAAAACTCGAGCGCGCCGAAGAGGTTGTCGGTATCGGTCAGCGCCAGCGCCGGCTGCCGGTCGGCAGCCGCGAGCTTGGCGAGATCGGCGATCTTGAGCGCGCCCTCGAGGAGCGAGTAGGACGAGTGCACGTGCAGGTGCACGAAGCCGACGTCCTTCAAGATCTTCGCCATCGCGCCGTCCCCTCGGGCCGGCACATTCCAGAGTCGCAGCGCCGGAGTCGACCCCGAACCCGACGCGCCGGAGCCGGCGCTGTGGACAGCGGGCCTAAAGCCCCGGCGCGATCGCGACCGTCAGCACCGCGATGCCGGCGCTGAAGATCGCAAGCGACCCGAGTTCCACGAGACCGACGATGAGCGCGCGAGCCATGATTCCCTCCTGAGCAGCTGAAGGAGGGTATGTTCCTGTTTTGTTCTTGTCAACTCTGGCGCCTGCGGCGCGAACGGTGGCCAAAATGAAAAGCCCCGCCGGAGGCGGGGCTTTCGGTCGGCGCCAGCCTCGTCAGCGGCAGACTTCGCGCACACCGTATGGCGTGACCCGGGTCACACAGCGGCGGGGGGCGACCACCCGCGGCCCGACCACCCGCGGCGCGACGACGACGGGCGGCCGCACGACGACGGCGGGGCCGCCGTAGCCGCGGCCGCGGAACGGACGGCACTCGCCGAACCGGTTGCGCTCCCAGCCTCGGCCGCAGCCTTCCGCGACGGTGGTGACAAGCGGGTGCCCGCCGGCGCCGATCGGGCCGACCGGCATGGCTTGCGCCTGGAATGTCGAGGCAACGAGCGCGCCCCCTGCCGCGAACACAAGTCCTTTGACCATCGGGCGTTTCCTCTTCGGTTGCGATTCGCCTCCCCCGGGGGCGGCATAGGACAGGAATTCCCCAGAGGGGGCAACGTTCCCGGCCAAGCTTGCCGGGGACGAGGCCGAACGCCCGTCAGGGCAGCGGCACGACGGCGCCGTCCCGGATCGTCACGCGCCGATCCATGCGAGCCGCGAGATCGAGGTTGTGGGTCGCGACGAGGGCGGCAAGGCTGGAGGCGCGCACGATGGCGTAGCATCCGCGGCTTCACCCAGCAGAGGCCGGGGTGGCCTTGGATACCGACATTAGCCGTACGAAAGTCGCCGCGCTTTATCCACCCTGCTTCTGCTGTTGCCCGCCCCTTCGCCTTCGCAACTCCTCTTCGAGTTGAGCTTGCTTTTTGAGTTCCTCTCGGAGTCGCTCATTATCGCCTTGATCTTGATGCTGCTGCCGCTGCTGCTGCTGCTGTTGCTGGTTCTGCCGCTGCCAGCTGTCTCTGTCCTCGCTCATGGTCTGTCCTCACATGATCGCCGCCGGGATCTTGAACCGGCATAGGCGAGTTTGCACCCTCATCGAAGGCAACCGCAAGAGCGTTCCACTCAATCGGCTGCCGCCAACCGCGATACCTGGAAGCCTTCGGAAGCACCCTGAGCCGGAGTCCAAGGGCGATGGGCCGCTCGTTCGGAAGCGCTAGCAGTCGCTCCTCACTCACGATTTCACCCGGCTCGACCCAGGCATGATGTTGGACCTCGCTTACGACACCGAGTCTCGTCCACATCGCGTTATGAAATTGAGGGCATAATCATTGACCGTGTAAATATCTGCCTCAATGGCGGACAATTCGGTGTCTATATCCACACGCGTCAGACCAACATTCTTTATCGTAATTTCAACGACAGCGCACAGGTAACCATTTCCGTAGATGAGCTTTGCGCCTATGCACGGCTCCAGGCGCTGTGTATATATCCTTCCTTTGAATACCTTGAAATATGCCCAGAGCGCACCAACAAGAAGGCCGAGGACGGTTACCGCACTTTGCACTGCAGCGAGGGCATCCTTCCACTGCGTCAGAAAGGTCTTCAGAGAATCCATTTGCTCACGCCCTGAGGCTCCTCAGCGCTGGCCGTCGCCGAGAGCAACATAACAACAGACCGGCAATGCGAAAACCTATCGCTACGCCAGCGGCACGACGGCGCCGTCCCGGATCGTCACGCGCCGATCCATGCGAGCCGCAAGATCGAGGTTATGGGTCGCGACGAGGGCGGCAAGGCCGGAGGCGCGCACGATGGCGTTGAGGGTCGAGAACACCTGGCTTGCCGTCTGCGGGTCGAGGTTGCCGGTCGGCTCGTCGGCAAGGAGCAGGCGCGGCGCGTTCGCAACCGCGCGGGCGATCGCGACGCGCTGCTGCTCGCCGCCGGAAAGCTCCGCCGGCCGGTGCCTGAGCCGCTCGGCGAGGCCGAGGAACCTCAGGAGCTCGCTCGCCCGCGCCCGCGCCTCCGGCTTCGCGAGCCCGCCGATGAGCTGGGGCATGACCACGTTCTCGAGCGCCGAGAATTCCGGCAGCAGGTGGTGGAACTGGTAGACGAAGCCGATCTCCTCGCGACGCAGGCGGGTGCGGCCGATATCGTCCATGGCCGAGGTCGGCGCGCCGTTGACGAAGACCTCGCCGCGGTCCGGCTTCTCGAGGAGGCCGGCGACATGGAGGAGGGTCGACTTGCCGGTGCCGGAGGGCGCCACGAGCGCAACCACCTCGCCAGGGAAGATCGCGAGCTCGGCGTCGCGCAGGATCTCGAGGAAACCCGTTCCTTGGCGGTAGCGGCGCGCGACCTTCGCCAAATAAAGCGCCGGTGTCGGAGGCCCATCCATCGCCGGGTCAGCCGTAGCGCAGCGCCGCGATCGGGTCGAGGCGGGCCGCCCGCCAGGACGGATAGAGCGTCGCGAGCAGCGACAGGACGAGCGACATCGCGACGACGGCCGCGACCTCGGTCGGGTTGATGTCGGAGGGGACCTGCGACAGGAACCGCAGCGTCGGGTCCCAGAGCTGCCGGTTGAGCGCCCAGGAGACGAATTCCTGGATCGACTGGATGTTCGCCGTGAAGACGAGGCCGAGGAGAAAGCCGGCGAGCGTGCCGGCGACGCCGATCGACATGCCGGTGATGAGGAAGACGCGCATGATCGCGCCGCGCGTCGCCCCCATGGTGCGCAGGATGGCGATGTCGCTCGACTTGTCCTTCACCAGCATGATCAGCCCGGAGATGATGTTGAAGGCGGCGACGATCACGACGACGCTGAGGATGATGAACATGACGTTGCGCTCGACCTCGAGGGCGGCGAAGAAGGTGCGGTTGCGCTGGCGCCAGTCGGTCAGGACCACCGGCCGCCCGACCGCCGCCTCGATCGCCTGGCGCGCCTCGTCGACCCGGTCGGCGTCGTCCAGGAACACCTCGATCACCGTCACGTCGTCCTCGCGGTTGAAGAAGGCCTGCGCCTCCGACAGCGGCATGAAGACGAAGCTCGCGTCGAACTCGGACATGCCGAGCTCGAAGATCGCGGCGACCTGGTATCCTTTGATCCTGGGCGCGGTGCCGAACGGCGTCGCGGCGCCTTTCGGGGTCGCAAGCGTGATCGTGTCGCCGGCCTGCAGCGAGAGGTGCTCGGCCAAGCGGCGCCCGATCGTGACGCCGCCCTCGTCGAAGCCGCCGAGGCTGCCCTGGCGGACATTGCCGGCGACCGCCTCGATCCGGCGGATGTCCTCCGGGCGCACGCCGCGCACGAGCACGCCGCTGCCGTTATAGGGCGAGGAGGCGAAGGCCTGACCCTCGACGAGGGGAACGGCTCGGCGCACCCCGGTGACCTTCGTGACGCGCTCCGCGACCTGCGCGTAGTCGGTCAGCGGCGCGTCGAGCGCGGCGACGAAGATATGGCCGTTGATGCCGACGATCTTGCCGAGAAGCTCCTTGCGGAAGCCGCTCATCACCGACAGCACGATGATCAGAAGCCCGACCCCGAGCATGATGCCGAGGAACGAGAACGCCGCGATGACCGAGACGAAGCCCTCCCGCCGGCGCGTCCGCAGGTAGCGCCCGGCGAGCATCCACTCGAAGCCCGCGAAGGCGCGGGTGGCGGCGCGAGAGGCGGTCATGGAGCGGCACCGACCACTCCTCTCCCCGCTTGCGGGGAGAGGGCCTCGGCGGCGAGGCCGACGAGGCGAGCCCGAAGGGCGAGGGTGAGGGGCTGTCGACGCCTGTGCTCGATCGTCGGCAGCCCCTCACCTTCGCTCCGCTGACGCTCCGCTTGCCTCGCCCCGGACAAGGGGGGCGAGGCCCTCTCCCCGCAAGCGGGGAGAGGTGGGCGGGCCGCTTCGAAGGCGTGCGTCCTTCGAGGCTCAGCCCTTCGGGCTTCGCACCTCAGGATGAGGGCCCCGGTGGGTGGCCCCGAGAGTTCATGCAGCCAGGGGTAAGCTCTGATCTCCTCATCCTGAGGTGCGAGCGCAGCGAGCCTCGAAGGACGCACGGCGCTGATCCAGCGACTCGGAGCCGACACGCGCCGCCTCACGCCCGAAGCCGCGCCACGACGTCCCCGACCGGCAGGAGCTCGCGCTCGCCCGTGGCGCGGCGCTTGAGCTCGACCTTGCCCTCGGCGAGGCTCTTCGGGCCGACGAGGACCTGCCACGGCGTGCCGATGAGGTCGGCGGTCGCGAACTTCACGCCGGCGCGCTCGTCGCGATCGTCGAGGAGCACGTCGAAGCCCGCGCCCTCGAGGGCGAGATGGAGCTGTTTCGAGGCGGCATCGGTGCCGGAATCGCCGACTTTCAGGTTCAGGATCGCCGCATCGAAGGGGGCGACCGGCGCCGGCCAGACGATGCCGCTGTCGTCGTGGCTCGCCTCGATGATCGCTGCGACGAGGCGCGTCGGCCCGATGCCGTAGGAGCCCATATGGACCTCGTGCTCCTGCCCGTCCGGACCCATCACCTTCGCGCCCATCGGGGCCGAGTACTTGGTGCCGAAGTAGAAAATATGGCCGACCTCGATGCCGCGCGCCGACATGCGCTTCCCGGCCTGGATCGCCTCGAAGGCGCTCTGGTCGTGCATCTCGGAGGTCGCGGCGTAGAGCGAAGTCCATTTGTCGACGATCGCCTGCAGCCCGGCGACGTCGTCGAAATCGGTGTCGGCGGCGGGCACCTCGAAGCCGAGATAGTCCTCGTGGCAGAAGACCTCGCTCTCGCCCGTCGAGGCGAGGATGATGAACTCGTGCGAGAGATCGCCGCCGATCGGGCCGGTGTCGGCCCGCATCGGGATCGATTTCAGGCCGAGTCTCGCGAAGGTGCGCAGATAGGCGACGAACATCTTGTTGTAGGAGTGGCGGGCGCCGGCCTGGTCGAGGTCGAAGGAATAGGCGTCCTTCATCAGGAACTCGCGCGAGCGCATGACGCCGAAGCGCGGCCGGACCTCGTCCCGGAACTTCCACTGGATGTGGTAGAGGTTGAGCGGCAGGTCCTTGTAGGAGCGGACGTAGGACCGGAAGATGTCGGTGATCATCTCCTCGTTCGTCGGGCCGTAGAGCATGTCGCGCTCGTGCCGGTCGGTGATGCGCAGCATCTCCTTGCCGTAGGCGTCGTAGCGGCTCGACTCGCGCCAGAGATCCGCCGACTGGATCGTCGGCATCAGGACCTCGATCGCGCCGGAGCGGTCCTGCTCCTCGCGGACGATGCGGTTGATCTTGTTCAGCACCCTGAGCCCCAGCGGCAGCCAGGAGAAGCTGCCGGCCGCCTGCTGGCGGATGAGGCCGGCGCGCAGCATCAGCCGATGCGAGACGATCTCCGCCTCCCGCGGCGTCTCGCGCAGGGTCGGCATGAAATAGCGGGAGAGACGCATGAGGCTCCGGTCCGAGCTGATGGGCGGCGGGCGCGATTTTTTGACCCGAGGCTACCAACACGGCCCCCGGCCAAAACACAAGCCGACCGGGCCGCCAGCCCACCCGGCCGCCGTTGGATTGAGGGAACTCGGCCTTGGATTGGAGGAAAACAGCGCCGGATCGGCGGGCAATTTGCAAAAAATCGCGCCGGTGGCTGCACAAAGGCGTGACATCCCGTCCGGCTCTTCCTATAAGCGCCGCACCGCGCCCGTAAGGGACGGTCCCAAGTCTCGGGAGGATAACGGCCTCAGTTCGCCGCGTTCGTCGGCGGCCGGCGCGATAAGCCGGGCTTAACAACCTGGTGCAACGCATCCCAGCAAGGCCTTGGCCTTGCTTTTTGTTTTTAAGGCCCTAGAGGCCGGCCAGCGGCAGCATCAGGGCGGTCGCGACGAGCACCGCCCCGGCCAGAAGCGTCGTCCACACCGCCTTCTCGCGCAGGCGCGGCAGCGAGGGTGCGCCGGGGTCGGTGCCGGGCGTCACCGGGCCGTCCTCGTGCTGGCTGCGGATGCCGAAGGGCAGGACCGCGAAGAGGGCCGTCCACCAGATCACGAAATAGAGCGAGAGCGCGCCGGCAAGCGTCAGGCCGAAGAACCGGACCGA
>Ga0126304_10001258_pt1 | contig 11735 bp, 10 predicted proteins | sample Plot25_FD_92538 | JGI IMG/M metagenome (GOLD analysis project Ga0126304, IMG submission 92538) | Serpentine soil microbial communities from UC McLaughlin Reserve, CA, USA - Plot25 | ecosystem: Environmental > Terrestrial > Soil > Grasslands | place: USA: UC McLaughlin Reserve, Lake County... | reverse complement strand
GCTGCGCGCCGGCCTCGACGCCGCCCTCGTCCGGCCCCTGGCCGCCGCCGTGACGCAGATCGGCAACCGGGCCGACGCCCGCGGCGAGCCGATCCAGCCGGACCGGCTGGCGTTGCTCGGCTCCGTGCTCGAGGCGTTCTGGTGGCAGCGCTACACGGCTGCCGGCGACGGCGCGATGACATCCCGCCAGGTCGAACTGGTCGTCGACGACGTCCTGCTGCCGATCGTGTACGGGGCCTCCGAGTCGGCCCGCGCGGAGCCCGCGCGGGTCTGACGGCGCGACTCAGCCCGCGCGGCGGACCTCCGCCGGCCAGCCCGTGACGATCGCCGCGGCGAGCGGCGTGACCTCGGCCGCGGGGTGCAGGTCCAGGTTCTCCTCGAACTGCTCGAGCACCCGCGCCGCGAGCCGGCCGACGGTGGCGTGCAGTTCGGCCGAGCCGCACTCCATGAGCATGCCGCGCTGCTCGATGAGCAGGGCGCGCATGGCGCCCATCCAGACGACGGCGATCAGCGAGGAGGTCATCCGCGAGACGACCGGTGCGGTGTCGGACTCGGTGACCTCGGCGAGGGCCTCGCCGAGCCGGCGCACGGACTCGTGGTGCAGCTCCCGCTCGTAGGCGCACAGGGCGGGCGAGGCCTCGAGGGTGACCAGCCCTTCCCGGATCTCCGGGTCGTGGAGCGCGTCGAGGTACCAGGTGACGGTGGTCATGAGGTGCTCGCGCAGCGCGGTCAGCGGGGCGACGCCCGGGGCCCGGTCGCGGACGGCCTCAGCTGCGCTGTCGACCCACTCGGCCCGCCCGTCGAAGAACAGCTCTTCCTTGGTGGCGAAGTGGTTGAACACCGTCTGCACGGCGACGTCGCACTCGCGGGCGATGTCGGCGACGGTCACCGCATCGAAGCCCGACTCGGCGAACCTCCGCTGCGCCACGGTTCGGATCAGCTCTCGCGTCCGGGCCTTCTTCTCCGCCCGGCGCACCTTGAGATCACTCACAGTCGCAGGATAACTCCGAAAAGTGAGATCGGATCATCAGACGTCAGACGTGCTGGTCACCGGCGCGCCGCGGGGACCCCGCTCCAGTCCTCCTGCACCGCCCTCGCCCAGGACTCGACCAGCACCGTCAGGTCGACGACGTCCAGGTCGGCCGCGACGTCGGCGATCGTCGTCCGCCAGGCCTCCGGCCGGCCCGCGCCGGGGGACACGGGATCCACCCTCAGGCAAGCGGCGAGCCGGGTCAGCGCCGCATCGAGGCCGGGCCGGTCACCGTCCGCGGGGTGCTGGGCGTCGTAGGCGGCGTCCGCCAGCCGAACGGTCCTGGCGGTTGCGCGCTCGGTGGAGACCTCCTCGCGCAGGCCCCGCAGCGTCACCTCGAACAGCCGGCTGCAGGACGCCGAGGCGCCGGGATGCGCGGGACCGCCGTCGGTCGAGGGAACGAGGACGGCCCCGCAGCCGGGGCAGATCTCGGTCGGCTCGGAGGGGGCGGCGGGAGGCACCCGCCGATGGTGCCCCACCGGTCGGACCGCCGCGGGGCGAGGGGCGGCTCTGTGCGGGCGGTGCCGTCCCAGGCAGCATGTCGGCGTGCGTACGAGAGCAGCGGTCCTGCGCGAGCCCGAGACCGAGTACGAGATCGTCGAGATCGAGGTTCTCGATCCCGGGCCCGGCGAGGTGCTGGTCGAGATGGCCTACGCCGGGCTGTGCCACTCCGACGAGCACCTGCGGCACTCCAACCCCGGCGGGCGGTACCCGATCGTCGGCGGGCACGAGGGATCGGGCGTCGTCCGCGCCGTGGGGCAGGGTGTCACGTCCGTGGCACCGGGGGACCACGTCGTCACCAGCTTCCTGCCCGCGTGCGGGCACTGCCGGTTCTGCGCGTCGGGCCGGTCGAACCTCTGCGACAAGGGCGCCACGATCGCCAGCGGGAAGCTGCCCAGCGGCACCTTCCCGTTCCGGCTGGACGGCGAGCCGCTCGGCGGCTTCTGCATGGTCGGGGCCTTCGCCCAGCACTCCCTGCTCAGCGAGTTCTCCTGCGTGCGGATCGACCCCTGGGTGCCGCTGGACACCGCGGCGCTGGTCGCCTGCAGCGTCCCCACGGGATGGGGGTCGGCGGTCTACGCCGGCGGCGTGCGGCCGGGCGACACGGTGGTCGTCGTCGGTTTGGGCGGGGTCGGTGCCAACGCCGTCCAGGGGGCGGTGCACGCCGGCGCGCTGACGGTGATCGGCGTGGACCCGGTCGAGATGAAGCGCGAGTTCGCGGAGTCGGTCGGTGCCACGCACACCGTGGCCGACGCCGCCGAGGCGGCCGGGCTGGCCCGGGACCTCTCCCGCGGCACCGGCGCCGACGTCGTCGTCGTCACCGTCGGGAAGATGTCGGCCGAGGTGATGGGCGGCGCGATGACCTGCCTCGGCAAGGGCGGCACGCTCGTGCTGACGGCGCTGGCGGACCGGGTGTCGGACGGCAACGTCGGGCTGAGCGGGCAGTTGGCAACCGTCTTCGAGCAGCGCATCCAGGGCTCGCTGTTCGGCTCGTGCAACCCGTTCCGCGACATCCCGAAGCTGCTGCGCATGCACGAGGAGGGCCGGCTCGAGCTGGACCGGCTGATCACCCGGAGGTACGCGCTGGAGCAGCTGAACGAGGGCTACCGCGACCAGGCGGCGGGACTCACCGTGCGCGGCCTGCTCGACCACTCCCTGGGCGCGTAGTGCACTAACCGCGGCGTCCCCTGGGCATGGGCCTGCGCATGAGCCAGCCGCGCATCGCCGTCCTCGACGTCGACGGGACCCTCGTCGACAGCAACTACCAGCACGCCCTCGCCTGGTACCGGGCCTTCCGGTCGCTGGGGGAGACGTTCCCGGTCTGGCGGATCCACCGGCTGATCGGCATGGGCGGTGACCAGCTGGTGGCCGCGCTGGGTGGGGACGACGTCGAGGCGCGGATCGGCGACGAGGCGCGCGAGCGGTGGGTGCGCGAGGCCGACCCGCTGATGGCGGAGGTGGCGCTGCTGCCCGGCGCTCGCCGGCTGATCGAGGCGCTCAAGGAGCGCGGCCACCGGGTGGTGCTGGCCAGCTCGGGCAAGCCGCACCACGTCGAGCACGCCCTCGACCTGCTCGACGCCCGGCAGATCGCCGACGCGTGGACCACCAGCGAGGACGTCGAGGAGACCAAGCCCGCGCCCGACCTGCTGCAGGTCGCCCTGAAGAAGCTCGGGGAACCGGTGGACGCGCCCAGCGTCGTCATCGGCGACTCAGTGTTCGACGTCGAGGCGGCGAAGAACGCCGGGATGCCCGCGATCGTCGTCCGCTCCGGAGGCTTTGGCGACGACGAGCTGCGCGACGCGGGGGCGATCGCGATCTACGACACCCCGGCCGACCTCGCCGCAGCGCTGGACGAGACCGACCTGTCGTAGCGGTGGTCACGGTGACGTAGCTTTCGCCGTCAACCTCGTGCTCTGCATACCAGGGCGGAGCAGAGCACGAGCTTGCGCCGGGTACCTAGCCCGGAGGGGCGGCCCGCCCGCAGAGGCGGAGCACCTCGTCGGGATGGTCGGTGATGATCACGTCCACCCCCAGCTCACGCGCGAGGTCCATGTCGGCGGTCCGGTTGACCGTCCAGACGTGCACCTCCTTGCCGGCCGAGTGGGCGTCGGCGACGTACTGCGGGTCGGCCCGCAGGATGCCCATGCTCGGGCCGACCGCGGTGGCGGTTCCGGCCAGCAGCTCCCGGCGCAGCGGTCGCAGCCGCTTGCCGATCAGCTGCACGGTCGGCATGCCGGGAGCGAGGTCCTGCATCCGGCGCACCGCGACCTGGGAGAAGCTCATGCCCCGGACGGCGGGCTTGCCCGCCCACTTCGCCGGTCCCCGGGCGGACAGCAGACCGAACCGCTGGAGGCAGGCGGCGAGTGCCTCCTCGACCTTGCGCGCGTGCCGGGTGGGGTGCTTGGTCTCGATCGCCAGCCGCACCGTCCCGGGGCTGGCGGTGATGTAGTCGAGCAGCCGCTCCAGGGTGAGGACCAGGCCGTTCTCGACGTCCGGCTCGTCGTTCACCGACAGGATCTCGTCGTCGGCCCACCGGCTCCCGCGAGCCGGACGCCGGGCGCCGAACTGGAACTGCTCGAGCTCTTGAAGGCGCAGGGCCGAGACGATGCCGCGGCCGTTGGAGGTGTGCTTGATCTGCCGGTCGTGCACGCACACCAGCACGCCGTCGCGGGTCATGCGGACGTCGCACTCGACGGCGTCGGCACCGATCCGGGCCGCGTGCCGGTAGGCGGCCAGCGTGTGCTCGCCGGCCGCGGACGTGGCGCCCCGGTGGGCAACGACCTCCGGGCTGGCGGACGGGCCGCGACGAGGGGTGACCGGCACGGAACGATCTTCTACCGTCTGCCTGGTCGTGCGCGACGGGGTCCCGGCGCGTCGGTCAGCCGACCATCCCCGCCCAGCGGCTGCGGTACTCCGCCACCGTCTCCATCGGGGGCCGTTCGTCGACCGCGACCGTGCGGCTGGTCGGCACGAAGGCCGTTCCGTCGTGCCGGAACTGGGTCAGCAGCCCGCTCGCGTCCGGCCGCCGGTGGCCGGGCCGCCCACACTCGGCGCGGGCCAGGACGGTGGACACGACCTCCCCGGCCATGACGCCGAGCGCCTCCTGGCTCTGCGACCCGTGGCGGCGCACGCCGAGGTCGACCTGGGCGAGCGAGGACAGCCCGCCCAGCCCCAGCAGGTCGATGAGCAGGCCCACCTCGACGCCGTAGGAGGCGACGAACGGCACCCGCTCCAGCGCCGACCGGCGGCCGGCGTACTCACCGCCGAGGGGCTGCACGAACCCCGCGAGCTCGGGCCAGAGCGCATTGAGCAGCGGACGCGCGGTGAGCTCGGTGACGCGCCCGCCGCCGTCGGGCTGCGTGCGGCCGTCGACCTCGAGCGGCCGGGTGTAGCAGCCCTTGACGTAGCTGACCTGCGGGTCGGTCAGCAGGGGGCCGAGCAGGCCGGGCACGAAGTGGGCCACGTCGCCGAGCAGGTCCGCGTCGAGGAAGACGAGCAGGTCGCCCGAGGTGGCCGCGAGCGACTTCCACAGTGCCTCGCCCTTGCCCGGCTGGCTCCCGTGGCCCGGCAGCACGTCGGCGGTGGCGACGACCTCGGCCCCCGCGGCCCGGGCGACCTCGGCGGTGGCGTCGGTGGAGTCGGAGTCCATCACGACGAGCTCGTCGACGAGCGGCACGTGGCGCATCCAGCGGTCGCGCACGTCGGCGACCAGGTGGCCCACGGTGGCCTCCTCGTCGCGGGCCGGGAGGACGACGCTGATCCGGTGGCCGCCCCGCCGCTTGGCGCGCAGCAGCCCGGCGGGGTCGACGTCGCCGAGTGAGGTGGCGGACGTCGTGCAGTGCCGGAACCAGGCGCGGGCGTCGGGTCTCATCGCCCCACTGTCGACGAGGAACGCGGAACTGGCCAGGACGGCGCATCGGAAAGCGGTCGAGTTCACGCGTTCGACATCGGGCCGTCGCCATCGTGCGCTGCCGACGTCACGCGTCGCTTCTTGCGGATTCCTTGCGGTTGCCCGGCGGTCGGCGTGCGATTCGGGCCGCACAGTAGGACCTGCCCCTCCCAGGGGGAGATGCCGCCAGGACCGCGAGGAGCACGACGATGACGAAGGCCACCGACGCAGCCATGACCCGCCGCGTCACCGGCGCGCGTCTCGTCACCGCACTCGCGGTCCTGGGCGGCACCCTGGCCCTCTCGGGCCTGGGCACCTTCGGCGACCTGGGCGACGGCGCTCCGGTGGGCAACCCTGGCATCGTCACCGTCGAGCTGTCCTCCGCGATGGACGCCCACTGAGCTCCTGGAGATCTCTGCCTCTGAGTGCACGTGCAACTCAGAGTCAGACGTCGCCGAGCTGAGGCTGCGGATCCCTCCTCCGGCTCACCGAGCGGACGCACGCACCCCCGACAGCGCCGTGGGGCTCTGCTCGCCGATGGCCGCGCCGTCGCCGGTCGGCTCCGGGTGGCCGAGATCGGTCAGCCAACCGCGGAGCACCCGGTGCAGGTGCTCGGCACCCACGATCTCGCCCGGCGGCGTCCACGCCCGCGGATGGGCGAGGAAGCCCCGCTGCTGCGGACCACCGAGCCCGCCGTGCGAGCCGACGTGCGGTTCGAACGGGGAGGCCTCGTCGGTCTCGGGGTCGTAACGGCTGTTGATGACCACGTCCGCGCAGTGCGGGAAGTCCGAGACCCGGGCCACCAGCGTGGCGGCGTGCGGGCCGTACGCCGCCAGCGGGTCCTCGCCGATCACCACCCCCGTGGCGAGCCGGTGCAGGCCCGCCCGGCCGAGCACCACCGGCCCGAACTCGTCGGAGCGGACCAGCAGGAACCCCACTCCGTGGTGGTCGACCAGGCCGGGCAGCAGGGCCGGCCAGTGCCGCTCGATCTCCTCCAGGGACACCCGGCCCGGGATGTCGGGGAAGGACACCATCGCCGTGTGGCCCGAGACGACCACGACCACCCCGGGGGCCACCCGCGGCACCCGTCCGTCCTCGCCGGGGATCAGCTCGTGGTCGTGCTCGGTGTCCGCAGCGCGCTCGACGCGCTGCCGCAGCCGGCGGGCGATCGGGCCGCTGCTCTCCGCCAGGGCGGTGGCCACCTGCCAGCCCTCCGCGGGCCGGCGGCTGTCCTTCGGCCCGGTCAGTGGCTTCTCCCGGGTCGGCACCAGTGAGCCGCACAGCCGGCCGACCAGCTGCTCGATCGACTCCCCGAACCGGTCGGCGAACGCCCAGCCCTGCGTCTGGCCGTGGTCGGAGAGGCAGACCAGGTGGTACTCCCGCGGCGCGAGGGCGCCGGCGCGGTAGAGCCGCCCGATCTGCTGGTCGATGCTGCGCAGCACCTCGAGGGTGTCGAAGCGCTCCAGCCCGGAGTGGTGGGCGACCTCGTCGTAGCCCAGGAAGTCGGCGTAGACGACCGGCCGCCCGGCCAGCATGTCCTCGAGCAGGGCCGACACCACGATGTCCCGGGTGATCACCGTCGTCCCCGGGCGGGCCAGCGGGTAGATGCCGCCGCGGGGCACCCGCGGGCGCACGTCGGCGCGGCGCTGCTGGGCCGCCGCGGCGAGCTCGCGGTAGACGTCGACGACGGAGACCCCGAGCGTGCGCAGCGCGTTCACCGGATTGGCGAAGTACGCGTAGTAACCGGCGCCGACCCGGTCGCGCCCGCGCCGCTCCCGCCGGGATCGAGCCGGGACGACGTGGGCCAGCGAGCTCATGGTCAGGCTCACGTGGCGCGCGTCGCCGGTGAACAGGTTGCCCCGTCCCGCGCCGCCGTCTGCGAGCAGGCCGCGGCCGTCGGAGTGCCGGCGCTCGACCTCGGCCGCGTCCACCGGAGAGGAGACCCGCGTGACGTGGTCGCGGTCCTTCTCGTACCAGCGGAAGCCGAGGATGTCGTAGGTGGAGCCGTGCAGGATCCCGCAGACGCTGGCCCCGGTCTGCGAGCTCCAGTCGGTGTGCCACGAGGTCAGCACGTGGCTGCCCGACCGGAGCCAGGCGGCGAGCGTGGGCATGGAGCCGTCGCGGACGGCGCGGCGGGCCGTGTCGTAGCCCAGTCCGTCGATCTGCAGGAACAGCACGCCCGGTGGCCGCGGCTCCTGGTCCGCACCGGGGGGCGCCCGGCGGCGCGCCCGCCGGAAGAAGATCTCGTCCTCGTCGACCGCCAGGGCGCTGTTGACCAGCCCGGAGACGGCGGCCAGGGCGACGGCGACCACCACCGATGTCGTGAAGCTGTGCACCTCCACGCCGGGCAGCGCCGTGAACACGGCGAGCACGCCGGCGCCGAGCAGCAGGAAGCCGCCCAGGCCGAAGGTGAAGAAGGCGACCGGCAGCGCCCAGCGCAGCACCAGCGGCCAGACCCCGGCCGCGAGCAGGCCGAGCAGCAGGGCGGCAACCGGCGGCTGCCACCAGGACCGCATGGCGAAACCGGTGAGCCACGAGTCCAGGGCGATCAGGGCGCCGATCGCGGCCGCCCAGGTGACGAGCACGCGGGCGACGGTCCGGCCGGTCCGGAGGAGCCGGCCGTGGGTGCCGGTGGCGGTCACGCCGACTCGCACGCCGAGGGCTGGGGCGTCTCGGGCTCAGGGTCGGCGTCCGGCCCGGCGTGCCGGCGGCGGTGGGCGCCGACGACGTTGAGCACCGCGCTGACGGCGAGGATCAGGACGGTGGCGACCAGCATGGCCAGCAGCGGAGAGTCGAAGATGCCGCCGCTGAGAATGCCGATCAGCGCGTACGCGACGGCCCACAGGAACGCGGCGAGCAGCGACGCGGGGACCAGCCGGCGCCATGGATAGGCCAGGGCGCCGGCCGCCGCCAGCACCGGGATGCGTCCGGCCGGGAGGAGCCGGCCGACGACGATGATCTGCCAGCCGTGGCGGTGGAACTGGTCGCGCACCTCGTCGACCCGGTCGGCGTGCTGGCCGCGGGACACCCAGCGCACCGCCGCGGGCCCGCCGAAGCGGCAGATCGCGAAGGTGATCAGGTCGCCCAGCAGGGCGGCGAGCGTGGACAGGGCGATGACGAGGGGCAGGGACAGCCCGTTCGTGGACGTCGCGAACGCCGCCGCGGCACCCACCACCAGGCCGGTCGGGACCACCGGGATGACCGACCCCAGCAGGACCGCCCCGAACAGCAGCGGGTAGCCGATCGCGGACCCGTCGGTCCAGTCGGCCGCCAGCAGGACGGTGCTCATGCGACCGCCCTCGGGCTGGACGCAGCCCCGAGCACGACACGGCTGCCGGGCTCGGTGACGACGACGCGGGCATCCAGGCCGCGGGCGGCGACCTCGGTGGCGAAGGAGCGCGGCGGGTCGACCAGCAGCCGGCGCATGCGGGAGCGCATCGGCGAGGGCAGGGCGGTCATCCCCGCGAGCGTGAGCGTGCCCCAGTGCACCGGGACGGCGATCCGCGGACGGATCAGTCCGACCGCGTCCGCCGCGCTGACCGGGTCCAGGTGACCGGGGCCGAGCGTCGGGCCCCAGCCCCACACCGGCAGCAGGGCGACGTCGACGGACCGCTCCGCCAGCAGACCCATGCCCTCGAACAGACCGGTGTCGCCGCTGGCGTAGACCGTCGCGCCGTCGCCCTCCAGGAGGAACCCGAGGGACTCGGTGCCGGGCCCGTGCGTGGACCGCGGCCCCCACCGGTGGCCGCTGTGCTCGGCGCGGACGGCGGTGATCCGCAGGTCGCCGTCGCGGATGGACTCGCCGGCCGACAGCTCGTCGACCCGCGGGAAGCTCCGACCCCGCAGCCACGCACCGGCGCCCCGGGGGACGACGATCCGGACGCCCTGCCCGAGCGTGCGCAGCGACGGGATGTGCAGGTGGTCGCCGTGCAGGTGGCTGATGAGCACGACGTCGACGCCGGCCCACGTGGACCGGTCGGGCAGCGGCACGACCCGGCGCAGCGCGCCGACCGTGGTCGCGAGCAGCGGGTCGGTGAGCACGGTGCGGCCGGCCAGCTCGACCCGGACCGTCGAGTGGCCCAGGAAGTGCAGGTCCGGGCTCGCCACGGCGCCAGTATCGGCCGGGCGGGTGACAGATCCCAGGAGTTTGCGCCCTTCTGGGGGACGCCGACCCCGGAAATGGGGGAGAACCCCGAGTGGTCAGGCGGTCGGGACGGGTCCGACGGCCGCGAGCCGCTCGGCCAGCTCGAGCGGGCTCAGGTCGACCGGGAGCGCGCGACCGTGCGCCAGCTGAACCCCGACGTCGAAGACCGCCGTCCGCAGCTCCTCGGTGGTCACGCCGCCGGCGATGGGGACCAGGCCGAACGTGGCGGTCGTCTGCACGATGGCGCCCAGCACCTGCAGCGCCCGGCCGGTGTCGTCCCGGGTGGCCATGGCGGCCAGGTCGACCCGGACGAGGTCCAGGGGCACGCGCGCCAGCAGCGCGAAGAGGCTGTGGCCCATGCCGTAGTTGTCCAGGCAGAGGCGGACGCCGGTCTCCCGTGCGGCCTCGAGCTCCGGAACGAGCGCGGCCGAGGCCGTGAGCAGGATCTCCTCGGTGAACGAGAGCGTCACGCGGGTCGGGGACAGCCCCGAGTCGGCGAGCGCGGACGCGACCTCGGCGGCGAGCCCGTCGGCGTCCACCAGCCCGGCGGGCAGGCTCACGACCACGCCGACCAGTTCGTCGTCCAGACCCGCGACCTCCACGCAGGCCTGACGGAGCACCCACCGCTGCAGGGCCGCGGCATGACCGTGGCGCTGGGCGGCGCTCCACAGCTCCGTGCCGCGCAGCACGCCCCGCTCGGGGTGCTCCCAGACGGGGACGGCGTGCACGAGCACGACGCGTCCGTCGGCGTCGCTCGCGGTGTCGAAGCGCACCTGGAGGAGCCCCTCGTCCGCCACGGCGGTGAGGTCGGCGTCCGGGACGTCGATGGGCCAGGTCTTCCGGTGCGCCGTCCGCACGCACCCCTTGCCGGCCTGCTTGGCCGCCCGCAGTGCCTCGTCGGCGTCGCGGAAGGCCGCCTGGCCACCGGCGGCGCGCAGCTCGGCGACACCGACGCTGGCGCCGACGGCGAACGCCCACTCGCTGGAGCGGTACGGCAGGCCGAGGACGTCGACGATCCGCTGGGCGACGTCCTCGGCCTCGTCGAGCGAGCCGCTGACGACGACGGCGAACTCGTCGCCGCCGAGGCGCGCGACCACGTCGTCCTCGCGGACGACCGTGTTCAGCCGGCGGGCCACTTCGACCAGCAGCTGGTCGCCGGCCTCGTGTCCGGCCATGTCGTTGACCGCCTTGAACCCGTCGAGGTCGAGGACCAGCAGGCAACGCTCCTGGTCGGCGGGAGCGGTCAGCTCCTCGAACAGCGCCGCGCGGTTGGGCAGCGCGGTCAGGTGGTCGGTGTAGGCCATGCGCTCGAGCTCGCGCTCGCGGCGGCGCCGCTTGGTGACGTCGCGCAGGTAGAGCACGCGGCGGCCGCTGCCCGGGCGCTCAGTGGAGGTCGCCTCGAGCTCACGGAGGGAGCCGTCGGCGTGCACGACGCGGAAGTGGAGGGCCGGGCCCTCCCCGGCCGGGTGGTCGAGGGTGCCGCTGCGCACGTGCGCGTGGTCGGCCGGCTCGACGAGACGGAGCAGGTCGACGTCCTCGTCGGTCTCGCCCTGCAGCCCGAGGAGGCTGCGCGCTGCCGGCGAGGTGAAGAGCAGGTGGAAGTCGCGGTCCACGATCGCGATGCCGTCGGAGCTGGACTCGATCAGCTCGCGGAAGTCCTCCTCGCTGCGCACGAGGTCCTCGGTGACCCGGCCGTCCTCACGGATGCGCAGCACCACCCGCAGGGCCATGAGCGCGAACACGATCGCGCAACCCACCTGGGCGCCGGTGGTCAGGGACCGGCCCTCCCAGATGCTCAGCCCGAGGGCCAGCGGGAGGCCCAGGAGGGCGAGGACGACCAGGACCATGCCCGCGGCGCTGACGACCGGCGCGGACGCGCGGGCGCTGCGGTCGGTAAAGGTCCTCGGCGCGAAGGCGGCCGCGACCACAACGGTCTGCAGGCCGAGGCCCACCGATACGTCTGAGCCGGCGGTCCACAGCGGCGAGGGCGCGACGATGGCCATGGCCTCGCAGAACGCGGCCGATGCCTGCCAGGCCACCGCCAGCAGCATGACGGTCATCGACCGGCGCAGGGCTGCGGTGGAGACGGTGCACAGCGCACCGGCCCCGCCGAGCATGACCGCGGCGTAGCCGCCGTAGGCGAGCACGAGCGACCGCAGGTCGTCGGGGGC
>Ga0126304_10001257_pt1 | contig 11736 bp, 14 predicted proteins | sample Plot25_FD_92538 | JGI IMG/M metagenome (GOLD analysis project Ga0126304, IMG submission 92538) | Serpentine soil microbial communities from UC McLaughlin Reserve, CA, USA - Plot25 | ecosystem: Environmental > Terrestrial > Soil > Grasslands | place: USA: UC McLaughlin Reserve, Lake County... | reverse complement strand
CGTATGCGAGAGCCAGCCGCTCCGCCACACCGGCCGGGCCCCAGACCGGGATCCGCGGGCGCGGCCCGCCCGGGCGGTACCGCTGCGCCACATAGAAGCCGCACATGTCGACGCAGTGGTCGGGGTGAAGGTGACTCAGCAACACGGCCTGGATACTGCCGAGATCGACGTGATGCTGGAGCGGGCCCAGCGCCCCGCTGCCCAGGTCGAGCACCAGGTGCCGCCCGTCGGCCTCGACGACGTAGCAGGACGCCGGCGACTCGGGCCCGGCAACCGAGCCGCTGCAACCGATGACCGTGAGCTTCACCGCAGCGCATCCGCGACCGCGGCGACCTCCGGCCCGAGGAAGCGCCGGCCCAACTCGGCGAACGGCCGTGGATCACCCGTGGCACGGAACGTGTGCCTCGGAGGCGGCAGGTCGTCGTCGCGCATCAGTGCGTGCTCGGCCAGTACGCGGTACACGTCCTGCGCCGTCTCCTCGGCGCTGCTGACCATCGTGACGCCGTCGCCCATGACGTAGGAGATGACACCGGTCAGCAGCGGGTAGTGCGTGCAGCCGAGGACCAGCGTGTCGACGCCCGCCCCACGGACCGGGTCGAGGTACTCGTGCGCCACCCTCTCCAGCTCGGTTCCGTGCGTGATGCCTTGCTCCACCAGTTCCACGAACCGCGGACACGCCTGGGTGGTGATGCGGAGTTGCGGCGCCGCGGCGAAGGAGTCCTCGTATGCCTTGGACATCACGGTGGCCCAGGTGCCGATGACGCCGACATGACCGTTTCGGGTAGTTGCCACCGCGCGCCGTACGGCCGGCTGGATCACCTCGACGACGGGAAGGCTGTAACGCTCGCGAGCGTCGCGAAGGACGGCGCTGCTGGCCGAGTTGCACGCGATCACCAGGGTCTTGACGCCTTCGCCGACCAGCTGGTCCATGACGTCGAGGGCGAATTCCCGGACTTCGGCGATCGGCCGGGGACCGTACGGCCCCCGAGCGGTGTCGCCGACGTACAGGACGGGTTCATGGGGCAGCTGGTCGAGGACCGCGCGCGCGACGGTGAGCCCGCCCACCCCGCTGTCGAAGATGCCGATCGGCGCGTCGTTCATGGCGCGACGAGCGTACGCCAACGTCGACGGCACCCACGCCCCCGCTTCAACCGGCGCGGCGGCGGAGGTCGCGGCGGACGTCCCTGGACAGCGCTTGCACCTCATCCGGGTCCACCTGCCGGTCGAGCATGGCGAAGAGCAGCCACGCCATCCGGTAGGACGGGTCGCTCCGCAGAGCGCGCTCCAGCGCGACGGCCGTCAGGGCACCGTCGCTGTGCTGGTAGGCAGCCGATGCAAGGACCGTGCAGATCGGGGCGGCGTCGCAGTCGGGAGTCCGCTGCGCCAGGTCGGTGAGGAAGGCGATCAGTTCGTCTGCATGACCGTCGATTGCCCAGGTCGTCAGCTCGTCACGGGCCTGCTTGTCGTGCAGTCCCAACACGATCCGCGCCGCTTCCGGGTCGTCGACCTGGCGCCGGCCCTCGACGTATCGGCCGAATGCGTCGCGGGCCAAGGCAATCGTGCCTTCGCAGACCGGATCGAGTCCCTCGTCCGCAATCTCGCCCGCAACGGCGGCGTCCACACGCTCGTAGGTCTGCTGAAGCGCGACGAGCCGCAGAGCGACCGGGCCGGCGACGCTCGCCACCAAGGCTCCGCGGTCGGGAAGCACGGCGCGGCCCGTCAGCGCGCGTTCGGCGGCAAGACGAGCCGTCGGACCGCTCGGTTCGTCCGGTATCGGGGTGCCCTCGCGCGGGCAGCAGTCCTGCGCACAGATGTATGAGAACCAGCGGCCGTCGCGGACCAGCAACGCCTCCTCGAGGCCGATGTCGCGCCGCCGCAGCCGTTCGATTTGCTCGTCGACGAGGGTGGTTCGCGGAAGCAAGCCGTCCATGTCGGGTGCCGATGTGTAGCAGACCACAATGGCGGCGTCTGCCTTGTCGATCGCCGCCCGGCGGGCAAGATCCGCGGCAAGCGCGCGGTCGTGACGAGGCTCGCACAGGTCGATCCGCATCGTCAGGCCGTTGCGCTTGCGTGGTCCCCGCAGACACATCACGACGAGGCTCTCCCGAGGGTGGAAGCCCACGAACGTCGGTATCGCCTCGACGACGGCCGTGGGGCTGTCGAGCTTGACGACGATCGGCTCGGGTTCGGTCTCCATGGCGCCGAAGCGTCCTGGAGTCCCGCCCCGCGCTGCCAGCCCTCTGCGCATGCCCTGTGGACAACCTATTCCCGTGACGGTCCGCTGTGGAAACCCGTGGCTTGCCACGGGACGGCCGGCTAGACGGCGTGTCCTGTAATGATCGAGCTGCGGTCCGGTTTGATCGAGACAACAGGAGGTCGAAGTGTCTGCATCGGTGCTCTACATGTCGATGTCACTCGACGGATACATCGCCGACCCCAACGACTTCCTCGGCGGCGACGATGGCCACAAACTGCACGAGTGGTTCGCTCCGGACGGGGGAAAATCGTCCGGCCGTCCGGGCCGTCCGGGGAGTTGTTCGACGAGGTGATGAACGCGGCCGGCGCGGTCCTCGCGGGACGGCGGACTGCCGAGCTCATGGATCACTGGGGTGGTGATCACAACGGTCTCCCGATCTTCGTGCCCAGCCACCGGCCGCCCGGCCCGGCTGCCCGTTGGGGCTATCCGCTGGTGACGTACGTGACCGACGGGATCGCCAGCGCGATGGCACAGGCGAAGGCCGCCGCCGGGGACCGGAACGTACATGTGATTGGCGGGTACACGGCGCAACGGGCGCTCGAGGCCGGGGTGCTCGACGAAATGCAAATCCACCAGATCCCGGTGCTGCTCGGTCGAGGCCGCCGACTGTTCGACGTCTTGCCGTCGCACATCGAGCTGGAGATCGTCCGGGTCATCGACACACCCGAGGCCACCCACATCCGCTACCGCAACCGTCGCTGAGCCGATCGACCAGCGGCCTCTAGGCCCAGAGCTGACCGTCGACGAGGCGCTCGGCTTCGTCGAGCGTCCCCTCGTACGCGCCGGTCGACAGGTACTTCCAGCCGCCGTCGGCGACCACGAACGCGATGTCGGCCGACTGGCCGGCCTCGACGGCCTTGCGGGCCACGGCGAGCGCCGCGTGTAGTACGGCACCGGTCGAGATGCCCGCGAATATGCCCTCGGCCTCGAGCAGCTGCCGGGTACGGCGCACGGCGTCGCGAGGGCCGACCGAGTACCGGGTCGTCAGCATCGACTCGTCGTAGAGCTCGGGCACGAACCCCTCGTCGATGTTTCGCAGTCCGTAGACCAGGTCGCCGTAGCGCGGTTCAGCAGCCACGATCGCAACCCCTGGTGCCTTCTCCCGCAGGTAGCGCCCGACACCCATGAGCGTTCCCGTCGTGCCGAGGCCCGCCACGAAATGCGTGATCGTCGGCAGGTCCTCGAGGATCTCCGGACCCGTGGTCGCGTAGTGGGACTGGGTGTTCGCCGGATTGCCGTACTGGTAGAGCATCACCCAGTCCGGGTGCTCCGCGGCCATCTGCTTGGCCACGCGGACGGCTTCATTGGAACCGCCTGCCGCCGGCGACTGCACGATCTGCGCTCCCCACATCCGCAGCAGCTGGCGGCGCTCCTCGGAGGTGTTCTCCGGCATGACGCAGACCAGCCGGTATCCCCTGAGCCGGGCCGCCATTGCCAGCGAGATGCCCGTGTTGCCGGACGTCGGCTCGAGGATGGTGCCGCCCGGCGCGAGCAGTCCGTCGCGTTCCGCTGCCTCGATCATCCGCAGCACGGGGCGGTCCTTGATCGAGCCGGTCGGGTTGCGGTCTTCCAGTTTCGCCCAGAGCCGGACGGCCTTCGAGGGTGAGAGCCGCGGCAGCCCCACGAGAGGAGTGCGCCCTACCGAGTCCAGCAGCGAGTCGAAGCGCATCTATCCCCCGGCCACCGCAGGCAGTACCGTCACCGAGTCGCCGTCGCGCACCTCAGTCTTCAAGCCGTCGAGAAACCGGACGTCCTCGTCGTTGAGATAGACGTTGACGAACCGCCGCAACCCGTCGTTGTCGACCAGGCGGTCACGGAGCCCCGGGTGGCGCCCCTCGAGATCGTCGATGACAGCCGCAAGGGTGTCGCCGGCGCCGTCCACCGCCTTCGCGCCCCCGGTGTACTGGCGCAGGATCGTCGGGATGCGGACCTCGATGGCCATGGGTGTGGCTCCTGAGCTGACGGGACGTCTTCGGTAGAGGGAACCGGCCGGTCCGGACCCATCATTCCCATACCGGACTACGGCCGGCTGCGCGCCCGTCGGTTCCCAGTTCCTCCACGATGCGCAGGTCCTCCTCCATGACCTCGCCGTCGACGATCCGGAACGACCGGATCTCGACGGCATCGGAGTCACGGGTCGAGAGGAGGACATGGTGCGCGTTCGGCTCCGACGCGTAGGAGACGTCGGTGCGCGACGGGAAGGCCTCGGTGGCCGTATGCGAGTGGTAGATCACCACCGGCTCCTCGTCGCGGTCATCCATCTCCCGCCACACCTTGAGCTGCTCGAGCGAGTCGAACCGGTAGAACGTGGGCGAGCGCTCGGCGTTGACCATCGGAACGTGCCGTTCGGCTCGGTCCGAGCCCACCGGCCCCGCCACGATCCCGCACGCCTCGTCGGGATGGTCGCGCCGCGCGTGCGCGATCAGCGCGTCGACGATCTCACGGCGAATCTCCAGCACAGTCGACGAGCCTACGGTGGGCTCAGTCCAGCCCAGCGGACAGGGCGCGGACGAGCGTCTCCTGCACCCAGCCCAGCCAGGCGTAGACGTCGTGAACCTGACTGCGCGGGTCGTCGTCGGGCAGCGTCTTCCAACGTTCGTCGTCGCCCTCCTCGACGCCAAGCCGGGTGCCGAGGGCAAGTCGGAGGTCGGTCAGAGTGCGCAGCCAGGCGTCCGCTTCGTCAGGATCGAGGCTCAGCCGGATCTTCTCCTGGCCGGCGTCGGCCGGCTCGTCGGGTTCGGGGCCGGCCGCTGCCAATGACGCCAGGACCGCCGCGGCCGCGCCGGCTTTCGCCTCACGCAGGCCGCGCTCGGTGAAACGGCGGAACTCGTCGGCGGCCTCCGAGTCGTCGCGGTACGCGTCGGGGAAGAGCCGCAGCACGACCGGGTCGGTCGGACGGGACGGATCGTCGCCCAGGCCGAACGCGGCCGCCAGCGGATCACCGGCCTGTCGCGGATCGCGAGAGGACGGTTCGTCGCGGACCAGCTCGAGGAGCTGGCCGACCAGAGACCGCAAAAGCTCGATCTCCACCTGGTGGAATGCCGCGGACACCCCACCGCCGCGGGCCCGCCGGAACGCGGTGCTCAGCCTCAGTCCCCCGCCTTCTGCATCGTCGCCCACAGGCCGTAGCCGTGCATGGCCTCCACATCGCGTTCCATCGCCTCACGGGTGCCCGACGACACGATGGCCCTGCCCTTCTCATGGACATCGAGCATGAGCTTCTCGGACTTCTTGCGGGCGTAGCCGAAGTATGTCTGGAACACGTATGTGACGTACGACATCAGGTTGACCGGGTCGTTCCACACCACTGTGGCCCACGGCGTGTCGGGCACGACGACCTCTTCGGCCTCCGGCCGCTCGACCTCGGCTGGTGCGGTGGTCACAGGCCCATGGTGTCACTTCACGACCGGGACGAGGCATACGCCGGCGCTAGGCTGTGGGCGTGCCGGCTGTCCATGGCGGCGGGACCGCGCTGCTCACGGATCATTACGAGCTGACCATGCTGCAGGCGGCGCTCGCCGACGGCGCGGGAGAGCGTCACTCCGTGTTCGAGGTGTTTGCGCGGCGGCTTCCCGATGGCCGCCGGTACGGCGTCGTCGGCGGGACGGGCAGGTTGCTCGCCGACATCGAGCGGTTCCGCTTCGACGACGATGTGCTGGCGGACCTCGAACGGCGCCGGGTCGTCGACAGCCCGACACTGGGCTGGCTTTCCGACTACCGGTTCACCGGTGACGTGTGGGGGTACGGCGAGGGTGAGTGCTTCTTCCCGTATTCACCCCTGCTGGTAGTCGAAGCGAGCTTCGCGCAGGCGGTCATCCTGGAGACCCTGATCCTCTCGGTTCTCAACTTCGACTCGGCGGTCGCGTCGGGCGCATCGCGGATGACCGCCGCGGCCGGCGACCGGCCGTGCATCGAGATGGGCTCGCGGCGCACCCATGAGTGGGCAGCCGTGGCAGCGGCCCGCGCGGCGTACGTCGCCGGGTTCGCCTCAACGAGCAATCTCGAGGCCGGTCGCACGTACGGCGTGCCGACTCAGGGCACAAGCGCACATTCGTTCGTCCTCCTGCACGACAGCGAGCACGACGCGTTCAGCGCCCAGGTCGACTCGCTCGGCAAGGGAACGACCCTGTTGGTCGACACGTACGACGTCCGCGAGGCCGTGGCACTCGGGGTCGAGATCGCTGGACCAGAGCTCCGGGCGGTCCGGCTCGACTCCGGCGACCTGCTGGCCCAGGCCCGGGAGGTTCGTGCCCAGCTCGACGAACTGGGGGCGTCGAACACCCGGATCATCGTCACCAGCGACCTCGACGAGCACTCGATCGCCGCGCTGGCCGCTGCTCCCGTCGACGCATACGGCGTCGGTACGGCGCTGGTGACCGGGTCGGGCGCCCCCACGGCTGGCCTGGTCTACAAGCTGGTCGCCCGAGAGGGTCGCGACGGCGTCAGGGCGGCGGTCGCGAAGAAGAGCAAGGACAAGGTGAGCGTCGGCGGTCGCAAGTACGCGATGCGCCGCCGCACTCCCGACGGTGTCGCCGAAGCCGAGGTGATCGGGCTGGCTGCGCCACCGGACGACGACGGCGACGACCGACCGTTGCTGGTGCCGCTCGTGCGCGAGGGCGAGATGGTCGGTCGCGAGCCGTTGGCAGTCGCGCGTGAGCGGCACGCCGTGTCGCGCGCGGAGCTGCCCCCCACCGCTCTGCAGATGTCGCGTGGTGAGCCCGCGATCCCGACGTTGTACGAAGGGGAGTCATGACACGCGCGTTGATCGTCGTGGACGTCCAGAACGACTTCTGCGAAGGCGGCAGCCTCGCGGTGGCCGGAGGGGCGGACGTCGCCTTCTCGATCGCGGGCGTGCTGCACCGCTGGCAGGAGGCCGAGCCGGACGATCGCGAATACGACCGTGTCGTCGCCACTCGGGACCACCACATCGACCCGGGCGCCCACTTCTCGACCAACCCGGACTTCGTGCAGAGCTGGCCGCCGCACTGCGTCGCCGGGACGATCGGCGCCGGCTTCCACCCGAACCTCGATCCGCAGCCGTTCGACGCCGTCTTCGACAAGGGCGCCCACGCCGCCGCCTACTCCGGATTCGAGGGCCGGTCGCACGACGGAGTGCCACTGGCCGACTGGCTGCGTTCGCACTCGGTCACGTCGGTGGACGTCGTCGGGATCGCGACCGACCACTGCGTCCGGGCCACAGCGCTCGACGCGGTGCACGAAGGCTTCTCGACCCGCGTCCTACTGGGCATGACCGCCGGCGTCACCCGGGCGACGACCGAGGCGGCGATCACCGAGATGCGGGCGGCCGGTGTGATCCTGGAAGGCGCCCCTGTTTTGCACATGTGACGCAGGGCCGCGCTTACCATTCAGTTCCCGCCTGCCCGATGATCACACCCGCCGCCGCGACCTATGGGTCGAGTGCACGCACTACTCGCAGGCCGCCCTCGCTTCGGCCATCGCAGCGTCGATGGCTCCGAAATCGAGGTGCGAGTCGCCTTGTTTCATCCGCCGTCCCCCTTGCGGACCGTGCCGCCGGCCATGACGCCGTGCCCGTTGATCAGGGTGTCGGTGGTGACACCTCCGGCGTCGGCGAGGACTTCGATCCCGGCGCCGCACAGCCCCGTGAATTCGAAAAGCAAGGACCTCGAACGGCACCCAGTTGTTCGAGCCGGCCATTCCTTGGGCTGCTCTCTCGTTGAGCTCCGTCTTGAAGCAGAATTGTGCGCTTTCCGGCGTTGCGGCGAGCACGACGGCTGCCCCGGTGGCGATGGTGGCGGTGCCGATCCTGCGTGCGTGTGTCATACGCATTGACTTGCCCCCCTCTTCGCCTGTCGCCGGCCTCAGGCGTTCGGGCCGCGTCCGCTCCAGCTCCACGCGTAGCGGCCGTCGTCGGAGTCGATCCCGGCCTCACCGATCTCCAGCGGGCGGAAAGTGTCGACCATGACAGCCAGCTCGTCGAAGTAGTCCTTGCCGAGCGCGTGCTCGATCGCGGTCGGCTGCGGACCATGGCTGTGCCCACCTGGGTGCAGCGTGATGGATCCATGCCCGATCCCCGAGCCTTTGCGCGCCTCGTAATCGCCCCCGCAGTAGAACATGACCTCGTCACTGTCGACGTTCGAGTGGAAGTACGGCACCGGGATCGCGAGCGGGTGGTAGTCGACCTTGCGCGGCACGAAGTTGCAGATCACGAAGTTGTAACCCTCGAAGACCTGGTGCGCCGGCGGCGGCTGGTGGATGCGGCCGGTGATCGGCTCGAAGTCCGAGACGTTGAACGTATACGGGTACAGGCAGCCGTCCCAGCCGATCACGTCGAACGGATGGGTCGGGTACACCACGATGCTGCCGACGAGTCCGGACGGCCCATGCCCGCGATGCTTGGTGTAGACCTCGACGTCGCCCTGCTCGACCGTGAACGGCTCGGTCGGGCCGTGGAGGTCGCGTTCGCAGTACGGCGAGTGCTCGAGGAGCTGGCCGAACTTCGACAGGTAGCGCCTCGGCGGCGTGATGTGGGAGTTGGCCTCGACCACGTAGGCCCGCAGCGGCTCGTCGCCGGTCGGCACCCACCGGTGCACGGTCGCACGGGGCATGATGACGTAGTCGCCCTGCCGCGCCTGAAGCAGCCCGAACATCGTCTCGACCGTGGCCTCGCCGGATTCGACGTAGACGCACTCGTCGCCGATCGCGTTGCGGTACAGCGGCGACGACTCGCCGGCGGCCACGTACGAGATCCGCACGTCGCCGTTGCCGAGCACCAGCCGGCGGCCGGTGACGACGTCCTGCGACTTCCAGTCCCGGCCGGGGAACAGGTCGTGCAGCTTCAGATGCCGTGGAGTCAGCGGATGGTTCGGTACGGTCCGAAGGTCAGGAAGCTCCCAGATCCGTGAGTCGACGATCGCCGAGGGCACGCCGGTGTGGTACAGCAGCGACGAGTCGGAGAAGAAGCCCTCCTCCCCCATCAGCTCCTCGTAGTAGAGGCTCCCATCGGGACGTCGGAACTGGGTGTGGCGCTTGGGTGGGATCTCGCCAACGCTCCGGTAGAACGCCATGGTCATCGCCCTCTTCGGGATGTTCGATTATCGGACATATGTGATCGCTCACTGACACCATGCGTTAGAGTCCCCAGCGTGTCAACCTCCGCTCTCTTCGCGGCACTTATCGACGACGCAGCCCTGTTCCCACCCCGCAACGCGCCGATGCACGAGGCTGTCGAGGCGCACGTCGGCCATCGGCGAGCTTGGTACTCCGCCCTGGTCGGACCGTTCCTGTGCCCGGCATCGGGCCTGGACGAGCTGGCCTCCCGGACCGGCGCCGGGTCCGAGCCGTTCGGCGTGTCCGTCGTCGTCGACACCGGCGTCGGCGGCGTCGGCACGGCGGTCGACGCCGTCGCCGCCGACGACCGGATGGTGCTGCGCGGTGTCGATGTGCCGTTGCGCGGCGAACCCTTATCCGAAAGCGCTCGACGTACCGTCGCCGCGCTCGACGCCGCCCTGGGCGGACCCGACGACGACGAGCCGGCATACGTGGAGATACCGCGCCTTCCAGGATGGCCCGAGGCGCTCGCCGCCGTGGCCGACTCGGGGTACCGGGCAAAGCTGCGCACCGGTGGCGTGACAACCGAGGCATTTCCCCCCGAGGACGACGTCGCGGCGTTCATGCTGGCCTGCTTGGATCTCGACGTTCCGTTCAAGTTCACGGCCGGCCTGCACCACGCCGTCCGGCACACCGCGCCCGACGGTGCGGAACAACACGGCTTCCTCAACGCGCTGCTCGCGGTTGCCGTCGCGCTCGACGGCGGCGATGCCGCCGACGTCTCTCGTACGCTTCGCAACCGCGACGCTGCCGCCCTTGCCGGCCGGGCCCGGGCTCTGCTGCCGGGACAAGCGGCCCGGGTGCGGACCTGGTGCAACTCGTACGGCTCGTGCAGCGTCCTCGAGCCGGTCGACGACCTGCTCGACCTGGGCCTCGTCACCAAGGAGTGACCGCCTTGCCAACGACCTGGGTCGACGTGCCCGACGGTTCGCCGTTCAGCGCCCACACACTTCCGTACGGGGTCTTCTCGACCGCCGACGAAGAGCCGCGGGTCGGTGTGGCCATCGGCGACCACGTGCTCGACCTCGCGCCGCTCGCCGCCGAGGAGAACCTGGAGGGTGCCCATGTGTTCTCGCAGGCGAGCCTCAACCCGTTCATGGCGTTGGGTCCGCGTGCGTGGACCGCGGTGCGGGGATGGGTGACCGAGCTGGTCAGCGAGGAGCCGCACCGAGAGCTGGTCGAGCGCCACCTCGTCCCGGTCACCGACGCACGGCTGCACATGCCCTTCCAGGTGGCTGACTACGTCGACTTCTATGCCTCGCAACACCATGCGGAGAACCTCGGCAAGATCTTCCGGCCGGAGTCGCCGGCGCTGCCGAGCGCATGGCGCCACCTGCCCATCGGGTACCACGGGCGCGCAGGGACGGTGATTCCGTCCGGCACCGGCGTCGTGCGGCCGTCCGGTCTGCGCAGGGACGGCGACGTCGTCACGTTCGGGCCGTCGGTGCGCCTCGACATCGAGGCCGAGGTCGGATTCGTGGTCGGCCTGCCATCCCAGCTGGGAGCACCGGTGGCCCTGGAGGCTTTCGCCGACCACGTCTTCGGTCTCGTCCTCGTCAACGACTGGTCCGCCCGCGACATCCAGGCGTTCGAAGCCGTGCCGCTCGGGCCCTTCCTGGGCAAGTCCTTCGCGACCTCGATCTCGTCCTGGGTCGTGCCGCTCGCCGCGTTCGAGCACGCTCGGGTGGAGCCGCCGGTCCGCGACCCCGAGCCGGTGGGCTACCTCCACGACGCCGAGGGACCGCCATGGGGGCTGGACCTGCGGCTGGAGGTGTCGTGGAACGCCACGGTGGTCTCCCGACCCCCCTTCGCCGAGATGTACTGGACGGCGGCCCAGCAGCTCGCCCACCTGACCGCCAACGGCGCCTCGCTGCGGACCGGCGACCTCTACGCTTCCGGGACCGTGAGCGGTGCGGCTGCCGACGAACGCGGCTCGCTGCTCGAGTTGACCTGGAACGGCGAGAAGCCCGTCACGCTGGCCGACGGCTCGACCCGGACATTCCTCGAGGACGGGGACACGGTGACGATCACGGGCTCGGCCCCTGGCCCGGACGGAACTCGGATCGGACTCGGCGAGGTCTCCGGATCGATCAGGCCGTCCGTCGCGTCAGCGGATCTGTGACATCGCAGACGCGAGCTCAGTCGAAGACCTTGCCCGGGTTCAGGATGCCCTTCGGGTCCAGGACGCCTTTGATGTCGCGGTGCAGACGCATCGCCACCGACCCGACCTCGCGCGCCAGCCACTCCTTCTTGAGCACGCCGACGCCATGCTCGCCGGTGATCGTCCCGCCGAGATCGAGTCCCAGGTCCATGACCGCACCGAACGCCAGCTGAGCGCGCCGGGTCTGGTCCTCGTCGTCGGTATCGAAGACGACCGTCGGGTGCGTGTT
>Ga0126304_10001256_pt1 | contig 11756 bp, 17 predicted proteins | sample Plot25_FD_92538 | JGI IMG/M metagenome (GOLD analysis project Ga0126304, IMG submission 92538) | Serpentine soil microbial communities from UC McLaughlin Reserve, CA, USA - Plot25 | ecosystem: Environmental > Terrestrial > Soil > Grasslands | place: USA: UC McLaughlin Reserve, Lake County... | reverse complement strand
TAATGGCAATCAACTATTTAGAATATACATTACAGGAGATACAATGGTCTTTGACGATATAAAAGAAATTCCTAAACGTTATCCAAATGTAGATTTGGCATTATTACATCTGGGTGGTACTACAATAATGGGAATAATGCTTACAATGGATGCAAAAGAAGGTTTGGAAATGTTTAATATAATAAATCCAAAGAAGGTAATACCTATTCATTATAATGACTATGATGTATTCAAATCACCAATAGAAGACTTTCAGGCAAAAGTCAAAGAAGCAGGTATTGAAGATCATGTATTTTATCTGAAGCATGGAGAAACATATACATTTGAAGTTAATAAATAAATAGAAAATCTATTAATAAGTTTTAAAACAAAAGGCAAGTTTTTCTATTATAATTTTTTAATTAAATATCTATAAAATAAAAAATAAAAAATTTACTTATCGTAAGATCTTCCGATCTTGTTTACAAAATTAAAGTAATTTTGAACAGACTCATTATAGTATTTTTGTGCAATTTCTATTGATTTGTTAAAAGTTTCTGTAGAGGTCAACGCAAAATCATTTATTCGTCGCGTACAGTTTATAGTATGATCTGTTATATTTTGGTTGGTTTTATTATATACATCAGCATACCTTTCAGGAAGTCTAAAATTATTCCAATTTGATTTTGTTTTGGTATATGTATCATCTAAAAATTTTGAAAATACTGGTTGATAATTATAGAGAAAATTTTTTTGTGCTTCAACATAGTTATTTGAAATTGCTTTAATTGTGTTAATGATTTGTTGTTGATATTTATCTGCTAGTTCAATATTTTTTTCAAGAATTGCTCTGTTTGTTCTTTGATATTCATTGATATTATTATTGATCTTGTTTGTTGTTTCTGAAATAGTGGATGTTGTATTTGCTAGTTGTTGTCTTTGATTATCTAGAAATTCTTTTGTATCTTCTTTTATATTATTACTTTGTACTTTGTTTTCTTCTTTTAAATTTACCATAGTATTATCTAAAAATCATACTAGTGAGACTTATAAAGTATAATAAAATAGAAAGTTAAAAGTAAAACTTGTATAAAATAATTAATACTTCTCCACAACTAATAAAATTTAGAAATTAATAAATGAATGGGAATATATTCTTATTATACTCACATCGGAACTACTAAAGCCAATAAATGTGAATAGTGCGATAAATCTTTTTCCTCTGAGGAATAATTTAGCCAGCACATGAATCAAGAACATGTAGGAAACGCTTGATATCTTATCCTTCATCAATATTTTCTCTTTTTTGATTAGTTTTTATTCAATCGCATAAGTGTTAGAAATTAGACATCTATAGAGAATCAATGATGATATTATAAGAAAATTGGTAAATTATTACACAATTATTTTTTTATGATATAATGTATTTATATTTTCATAACATAGCCTTCCTGTAATAAAATCGTTTTATATTGCAGAGAATAGAGAAATATCATAATAATACCAAAAGAATGTCATAGCCATATCTATTGCTTGTTATATTATAGGCTGTGGCTATTATCTAAATAATATTCAATTATTAGATGTCATTAATTTAAATTCTCTCTGTGAATGAACATTGAAACCATGACTAGCACTTTAATAGTGGATCTAATCCCATAAACTTGAATGCAGGTAATATGGCTGCATTAACTACGACATTGTCTAAATAGAATCTTAATTTTGTTCTTTTATTTTTATTTTTACTGTAGATATGATCCCTATCATCTCCTGACATCAAGTTTATTGCTTTTAAAAAATTTAATTTATTACATTTTTAGACACAGAAAAATTAACTAACTTTATTAACTATATCATCTAAATATATATCAAGAGGTTCTGTTTGGAGTTCTTTGGACTGAAAAACCAAACTAGAGGACATGTAATACATGAACCTCAATGAACCTCTTTTTTTTTGTTACTTTGATAGCCCAACTATATCTTTGAGGACTTAAATTTTATATTTTTTAAAATACATTACAAAAGAGCTAAATACTATATAGTAGTATCTTTATATTAGACTCTATTTTAACATCTATATCGGCTAAATTTTAATAATGGATCTCTTAAACTATCTTGAATAATTATATATTTTATTAATAGATGTATATATAGTAATTAAATTATAATATTATATTATGAATGAGTGAAAACATTGGATATATAATCTAAAGAATAATACTTGTAATGGTTGAGGTAAATGCATATGTCCAAATTGATTACAAGAACCATCATATTGCAAAGTGATAATAAAGAAAATTGTTGTAAAATTTCAGATTAAAAAAAATCTAAAAGGATTAATTACAAGATGGCAGAAACCCTACTAAGTGGAAGACTCTACTCCTGACGGGGCCGTAGTTTTCTCGGGTTAACTGTATTAATAATACTATTTCACTTAGATTGAAGTATAATTTTTTCAAGTATTGAATTTCTTATTTAAATGGAAGATGAAGATTTAAAATTTTTTCTTTATTTGTAAATTGGTCCTAAAACATGTTTGTACTATAATAATCTTACCTTTGACTGTGATATTAAACTAAAATAATTAAGTCACTTATCTAATGATATGAAATATAGAAGTAGAACGGAAATAGTGGGTAATATACTAGAGGCAGCTAATGGAGGAGCAACAAAGACAAAAATTATGTACAAAGCTTTTCTAAGTTATGTGCAATTAAAGGAATACCTTTCTGTTTTGATTGAGAACAATCTATTAGAATATCTTGAGGGAACTCACAAATTCAAGACTACAGAAAAAGGACTAAACTATCTTAAAATGCATAACGAAATTGGAGAATTATTACTAACTACAATTAAAATAACCAATTAATTTTATAAGCTGAAATAGGTAACAATTAAACACTCTCCAATCGCTGGCGACAAATCAATATGGTTTTTTAAATATTGTCTTTGGAAGTAAATAAAAAACTAAATATTATCTAGTAGAATCCTACTATATGGACGAATCCACTCTCAACCAGCTTGCTAAATATGTAAATATTTAGTATTTTAACATTTTTCAGTAATATATTATCAATAAAATAATTCTATGTATGAATTGTTGACATAATTAAATACGATAATTATTTCATGGTACAATTCTGAGCTAAAATATGAACATTTCTTATATTATTTATTTGCAAATAATATGTTGAATGTTTTACTATAGTTATCTTAACTTTTCTTGTGGTATTAATATTAAAATAAGTAAATCACATTTCTAATAATATGGGAAATAGAAGTAGGACAGAAATAGTAGCAATGATATTGAATGCTGCAAATGGAGGAGAAACCAAAACAAAAATTATGTACTTTGCTTTTCTAAGTTATGGGCAATTAAAAGAATACCTTTCTATTTTGATAGAAAATAATCTATTAGAATATCTTGACGGAACTCACAAATTCAAGACTACAGAAAAAGGACTAAACTATCTTAAAATGCATAACGAAATTGGAGAATTATTACACACTACTTTCGAAAACAACTAATTAAGCAAGCGGAGAATCAGTAACAACTGAAGATTCTCGAGCTGACGACGAATCAATAGTTATTTTAGTACTGCTATCAGTATTATTCCATCCTCCGCTAATTTCTAATGAATTCACATTCCTTACTATTTCAAAAAACAATTTAAAAATAAGTTTCTAATAATAAAAGCTAAATACTCATTGACATAAGAGTATTTATTTTGACATTTATTATAAGTTTATTATACAATAAATTTACATACCTCCATTCATCGGCATATTCATTGAACTAGAATTCATATTACCAGTAATAGTATTTTTAGAAGGAGAAAGAGTAAATGTCATTTCAGTTGTTTTACTTTGATTATTTTGAATATTACTATTATTCTCTACTATTTTTTGAGCAATATCCATAACGGTAGGTTTTGTTAACATAATATGAACTACATCTTTGGAGGAATTTGTTCTATCTACCAGTAATGATTTATTTGTTAAATCAATATTATTGACAGTACCTTTATATCCATTTGCAGCTAGAGGACTCGGTTTTGGAATAGATATTTCCTCATGGACATAAAGATTCACTTTTTTCAATCTATCAAGATTCCAATCAAAAGGCATTGCAAATTTTAACTTATTAGCCGACGAATCATAGTTAAAATTGTTTAATGCATCATAATACGAACTTGCATCTATAGTATAATCTGTTCCATTAATCTCAAGATCTTTATCTATTGAATAACCTACACTAAGCCAACCTTCATACACTGGTTGACTATCTGTTGGAATAAAGGTTCTATCAAAATCAAGTGTTTCTATAGTAACAATAAAGTGATAAAGACCTCCTTCGGCAAATATAGGTCCTGTTGCAGAGACAGGATGTTCCATATCGCCAGTATAAGATAGTAAAATAGTATCTTGGTCACCATTTATTGTAATGTGATCAGCACTAGATGGTCTCATCTGTATTCCTAGATTGCCAGTATGAGAATGAAAAGTATCTAATAGTAAACGCTTTTCACTTTTTTTCAATCTCTATAAGATATGTTACATGTTTGAGAGTTTCATTGGTAGCAGTATCAGATAATCGAAATTGAATTAAAGGAGTTTGACCACCTTTTAAGGTGTCTGTCGTAACTACAGGAGGGGACATCTTTATCAAAAGTGAAAGATCTCTTCCAGCCATGGATGCTGATAATTCTTCCTGAAACAAGCCATCTCCAAAGATGGGAATAAATATAAAAGTAGAGACAATTAGCAGAGGAAAAATGGAAAATAAAATAGAAATAAAGCTAATAGATGTCATAATAACAATAATAATGATCACTTATAATTTTATAAATTTATGGTTTTTTAGGATTCTCTAAAGTCCTTATCAGTTTGAAAGCTGTCAAAAACCGTCGGGTTTTTATTTTACAAATTTCATATTAGATCTACAATAGATCTTAACGCATTAGGTTTCTCTTCAATAAATAGTCCACAAATGGATCTTTTGCCATGTTCTATATCCCTAAAGTTTGGTAAAATCATTAAAAGAGTATAACTTACAATAGTAAGATTAATCTACTTGTGATATTATTTTACTTAAATTTTTTTGAATAAAAAGGTGGGGTTTAACCTATGTTGCAGTACCAGTCATTCTTCTACCTTCATCAGCACATTTTCTACATGATTGAGTACATTGTTTGCAGTGATCATGTCAGTATGTCTTTCACATTCTTTGGTACAAACATCACAGATGTCAGCATATAGATTGCAGAATTGCTTTGAAAATTCGCCATAACAACCTATAACCTTCTTTTTTTATATTGGTGACTGTTGTTCCATATTTCTCCAAGTCCAATCTATTAATTTTATAATCCTTTCATTGTATTCATTATAGGTAGATGTAAGTTAGGTCTTATTCGTCTATGATGTTCATCATTAATAGATAGCAAATGATTTTCAAATTTGTTTATTGTCTTTGTGGCCACATCTGTTCTTCATTTTTATTACTGTTTGATTTATCCAAGGGTCAAGATTTGGCATTACCGTATACACAAAAACAGTATTTATCAATTTGATAGATACATTAAGAGAGGGAGAGGGAGAAAGGCTAGACTTATAAAGTTAATCATTGAATAAAAAAACAGCTTGTTTAATAGTGATGCCACCAAATAATAAAGTATGGAGGCTTTTTCTCACTCAACTCATAATTCTAATCATAATAATCATAATAATAGTATATTATTAGTTGATGATGAAAAAGATATCCTAAATCTTTTTTGTGATTGCTTACAGAAGTTTGACTATGAAACTATTCCATTTAACAATCCTGTTGATGCCTTGAATTATATTTATAATAGCAATATTTCTAATTGTTCTCTCATTATTACAGATTATAAAATGCCTCAAATGTCTGGTATAGATTTGATAAAGAAAATAAGAGAAAAAGATAGTACTTTCAAATTAAAAATCATTGATTAGTGCCTTTATTAAAAGTAATATCATGGGTAATGATATCTCAGACGGTTTGAGAATCGATAAAATAATTGAAAAACCTATACATTTAAAAAATTTAATAGAAGAAGTACAAAAATTAACAACAGTAATAAACTAGACAGCTAGATAATTTTTCCTTTATATAGTAATAAAAATTTTGATAAATTATAAAGTATCTTAAGAATCTTTTGAATATTCATTAATAAAAGTTTCAAACTCTAATATAGAATGTTGAATAATAATTAGAGATTTGGAATAGTGGTGGATACTAAAAATGATAATAATAATAAAAATAAAAAAATAATGATAATAGATGATGATAAAGACATTACTAATTTATGTTCAATATTTTTAGAATACAATGGCTATATTGTAAATGCATATACAAATCCTGTTGAAGCATTCAATAACTTTAGAAAGAATAGTTATGATTAATTATACTTGACTTGAAAATGCCAAAGATGGGTGGAATGACATTATATCACAAAATTAAAGAAATTGATAATAACGTAATAATTTGTTTTACTACAGCAGATATAAATTATATTGAAGATTTGCGTAAAGGTATTATTGATATTGAAAAAATTGTTTTATACAAACCAATATTATTAAAAGACTTGAAAAATAAGATTGATTTGTTATTATCTCAGCAAGAAGTAAATAATAAATCAACAATGATGATTCTTTGACATCAATTATTGTTTATTAATTTTAAATAATTTCTGAATTGAATTTTGTATTATTATATTACCCTAATGTATAATGATTAATCAATTGATTAGAATACAACTATCCATTTGTATCTCATTGGTTGTAATAGGCAGTTCAAATGTTACTATAATGGTTTTACCATCGAATGATTCTAAATTTTTCATTATGTACTTTGTAATTTCTTCTAAGACGAATTTATTCCCTTCTTTTCTACCATGTACAACAAATTTTAATTGACCTTCCATAACCGAGTACTAGAAAAAAATCATTGATTGTTATTATAGTTTATGGAACAAAATCAAAAAACTATGTCCAATATTATTAAAACTAACTAAATTAATAACGTTTTTCAGAATTAATTTCATAATAAAAATTAGTAATGCAAAATTACAATAAACATTATCTCTTAAACTATATAGTATGTGTTAGTATCTTATTCTTCGAATACTACATATATATTATAAATGCTCTAACGATATATGCACGAGTCAAAACTAACCATCAATCATTTTCAAAGAGGGTTATTGATATTGTCTTGTGAGTAATAATTATGGTGGTGGACAAATAGAGTTTGAGCGATAATAAAATAAACAGATGTCTTAACTGTGATTCGTCTTTAAATAAAAATTAGTACAATACTAATTTTGTTCTGGACAATGTAAAGATGCTTACATAAGACATAGACAAGAATAAAGTGCTCGAAAAAGATAAAACTTATCTTTAATATATCTACTAACTATAACAACTTTGAGTCAGGAATCACTGATTTGTATATATACAAACAAAGACAGAAATGAATTTGCTATTGGGTTAAAGGAAGATGAGAATTTTAGAGCAATGACAAAAGTAGGTGAATTTTATACAAAATTTGTTGATGCTTTTGATCAAATAATAGACGAGAATGAAATAGATTGGAAACATGAATTAAAAAGATGGATTGCTGCTGCAAAGAAAAATGAAACCATATTTGTTGAAGTAGACCTGAGTGGTTACAACAGTGAAGTAGCAGATTTAAGTTCCGCTAAAGCCTAAAAGTGATAGAATACGAACAGAATTCAAACTTAGTAATAATATACAAGATATATTAATTCCCATACATAACATGTTCAAATTCCAGGGACATCAGTAAATAGAAGATTAGACTTCATGTTAATTTAACTTTTAAAAATAGTATTGGCAATAACAGAATCGTTCTGATCTTTTAAAGGATTTTTATCAAATTTGAACACAAGTTATTATATAAAGTAACATATATTATATATAAAAATATGAAATGCATTAGAGAATTTAGCAAATCTCCAATACATAAAAAACACTTCTTAGTTTCTCATCCTATTAATGTATCTATTATGGTATATCAATTCTATAAAAATGAAAGGAAAAGACCTTATCTTATTCTTTCATTCTCATCTAAATAGTTAAATTAAATAATAACCTGATTTAAATAAGGTCTTTTAATGGAAGAAGATAAAGATAAAGAAAATAAAATTCATGAAAGAAATGTCAGTTATAATACCAAACGTAAAAGTGACAAGATAAAAGAAGAAATATCGATAGATATAGAGAATAATAATCAAGAAAAAGAGGAAGAAGATACTAAAGAAAAAATAATAGACAGAATGGTTGATAGAAATTATAATACATCTAACAAAACAGAGCAGAGTACAAAGCAAAACTCCGTCTTACCCTCTACTGAAAATAGAACTATCTATGATTTACAAACATTACTATCACAAAGACAAGATAGGCTTGAGAGTGTTTTATACGAGCGTTATAAATACAATACATCAATAAAGAGAGGACAAGACTTTCTTCTCAATCATGTTGATTCTAAACTTTCTCTTGTTGTAATGTATGCTGATTTAGTAGGTTCAACAAAGATGAGTATGGCTTTACCAGTCGAAAGAATGGCAAAGATAATCAAAGTCTTTTCACATGAATTGTCATCTGTTGTTGAAAGTTATAATGGATTTGTATTAAAGTACGTAGGAGATGCAGTTATTGCGTGTTTTCCAAGTGGCTTTAATAAGTATCTCTCTTGTGATACTGCATTCCAATGTGCAAAATCAATGATTAATATAATAGAAAATGGTATTAACCCAATTTTCGAAAAAGATAAAGATAATTATCCAAAATTAGCTGTGAAAATAGGAATAGATGAAGGAGAAAATTTAGCTATACAATATGGATATGATAAAAGTGCACCTATTGATCTGATAGGATATCCTATGAATGTGGCCGCAAAAATGACTTCCCTAACTGGACCAAACAAAATAACTGTTGGAAATAATGTATATAAATTGCTACATCCTTCACTACAACCAGAATTTCAAGAAATGCAGATGAAAGAAGGAACTGAATGGAAATATATTGATTTGGAAACTAATTTGCCATACAAAGTTTATACAATGAAGTAACATTAGTTGATATTGGAACTTGATAATCAAATTTACCTGGAGGATATTTTGTTAGAGGATTTTACTGCAATTTCAATTATATTTGTTATTTCTTAAAATAAACAATCAATTTGTCTCTAAAATTAAGAGACTATTATTTAGTAATATATTAAATTAATTTATGATTTTATTATTTTACTCCTGTCTTTATACATAGGATTAGTTTTTACTAAAGTTAGACTTATTTTAAATATAACATTTATTATAATAATATAAGCTAAAGTAATTATGCTAAACAATATTATTCTATATATAGACTTCAGTGACACTGCAAAGGCATCCATAACCTTGCCAAAGTAAGCATCAATAGCAATTGGAATTGTTATAGCAATAAATAAGATTAAAAAACTTCTCTCCTTAAATTCTAAAGATACTACTAACTTGGCAATATTATTAAACTTCATTAATCATTAATTAACCATCAGTAATTTCTAATAGTTAAAAAAACTTATTATTTTTCTTGTGATATTTTCTCTAACTAGTTCATACAGTATTTTTTATTCTCAAGCTGTAAATGGTGCCATTACTGAAGCGAATACTACTACCATAAGATCTTCCCAAGAATTAGATACAATCATAGGCTATGACAATTTATTTATTTATTGTTCTATCGATATAATTAATCAGGAAAAAATGCTTCATTATAAAATGATAAATATCATTTTATAGTTGTTGATATCTCTTAGAGATTTCACTTTAATTGTTGATGCAATATTCTTTAGCCTTTGTTTGTATCTTAGAGCGTGATTATAAATTATAACAGGATATTCAGGATGGAGTTCATTCAATTTATCATAGCATTCTATTTCTCCTTTCCATTTTAATTCATATGGAATTCTATTCCACAAACTATCTTTGTCATGCATAAATTTCAATAGTTTTTATTGCCTTAAAATGTACTAGTCATAAAACATGTATATAACTAGTATTTTTTCTTGAGCATTTAGAACTATACTGAATTAATACTCTCTAATATTATATTGAATTATACTAAATATACTTCAAAATCTCAACTGAAAGATTCACTAATTTATAATATTTAGAAAACTTAAATAAATGTCCTTGTTATTTTTTATTGAATTCTTATTTTAGAATCGCTATCGGTATTAATCATGGATAAACGACTTAATTGTTCCTTCTATATAAGACAAATATCTATTTTAATCCTAGGATAATTGTCAATATACTAAATTTATTTCTAAATTTATGGACTAAGAAAAAGGCGGTATTATTTTATTTTTTCAATACTATGAGATAAAGATGAAATAATTGTTTTATACTACTTTTCTATTTAATCACACTGATAATTCATAATCTGCTATAAATCTAAAAAATAAAAAAATTGTCATTAATAAATTAATGTTTGATTAAAGCTACCTTTCATTGTTTCTGGTTTGACTGTTGAATTTACCATAAATGGATGCTCTACTTGTTGTTCTTGTGGTGGAAATGCAGGTAATAGGTCATTAGGATTCCATGTTATTATTACCTTACCATATGTGTCCATTGCCTCTTGCATTTCAGCTTTGGCTTGTTCTGGATTTAGTTCTGGAAATTTAGGATCTGCCCTGTTAGCTGCAAATTCAATTTTATGATAATGCCAATTTGGTTTTTCTCTATCTGGTAATGTTGTGTATTGTTCTGCAGTTATAATATATTCTACTCCAATGAGTGTTGCATTCTTGCTATGACTATCATAGAGTTGACATACAAGAAAGATTTTTTGATCAATTTTACAATAATGATGTACCCTTAAACTCGGGTCATCAAATACATGTCTTATTGCAGTTAAATGACCTTGAGGTAAGTTGTAACCATCAATTGGTTTTGACATATTAGTCAATGTTGTTGGTTGTGCGAAAGAATTTTGTGGTGTTATCATCATGATTAGAAGTGAAACAGTTAGTATTGCGGATATTCCAATAGTATATGCCAATCCTTGTTTATTGAATAGGAATATTTCCATTAATTTATTAATCCTAACAAAGTTTAATAGGACAAATTCACTTATCATTCGTTGATTTAATCGTTATTTTGAAATAACATTGATTGATAGTTTTGCAAAAAATTAAAAAAATAGGTGTAAAAATGGGTAAGAAAAAAACGAAATTAGGATAATAAGAAAAGATTCATGGTAAAATAATTATTTGTGCAATCAAGAGACCATTTGATTTACCTTAAAGTTTTAATTTTATACTTATTCATAATAATTTTCTTAAGTTTATTTTCACAAAAAGGAAAGTATAATCTAAGAGATTCTATTATAATCAGTACATTGACATCTGTTTGGGACGAAATTGATGAATGGGGACCTGAAAAGGTTTTGCAGGTTTACGATCCTGATACTGGTATGAAAGGTGTTTTAGTTATTGATAATACTTCAAAAGGCCCTGGAAAAGGAGGTATACGATTTGCTCCAAGTGTTACGCCATTAGAAATTTTTAAACTTGCCAGAACTATGACATGGAAATGTGCCGCAGCGGGTCTGCCATTTGGTGGTGCCAAAGGTGGTATTATTGCTGATCCAAATGCGGTTGATAGAGTATCATGGATGAAATCATTTGCAAAAATGATTAAACCTTATTGTCCTTCTCAATACATAGCTGCAACAGATGTAGGTAC
>Ga0126304_10001255_pt1 | contig 11756 bp, 7 predicted proteins | sample Plot25_FD_92538 | JGI IMG/M metagenome (GOLD analysis project Ga0126304, IMG submission 92538) | Serpentine soil microbial communities from UC McLaughlin Reserve, CA, USA - Plot25 | ecosystem: Environmental > Terrestrial > Soil > Grasslands | place: USA: UC McLaughlin Reserve, Lake County... | reverse complement strand
TGCAGTCTTGACAAGAGTATCGAGGTGTGGTAAAGCATCAGGTCCAAGCTTCGCAGCCTCACGATAATTTGGTTCATCAGGATTTAACATGTCTATTATTTGTTGTTTTGTAACTACCATTTTATCACCTCCTCTTTATCTACGTGTGAGGGTACTGTCCTCCATTCTTCTTATCTCTGAATCAATAAGGTCGGGAGGAGGATTAGTTATACTGACTGTCCCACAGCCGGTCATTAGGCGATCTAACAAGCAAGGTCCGCCACTGGTTTCTACATGAGCTAACCCTAATACATGACCAATTTCATGTGCAAGTGTCCATCGCGATGCAAGTCGTACTACAACACAACCCGGTTTTCCGATAGGATGTGCGGCACAACCATTGGCCACATCTATTGTAGTCCGTACAAAGTATGCTACGATGTCATCTGTACCAACATTATTGCGATTATTGAACAGCTCATTTTGGTCGCTTGTCGTACTTCCCATTCTACATTCTCCAATTTCAACATCTTCTAGAAGTGGAAGATCTAACCTTTCTCTGGAGGCAATATCTACGCGGATATTAGCAGTAGCATACACCTCACGCATAGCATCTATCATTTGTTCAATCGTGAAGCTAGTTGGATCGGCAAGAATTTTTACATGTAGCCGAACAAAGCTAGCTGGAGCCCCAGCAAACCATTTATGATACATAAGCATGCCTCCACCTCGTACAAAACAGTCTATGCGATTAGGTCCCCATGATACGGCTGCAGGGTTGTCCATAATCAGTCCACTCACTCCACCTAAATCCTCCCAATCACTCCACCCCCTAGAACCAGCAAACCATTTATGACGCATAGTATTATCACTCCATTTTACAAAACAGTCCAAACGATTTGGTGCCCATGATGAGACTGCGGGACCAGACCTAAGGTCGCCACCTAAATCCTCCCAATCACTCCACCTAGAACCATCCCACCATTTATGATACATATGATTGTTTGTACCGCGTACAAATGTATCTATGCGATTATATCCCCATGATACGGCTGCAGGGTTGTCCAAAATTATTCCACCTAAATCCTCCCAATCACTCCACCCCCTAGAACCAGCAAACCATTTATGACGCATAGTATTATCACTCCATTTTACAAAACAGTCCAAACGGTTCAATGCCCATGATGAGACTGCGGGACCAGACCTAAGGTCGCCACCTAAATTCTCTCCCCAACTACTCCAGCCCGCCATATACTATTACATCCTCCATGTATTTAGCTGTCTCATCCCAACAAAATTAACGTCATTGATGTCATCATATCCTTTTTTATTCATGTTGATGCTAACCGCGAGTTGGATAAATGGCTTCCGCTAGAAAATTCTAATAGATTTCGAAACCGTTAGATATTCTAACCTAAACGGTTAGTCAAAGAAAAATATTATCAGGACATCAAAAAATATCATAAAAACATCTAGCTTATTTCAACATACATACCTCATAATTGAGCTGTAACCCATGGAGAGAGTATTAGTCTGGATGATAAATTTTATAATACTTTATAGAAAGTTACAGGTTACGCGGGTTCGGTGGAACCCAGAACGATATCGGCTCTTTTGAAGGATTCTATGATTTCTAATTAAAATTCCTTAGCTTTAAGGTTTTCCAGATCTTAACCTATAATATGACGTACATTCGAGCCTCCACGTTTTTGCTAAGGATTTGTGCGTATGTTGTCTTGTATTCACACGTTTCATCTTCATGGGAATCCTGTGACGACTATGTCAGATTCATTGAAAAAGCTTGGAATAAACTAAAGTATACGTAGTTGAATAGATGCACGCCAACTTCATCTGTTGGTAATTTTTATTAAATATTAGTTTAAGTATTTCCAGTTCTTATAGAAATGAACAGACAGTCGAATTATTTAGGCTCAAATTCTGTTAAAGTATTTAATATTGTTAGGTCAATAGACCAATCAGAAACAAGCAATGGAAAAATTGAAAGACCAGGATAAATCGAGGGTAATCGGGAATTCTTCAATTCTACAGCTAACAATATCTAGAAGCCTTGGCAGCTCGAATCTAGCAAGACGTCCTGAAGGGCGTTCACTACTTTGGACCGTTCTCTCTTCTAGGAGGTGTCCCTAAATCGTCTCTTATAAGAGAACAATATTTAAGACCGATGAATGGAAATCGATCGAGAATAGGAAACGACAATTCTAAGTCTGCCACAGCTACCTCATCTGATCAAGTTCATTCTAGCTCCATTCTTAGGATTCTACCAGATGATGTTGACGATAAACCGATTCATTATTTTACTGAATACTCGAATTCTATTGTGAATCTCATAACGAACCCAAGGGTTCGTAAATTCAGTATTGGAATATTTGGAGAATGGGGAACCGGCAAGAGCACTTTAATGAGGCTGACTGAAAATAAGCTTAATTCTTTTGTAAACGAAGAGGTATTCATTTGGGAGAATATTGATCAGAAAAGTGAAATTGAAAGACTCAAATCTTTCATAAAAGATAATTATGGAGCAGACTGGATCGAGAATTCCCAAGTTGAGAAAAAAGATGACGAAATAAGTTTTGATTATGAAAGCGACCGTAAGCTATCTCTACAACTCGAGGATAAGAAAGATAAAGCATCTCTGATTCTGAATGGAAAGCATATTGGCAATTTCATCGTAAAAAAAGAAAACGATATGCTAAAACTGCATTTACAGCAGAAAAAGATTCTTACCATTTGGTTTGACGCATGGAGATATGAAAGAGATGAGCAATTTGCTTTAGTTCCTCTTATGAAAACAATAGCGTACAAAATGGATGAACAACCCAAATACGAAAAGGCAAAAGAAGTATTGCTTAAGTCAATTATAACAGCCCTCAAAGGTTTCGCGTCAAAGTATATAGTTTCAGAAAAGTATGCCGAAGAATTCTATACGAATCTAACCTCTAATATAAAAGCCTTGGCGGAAGAAGATAAAGGTACCATCTATTTTCATGGTTTTAAGCAAATTGTGGATGCCATGTGTAAAGTGCTGGAAGACTCCCCCGAAAGCAGAGTAGTGGTTTTCATTGATGATTTAGATAGATGCAGCTCAAAAAAAGCTTTAGAAGTTTTTGAATCAACAAAAGTCTTTCTCGATATCGAAGGCTTTATTTTTGTAGTAGGACTAAGCCATGAGACTCTTTCTAAACTGATTTCAGAAGAGTATAAGTCAATCGGTTTAAAGGGGGAGGATTATTTACGCAAGATACTTCAAGTCAATATTAACATTCCGAAGTGGGAAAAAACGGACATTGAAACATTGATTCAAAGATATGCTAAAGATTTAGGTGAATATGGAGACAAACTTAACGATCAAATTATCTCAGATTTGATCCTGACAGGTGTTGCTTCTAACCCGCGGGAATTGAAGCGGTCCATAAACCGTTTTATGTTATCGCTTTCTGTAAAACAACCTTCTAGTGATAGCAAATCAGAACTTGACCCCACAGCGGTGATGGTGATACAACTTCTTGAATCAATGTGGTCAGAATTTTACAGAGACCTTGATTCAGATGAGAAATTTCGCGGGTCAGTTAAAGATTATGCTATGAATCCTGTTAAAAGAAGGATAAAACTAAAGATGATAAGAATATTCCAAAAAGTGAGATTGCCTCTATTACAGAGACACGATAAGCTATCAAATATAACCACAGAAATGTGGGATTTTCTGGAAAAGGACATCAATAAGATTCCAAATATATTTGAAGATAAAGAACTATGGAAAACCTACAAGGATGCTTCTGCAATTGGTAAGGACCTGACTGGAGAACAAATACAATCTCCCAAAAATTTCGAGGAAGAGATACTAGAACAGCGGCGAGAGACATCAGCAAGATGAGTCCGTGATATGCGGTGCTAGGGGCTTTTGTCTAATATTTTCTACTGTATGAAATTATCTTCAAATATATGGTTATGGTGACTTTTGGCTTTTGATAGCATACGCAGAGAATACTTACCGTGGCTTCACGCGAGATAGTAGGCAGGCCTCGTTTCCCTTATTCGAAAAAACCTTGAACTCGCTCCATTTCTTTATCCTCTAGACCGATGTCATCAAGTAAGGTGGAACCAAAAACGATATGCGTTCATTAAGTGGATTCTAGTAATCCTGAATAGAAACTGGTTAGCTTTAAATTTTCTTGTTTGTGTAGTCTTGATAACAATTGCCATCGGAGAGTCAGCTGTAATTAGTATTTTCTTTGAGCTCATAAATTACACTCAGATGTTATGAACAGATACAATCTGTTTCAAGCCTATATCCATATTTCTAGCTGCATCAATGTGTTGGCGTCAGATTCTTAGTGTTTGATATTGATGAAGAGCAATAACTAAGAAAAATGTTTGAAACATAGAAGAATATGCACTGTAATACATACACTGATTTGGCTATAGCTGAAGATAATGATAGCGCATTGGCAGGTAGCACCGATTTCATAGCGGGGGTCCCAACGGGAATGGACCACATTTTCTCACAAATAAGCCTGGCGATAGGTTTATTCTTTTAGGAAACCAATCAACCGACTTTCATATAGATCGCGTGTTGCAGGGCTTTTGATTGTTTCAGAAAATAGCAAGACTTTCGCTCCGAAGAAAAGATTTGTCGATTTTTTGCATTCCCTTCTATTTTCACGATTATTGATGCGGAATATAACTATAAACTTTTGTAGATTCGACTCGGCTCAAAATCGATGCGGGTTCGGTGGGACGCAGCTGAAAATTGAGATGAATCTCAAGATGGCAAAAAAGTATATGTCTTAATAATCATCCTACAGTAAGGGTAGATTCCGCTTCTTCTTTGCATTCCTCAAAAGTCTTGCCGTTTTTATATTCATGTACACGAGCGCCACAGCTGCTAATGCTACTATTATTGTCATCCATGTCTGTACACAACAAATGCTAAGGAAAATGACTAATAATAATATGATGACGCTTGATCCATTTTAATGAAAGACCAAATTACAACCTTTGCAAGTTGCAAATTGGCGGTGTCAAATCAGGATTTTTAGCCAGCGAGATTAAAGAACGGTTGGGGGCATATACCTATCCATCTATAATAATTTATCAGCAATATGGAGATTATGTGTCATGAGCCGAAAATATTAAGCATGTGAGATGGGACCCAGAACGATATCGGTTCTTTATTAGGGTTCAAGACGATAAAGGAGTAGAGACAAATAAAAATTAGAAATTGAAATTCCAGCAGCTGAATCCTATCAGAACTTTTGTTTGCTATGAATAGCCCTCTAACTAGGGAGGGTATTCTACAAAGCTGTGCTCATTTTTTGTCCATATTGGTATTGAATGTACTACAATGGATGAGAGATGCGGACGCTTTGTTGAAAGGTAAAAGAAAGCGACGAGAACGGCAATAGCAAATGGCCCTATGCCTCTGTGCTCAAATTTCTTCGACATCAAAAAAAATATGATAAGAGATGAATCGTTGGGTCCACAGTCAAGGTATATTACAAGCGGCAAAATTATTCGCTGAAGTAAATGATATCTTGCTTCCGTGGCAAGATAAATCCTAACATCAATGCTCGCCTGTACTAAAATTAAGTCCTGCGACCACTGTTGACTAGATAATCAATTTACTAACATGATTTCTATTTGTTTCGGCTTTCAAAATTGTAAAGGCATACCAATCACTAGCAATTATTTTACAGATAATAAGTGACCCTCCTAGGCATGATTTAGATTAATCTAATGTCTCAGCTTTGATATTTCCGGTCTCTAAGGCGGATCCCATTTCTAAAGGAGTTGGTCCATTTAGTGTCAACCAATGATACTTCATTATTTCACTTCCATCCTTTAGGATAATTTTGATTTTCACCTGGAATTCGCCCCAAGCTCTACCTTGTAATCTAAAACCATTTATTTCAGCAGCAGGGTCTCGTTTACGATCTACTTCCTGAATAGGATTCAGAAAAGTAGGATGAAGATAGTACACAACCTTATCTATTTCGGATAAGATATTTGTATGAGCCGTAATACGTATCTCCCAGAAATAGTACCCTTCTTCATTCTCATCAGGATATGAAGTATTCTTAATCTCAATTTTAGCTTTCTTTATTTTTTTATTTGATGACATCATCTCCTCCGTTATTCGTTCTAAACTCCACCATTTCTTTTCCACAATTACTCTTTCCCGTATCTTACGCAAAATTGACTCTTTTTCATCTTTATTCCTTATAGCTTCCTTCAGGGAAATTAGAGAAAATAAAACTTCATAGATTTCCTTATTTGACACTTCTCTCTTGATTTTCTGGCTTAAAGAATCAAATTTCCAATCAATGACATAATCGGCGGGTAACGATTCACAATAATTTAAAATATCGAGAGTAAGAATAGATGCATCTTCGTATGTATGCCTAAGATAGAGAGAGCATATGAGAAAAAAGCGAGCAACAAATCCATAATTCTCGTTATTACTATCTCGCACCTCTTTAGATAATTCTTCACTTCGATCGTACTCGCTCAGAATTAGCAAAATTTCCGCTAGATTAATTTTAGCGATTAGGGAAGTTGGATCAATCAATATTGCGCGCTCAAAGTATTCCTTAGCCTTATTAGGGTCGAAAAATCCGTCATTATATATTGCTCCAAGTGTGACGAGACTATCTACTGAGTTGGGATTGATCTTGACCGCCTGTATCAAGTATTCAAGAGCTTTTTCATACCTTCCTAAGTGATAATTGGCAATCCCTATACTGGAGAGGTACAAATCAGATGGACTTCGTTCTAACCTGATGGCCTCCTTGTAGTTCTGTATGGCTGTCTCGTATTCCCCTAGCTGCATATTGATGAGGCCTAGATTCCCCCAAGCTATACCATTATATGGTTCTAACTCTGTAGCACGTGCATAACTCTCTTTAGCCTCTGTATATTTGCCAGAATAATAATAGGAATTCCCCTTTTCATTCCATATTTTAGCGCTTTCGATAGGTGACTCACTACCAGAGTTCATAGCATTATTGAAAGATTCAATTGAACGATTGTAATCTCCGATCGATTGCAACTCAGATCCCATGTTTACGTATCTATTTACTTTGTCTTGGGAATCTTCATGGGATGATGATATTGCTTGTTTTTGCCAATACTTTGCAGTCTCTTTTAAAGTATCAATTATACTTTTGAGTGCAGAATATTCTTTCGGATATTTATTGATAAGATCAATTGCCTTATAATAAGCTGATGTAATCAGGGAATACTCATCGGCGGCCTTATCGTGTTCTCCTTCCTTGGCATATTGGGTGGCATTATAGTATCCTATTGTGCTTATTCTTTCTAAGCATTTAACAAGATGATCAGCCTCTTGGACTTTGTCCATTTCTGAAATAAGTTCAGAAAGGTTGGTAGAAGGCGAAGAAGTATTCAATTGACGACCACTCCTATTGGCTCATAGAATGTGACCTTGGTAATAAACTTCCAAAAATCCTCAAATGAAGAACGTATCTCATCCAATCTGGTTTGTAGAAAATCACCTACATCTGATATCTGGGCGTTCCTTGCAAAAGGTAAAACTAGTTCTCCAATCTTGCTTGATAAATGTCCAGCTTCTCGCGTTATGCTGTCGTCTAAGTTTGGAAAAGCCTTTCGTAATGAATCTAGTAGTCCAGTATATCCAGAAACAAAACTCACTATCGTGGGAGATATCGCATTTACAAAGGGACTAATTTCGACGCTTGATTTTCCTTTGAGGGTCTCAGCAATACGAATAACTTGAACCATTTTATCTAATACCGGATAGCATTTATTTAAAAGGTCGACTTTTGATTCAGCATCCAGTTGCGTTGATTGAGGCTGGTACACTCCTGCTATTTTTGACTCCCTAATTCCTTCGCGAATATCTTTCTTGAAGTCAGGGAATCCAAAGAGATATCCATTATTCGTATTCATAAAAATGACAGGAGTGGCGAAGAATCGTTTTTCTTTAAATAAAGGATAATTAGAAAGCATTAGTCGTGTAGACTGTACTGCGTCCTCAATTGCAGCGCCTCTTGCTAATTCAGAATACAGATTTTGTGAGATAAATGCGACTGCATCAATAGTAATGGGGAATTGCATGGCTACTATGGAAGCTACATTGCTTAATCTGCTTGCAAATAGACTCTGTGCAAGACCTGATTGTGGATCCTCTTCTGATGATTTTGCGCCATCGCATGCGTTAATGAACACTAATTGAAGATTTTGACTTAATGGCAGGTCTAATAGTTGGCCGAATCTGTTGGGTCGAATTATTTCCTGACCTCCGTCTGTTTCGCGCTGAAAGATAAGTGTTGCCTCTCCTCCTTGAAAAGCTCCATGGCCGTAAAAATGTAATATATTATAACCATCATAAAGTCTGAGACCTTCATTAAGCTCTCGATAAATTTCAGTCCAACTTGCTTTAGGTACATCCTGATATGCTATCTTGATACGAGCCTGAGTGTTCAGTTTCTCTAACTCCCCTTTAATCTTGGTTATTTCTTCTTGTGCAGCAATGTTAGGGTCCCCAATAGCGTTTGCAGAAACGAACAACAACTGAGCATTTGCTTGCCTTTGTCTATTCCAAGTGTTCACTTTTGGACGTTCTATTAAATCTTTCAACTTGCTAACATCGCCCGGAAACCTAGTTAGGGAGTATCTAGGAAATATGCTTAAGTATCTTGTTAACTTAGAATCATATACAAATTCCCAAGCTATATTGGATAGCTTGGCGTCGTTTACAAATAGCCTTATGCGTAACCTTTCTCCATTCTCTAGATCCTCGTAAGTCTTACGGTAGAAATCTTCTAAGTGATTCCCAAAAAGGAAATCAAAAAGAAATGTGCCTAATCTCACATGCTCACTATCATAGGACTTATCGCTATCAAATGTTTCACTTTCAATCGGCTTAATTAATCTGACATATTCTTTTAAGTCAAATTGCCTCTCAGCTGTTACATCGGATTTTTTTATTTTATTGTCTTGATCCAATTTTAGAGAAGTCAACGTCACGTTGGTACTATTGATCTGTATATGTAGATCAGTTATTGCGGCTTTTAGCAATAATTAGTTCCACGGTGACCTTAATTATAAGAATTTTGGTAGACTGCCATAAATACAAGCACTTTATATAGACATTGCACCCAACTTATAGAATAAATTGCGCAATCTGGACATAAAAATAAAGCTACTGCAGTCAGCAAACGATCTTGAATCCCTTTACCTTCCTTATGGGGTGACAACAATTGCAACTGAATTAAGCAACAAAGGAGAAAGTAACCGCAAACTACTTTTGCGGCCAACTAATAGATTACCTCCTCCGGAATATGTTGCTCATGAGTCGCTGAAGGATGAGAAGAATAGTAGTTCAAAAGATTTGAAGATAATCTGGGGGGGCGGAATGACTCAAGGCTTTGAGTTAAATTTATCACCAAATAATAAGACCAATCTTTTCTATTTAGTAATTCATGATTCTGATGATTTATCTGTATATGGTTTTGACTTAGAAGTTGTAGACGTTACTCGCAATGGCGAAAAAGAAAAGATTATTACCACAAAGGCAATCAGACTCAAACCACCAGAAGGGTCGAATGGTTGTGTAAAAGTCATAAAGAAATATTTTGGTGTTTATTCTAGAGTTGCAGAATTTCAAGGCGAAATCATTCCTAACTATCAATCAAGGTGGTTTAGGAGGGATAACAAATACTCTTTTAGCAAGAATCAAGCACCAAATTTTGTATTAAGATACGATGAAGACATGGAAGGGTTCATTACAAGCAACATCAGAATAGGAATTAGGACAACTAAAGGAATAGAGGATATCGGGAAAATAGGAGGCGACCTTGAAAGATCAAGATTACACGCAGAGTTATTTAACTTTGTAGACAAATATTGCGTTCTAAGAGTATGGCTTTATTGGACAAACGATTATTTCTCAAAGAATCGTTTCATAGAAGGTAGAATACAGCACGGCTCGAGACAAACTACAGAATTAAGAGCTTGGAAACAAAGACTAATAGAGGTTCCAGATGCGGAAAGGTTCGATCTTGTGATAGATAAGGAAACACGAAAAATAATCTATATAGGAACTGACTTACATTGGAGGGAAACATGGTGGTCAGTAAACGACGATTTTGTCAATCTTAAGTTTGCAGAGATGGAATTAGTTCCGGTTTTGATCAAGAATTTGCCGCAGATACTAGGTCCTTATATTGCGAAACATTTTAAAAATGACCTCCCTAGTGATTATGACCCAGCTATCGCCTTAAAAGAAGATCTTACAAAAGGAGCCAAACCTGTTGGCGATCCAACGCTGGTGGTGCAGGAGGATACAAAGATGGTAAGTGCTTCAGGAGATACAGTCTTGGGTCATGGACTTCATAGAAAGCATGTACCTTACGTGATGAACTTTAATTTAATGCCAAGGTTTGTTTCAAGTGTACTGACGCAATTATAAGCACCCAGAATAATACATTGCTGACTTGATTGAAATCAAATACCACAGGTCCTGGTTCAAAAAAGATGGTATGAGAGGTAGTATCTATTGTGTCTCTGCAGAGGCTCATGGTTTTCCAAGGCTTGCTCTAATGTCGTTGCGTTTGGTTTTAGATAGTCTTAGAAGGAAGATATTTGCAGATATCAATCGCTCTTTTTTTTGCCAATATCACTCAAAGATTGAATAAGTTGACTTATGTCAATAGGTGAGATGGTTAAAGGATTAATTACTTTCGATATACTATTGCCTGCAACTTCTATTGCCTTGTTAGTAATCTCTTTCCTTTCCTCTTTAGTTTTGTTTACCATTTCTTTGAATCTTAACCAATAAATATCGTTTTCTCCTGGAGGGCTGTCTGGCAATTCTTCGATCCAGTCTCCGTCTAATTTAATATGCGCAACATACTTGAGTTTGTCTCCTCCAGTTGTCCTGATTCCTATGTTAATTGTCTGCAGGTCTTCAGCCGCCTCTTCAAGGTTTCTATTGCTAGCTTTTATCAGTTTGGTTACTTCTTGAGCAGAATTAGACAATTCTCTCATAATAGGATCCTGATTGTTAATAATTCTATCCATCTGTTCTTTCCAAAACCTCATATAATCTGAGATTGGTCTAAACAGCTCGGAATCACTCACGGAAGTTTAAGAAAAAATGGAATATTTAAGGATTGAGGTGACGAAAGAGAACCGAGGGTTCTACTAATATCGACACATGGCGATTGCGCTCCCATTAACGCAAACATGGTCCAACTATCTTCTTGTTATGAAACCATCTAAAGAATAACTTTAGACGCCATAGATAATCGTTCCAAGTAGTTATTCACTTCCTATCAGGATCGACTTGCTCCGGCTTTATTTTTGTGTCCAAGAACCTAAGTATGTGTTCTTGCTAATTAACTTTGTAAAATGATATTGCGGGGCCAATATGTTCTGCAAAATGCAGCATTGCCTTTAGGTTTCCTTTTTGATAGTTTTCTGAGGTGCCATTATCCTTCATATGTTGGTAAAACTCCTTTAGAAGTTCAGAGTTGATCTGGTTAGACATTGATTCGACCTTTCTGAGGACTGTATCTAATCGAATGGGCAAAGTTAGGTTCTCAAACCTCCTTCTTCTTCTTGCTCCGGAGATCCCGTTAGCTTGAGCAACGACAACTTTTGCATCGTAGTAGTTAGTATTGTTCTTCTTGAGCTTTGCTTCATTGCGATTTGTGTATCTACTATTCTTTTCCTTACTCTAGTATAAGAACCCGTGTAATTTGCGGGTTCGGTGG
>Ga0126304_10001254_pt1 | contig 11758 bp, 10 predicted proteins | sample Plot25_FD_92538 | JGI IMG/M metagenome (GOLD analysis project Ga0126304, IMG submission 92538) | Serpentine soil microbial communities from UC McLaughlin Reserve, CA, USA - Plot25 | ecosystem: Environmental > Terrestrial > Soil > Grasslands | place: USA: UC McLaughlin Reserve, Lake County... | reverse complement strand
CTGTAGTAGTGCCTGTAGTAGTGCCTGTGGTGCTTGGAGGTTCCTTCCCGTCGTCATCATCGTTGTTGTTGAGGAACTGATTAATGAAGATGATCTGTATCTGGCTGCAGTCGGTGGCCTGGACGCCGGCCGTGGCACTGGCCGTGGCACTGGCCGTGGCACTGGCCGTGGCACTGGCCGTGGCACTGGCCGTGGCACTGGCCGTGGCACTGGCATCATCCTGTGCCAAGGCCGGCTCCCCAAGGACATACACCAAGAAGATGAGCCCGATCGAGGCTAACGCCGCAAGAACTACCGTGCTGCGCCTCCCCACCAAAATCGAGGCGTCAAACCTGTTCCACATAACCCCCACCTCCTAGAGAAAAAAATATACCGGTAACATTCTACACACGTTGGTCAGAGCTTTGCAACCATAAATCCTATTGTTCTGGATTTTCTCCAAGGCTTGGATCCGCCCTCACATTCAACGAGACCCGAGTATCCACGTCTAGCAAGCACTTTGTCACCCTCGGCCAGCACATCCTCGAGAACCCGGTTCTCCCACGCAGCCACAGTCGTACGGGAGGCAGGGAGGTTGGAGTAGGAGAGAGTAAATAGCATCCTCTCCTGCGTTCCCCGAGCGCTTTGATCATCTGCGCTGGACAAACCAGTAATGGTAAACCGTGTGTGTTCCAAGCGGAGTGTCTTCGGGGGGTGAGAGCCGCAATCGAAGGCTCTTGGAGCGAACAAACTCCGCAGGTATCGTAAAGGTTGCCTCCTGCCACCCTCTACCGGAGGGCTGCAAGCTCCACTCTCCAACGTCCTCGCCATCGGCGTACACCTGTAGGGAGAAAGGCGCACTCGTGGTGCGCATAACCACTTCGACCTGGCGCCCCCGGGAGAGTCCTGTGATGGTAAACTCCTCCCCTCCGGGCAGGCTGCGCCCACCATCTAGGACGTCCTCGCCGTCGGGGTAGCGCTTCCGCGTGAGGACGTTGGTGGGCTCGAGACCGATCAGGGGCATGAGCATCTCGTAGTCGTGGTCTCTCTCACTTTCGAGGTCGGCGACGTCGAGGGCGTCCTTTACCGTGCCTCCGCCCTGGAGAGTCTCTCCGCTGCGGGCCAACCCCCAGTCTGCCCGGAACACCGCCACTTCGCTTCCGCCTACGATCCCGGCAACATCTGGCCTGCTCGAGAGGGAGAACCTCGCTATCTCCTCGCCGAATACTCCCGAAGCGTAGAGATCCGAAAACCAGTCCGGGTAAACGGCAAAATAATCCGGGCGCTTCTCCTCCGGCATCTCCTCCAAAGCCTCGTACAAACTGCCCGGCCCATTCCGGCTCGGCAGGGCCAGGCCGTTAGTGGTAAGACCTATCAAGTCAACCGTCGGATGTCCTCCGTAGTAACGCATCGCGCCAGCATCGTTTATCCCCACGCGGGCACCAGACGGCAGATTCTCACGTATCCAGTAACCAACGGAGACCTGCTGTTCCTTGACCTGCAACGAGGCTCCTCCCATGATCGCAGCCCACGTCGGGAGGCCGAGCAAGGAGACCAGAATAGCGAAGCAGGCGAGCGCTCCTGGTAGCCAGGTACTTCTCGTTAGAGCCGCGAATGAGCAAAAACCGACCACAGCGAAGATAAGCACGGGAGGGAAGAAAGGAAGCAGGTAGCGGTGATAGTGCCACCCCCAGGTGCCAAGGGTCGCTGTGGACGATATGGCCAGGGAGAGTGCCGGCCCCGAAATCACGGCGAAGGCCCGGTGTCGAGTATCCTTGAAGGCGAGGTACCAGACGCCCAGGATGCTGAAGAAGAGCGCCCCGGGAAACAGGTAATTCTCTGGCTCGAGCCCCATAAGCACTTTCAGGGTTATCTCGGTAAGGTTGCTAAACACCTCGTCGAGAAACATTGTGGGGTAGAAGATCGGCTCGTAGAGGAGGGACTTGGCCAGGACTCCATTCTGAACGCCGTAGCCACTAGCAGCTCTGTAGAACAAGTATTGGGCCGCCCCAGCGGCGATCGGCAAGAAGGCATACAACACCGCCACTGAGCGTCTCAACGCATCGGGACGGGACTCTCTGAGGTCTCTGAGGAGCACAAATACAACGCCTCCTGTGATTACCACCGCGAAAAACAGGCCCTCGGGACGAGTGAGCGCGGCGAGGGCTGCGAGGACGGGCGTCAGCAGGAAAAGGCCAGAAGTTAGCTCCTGGATCAATGCCAGGAGCGTGGCCAGGATCAGCACCGAAAAGAGCGCCACCTCCATGCCGCTTGTGGCCCCCCAAGCGAAAGCGCCGTTGGCGGCGATCAGCGCCCCGCTCCAGAGACCCGCACGCTCCCCAGCTAGCCTTTGACCGAGCCTATAGCCCAAGAGCACAGCAAGGACGAACAACTCCGCTCCGAGGATTATCGCGAAACCTAGCAAGTAACTGCCTGCGAACCCAAGGAAGTGGGCGGCTCCCAGTATCAGAACGTAGAGGAAGCTGCTGCCTCCGGAACTGACAGGATCACCGTCATTGTACCTGAACCATTCCCCTTCGCCGATCTGGCGCCCGTACTGCAGGTGGATGAACGTGTCGTCCAGGGGCGCGGAGAGGTTGACTTCCTTATCGGAGACGTCGCCTCGGTTGTAGAACAGATTCGTTCCCACAAACAAACTACCCACCAAGATTGCCAAGATCGATACAACGGCCAGGCCTACAGAATGCTTCATTGCGGAGAGTGTCCGGGTCTTGGGGCGCATGCCGTCATGAACAACTTGGCTCCAGCCTCCTACAGGAGGTCTGTGCGCTTGTTGCCGACACTCTTCACGATGCTTCTTCTCTCATCTTCGCCTTCCTCGAAGACACACCTCGGGTTGTTATCTTTATTGCTGCTCCCAGAGCCTCGTGTCTTCCGAGATGGAGAGGTAGAAGCATAGCGCACGAAAGACAGTCTACAGCACCGCACATCATGAATGCCAGGGAGCTCTTCTTCCAGGGAAGCGCGGCTAACATATAGCGAGTTCGAAGGTGAACCTAAAGCGTTCGCCATAATGATTGAACCGGCATCTGCTACGACAGGCGCTCTGATCAACCCTGAGAGAAGGTGAACACTGTATTGAGGAAACTAGTAGTAATATGACATTGGTCGAGTTTGCTAGTATACGAACTGATTGTTCATCGGTCAGTTGGCTGACAGCCAGAGGGACTTTGCGGCAGTTTGAGAACACGATCCCACGGTTTGCTCGTCGATCTTATTGAACCAGACACCGGCACCCAATCGGCGTTTCAGCCAAACCTGTGAAACGATCGTCGCTGACCGGCGAGGCGTCGTGAGGCGCCGCTAGTGGAGCGGCATTTGCAGAATTCTCCGAGTCGTTACAGGCCGTCTGCTGAACTCTCGGAAACGTCCGCTTCGACTCATGGGTCACGCTGGTGGCGTCCCGACTTCGCCTGGGCACTCGTTACGGTCGTTCTCACTAGCGTCCTGCTGATACCCCTCCTGCGCCTCTGGAAAGCGGACCTTAAGGTTCCCTTTAGTTACACAGGCGATGGTTTGTTCTCCCTTCTGGTTATCAAGGGCGTTCTTGAGCACGGTTGGTATCTTGAAAATCCTGACGTTGGCGTTCCTTTCGGCCTGAAATTTTACGATTTTCCCTTGGAGGGCTACAACTTCCAGTTCTTGGTTCTGAAACTGCTCAGCGTGTTCTCTTCTGATCCAGCCCTCGTCTTGAACCTGTACTTCCTGCTGTCGTTCCCACTCGTCGCGTTGTCGGCCTTTGTCGTTCTTCGGTGGCTAGGGGTCAGCAGCGCTGTCGCGACTGTATGCTCCGTATTGTATGCACTCGCGCCCTATCACTTCCTGCGCGGCAACGAAGGTCATCTGTTCCTTAGCGCTTACTACAGTGTGCCTGTAGGCGCTTACCTAATCTTCAGCCTCTTCTCGGACGAGCCGCTGTTCGGGCGGCGGATCCGCACGGGCTCCCGCACGTTTACCTGGCCCCCAAAACGCTCATTGTTCACGCTAGCGCTCTGCGCACTTGTGGCCTCTGCCGGTCTCTATTACGCGGTGTTCACCATGATGCTGCTGATCGCCGCTACCATGCTCGTCATCATCACCCGGCGTGAGGCGCGAACTCTCATCAAGGGCGGCATACTCGTCGGGGCGATCCTCGGCGTTCTGATGCTCAACATGGCGCCGAGCCTGGCGTACCGATTCGCCCACGGACCTAATGAAGCGGTTGCCCAGCGCGTAGAGCAAGAAAGCGAGATATACGCTCTCAAGCTCACCCCGATGGTACTCCCGGTGCCAGGACATCACATCGACGCTCTCTCGAACCTGGCTGATCACTACTACAGGACCACGCCGCTTCCCAGTGAAGGGGCCAAACAGTCGCTCGGTCTCATCGCCACACTTGGCTTCGGGTGGCTCCTGCTTGTTGCGCTGGCAGGTTGCCTTTCTCCTCGTTGGGGGATCGGCGATGGGCGACACCGCTGGCTTGCCGTCTTGACCGTCACCGCCTTCCTCATCGGCACCACGGGTGGAATTTCGTCCCTGTTTGCGTATCTCGTCAGTCCCCAGATCCGGGCTTGGGCGAGAATCTCCATCTTTATCGCGTTCTTCGCTATCGCTGCCGTCGCCTTGCTGCTCGACTCGTTACAGAGACGACTAGGCCGTCCGGTGCTCGTCGGAACGCTACTTGTAGGCGTACTGTTGGTAGGGCTCTACGATCAATCGGGCGGTGCATTTGTACCTGACTACGCAGCCGCGAAGGGCGAATACAACAACGACGCAGTCTTTGTAGAGACGATCGACCGCAGACTCCCCCCGCGGGCAGAGATCCTCCAGCTTCCGTATGTCCCTTTCCCCGAGAATCCTCCCGTCAACAAGATGACCGATTACGACCTCGTGAGACCTTACATCCACGAAAGCGACTTACGCTGGAGTTACGGCGCAATGAAGGGACGGCCCACCGACTGGCAAGGCGATCTCGCCGACGAACCCATGAAGGTCTTGCTGGCTTCGGCTTCGGCGGCAGGCTTTGAGGGTATTTACATCGACCGATTCGGCTACCCCGATGGTGCTGCGGAGTTGGAAAACGAACTACATAAGCTGCTCAAGGCCGAACCGCTCGTCAGTCCGAACGGACGCATGTCTTTCTTCAGCCTTCTATCCTACAAGGAGCGCTTGCAAAGCCAGTACTCTCCCGAGGAGCTCGCGGAGCTGAAGACTGCCACTCTGATGCCCATTTCGGCAAGTTTCGAGGAGGGCTTCCATCCCCTCGAGCACGACGGCGAGAGCAGCTGGCGGTGGATGAAACGTACAGGACACATAACCCTACAAAATCCCTCCGAGGAGCCACGCACAGCGCTCTTATGGATAACCCTCGAAACCACCTCGCCCCAGGACTCGACGGTGATTGTTTCCTTGCCGGACGGCACGACGAAACGCCTCAAGGTCTCTCCCGAGGGCACGGCCTTGCAGTTTAGGGTGCGGCTCAGGCCTGGTGCCAATGAGATCACGCTGGAAACCGACGCCCCACTGACGCAGCCAGCACCGGGCGACCCGCGCGACGAGCTCGCCTTGCGGGTCATCGAACCGGCTATCCAAGACGCGGCGTTCGCCCCTCTCCAATAGCTCTCCCCAATAGTGGGCCGGATCACGCGGCTCGGATAGGCTCCGGCCTTTTCGCCGCCCGGCTTGCCTGTTCCGTTAGAAGTAGCCATGGGCAAGTTCTGTCTCTTGTAGGGCTTGTGGGGACGCGTCACCGCTGCATGACGTGATCGACTCCCGGCCCGGCGATGTCGCAGTGGGGCACTTCCCCGACCTTCCGGGAAGGTCTTATGCACGATTCTGCAGCAGGCGGCAACTTGAAGTGAAGATTGGTGGTGAGTTAGGCTATCTAGCTGAGCCCGGCATGTAACACAGAAAGGGGACCGCAACGCAACGACCCCCGATTCCGTTATGCTGCCCGGTATGCAAGCGGACGCTGACGCAGGAGACCCCAAACGTCTCCCACGCTCCGGAGCCAGTCAAGGAAGGCGACTGGGTACTCGGACCCGACTTGGTTTGCACCTGCGGCCGGTTCTATCCCGTGCGCTACGGCGTTCCGGACCTCGTCCATCGCGAGGGATCCCCCAGAGAGGCTACAAAGAGCCCGTTTAGCTACGATCGTCTGTTGCGTCTAGCGCAGATCGAGCGCCAGCATTTCTGGTTCGTTGGTCGACGGACCCTGATTCAGCGTCTCCTGGACAAACATCTGAACCGTAAGGGGCAACTTATCCTGGATTTGGGGTGTGGAACCGGCTCGATGCTAGAACTCTTGACGCGACGGGATCAACGGGTGGTCGGTTTGGATCTCCGTCCGGAAGGCCTGCGCAAGATGCGACGAAAGCTGCCTGAGGTATGGCTCCTCCAGGCCGAAGCAACCAACCTGCCGCTGATGGATGGCGCCTTCGACGCGGTGCTGGCACTGGACATTCTCGAACACGTCGACGACCAGAGACTTCTAGCAGAAGTACAGAGGGTGCTAAGACCCGGTGGCCTAGCCATCATATCAGTGCCCGCAATGCCCTGGTTGTGGAGCTACCGGGACGAAGCAGCAGGCCATCTGCGCCGCTATACCCAACGTAGGCTCATCAGCGTCCTGGATGGAGCGCAGCTACGAGTACAAGAGTTACGTTACTATCAGTTTGTTCTTTTCCCTCTCGTGATGGCGGCCCGCCTGTTCGGACGCCGCGATCCCAAACTGCGTGACCTGGAAGAGCGACCGCTCTCAGCGCTCAACGCGATGATGACCTGGATCAACGAGCTGGAAGCGAGGTTGAGCGACGTTCTACCCTGGCCTTGGGGCTCGTCCCTGTTCGTCGTTTGCAGGAAAGAGCCGGTATGAACTCGAGGTTCGGGTTGGCGCTGTTTACGACGGCTCCCGCTCTCATCCGCCGAGCGGTGGCTTCGGGGGTCGACAGCATAGTCGTGGACTGGGAGCACATCGGCAAAGAGCAGCGGCAGTCTCATGCCGACACCCAAATAAATCACGATACCCTGGACGACCTGCAGCGCGTCCGTGCGAGCACCGAAGCCAACGTCATCTGCCGCCTAAACAGGTACGGGCCGACGACGGTCGAAGAGGTCGAACAAGCCGTCGGGGCGGGCGCGGACGAAGTTCTGCTTCCCATGGTCAAGAGTGCTGGAGAGGTTGAGGTAGTCTTGGACCTTGCTAGCGGCCGCTGCGGTGTAGGCATCCTGATCGAGACCGTTGCGGCCGTAGCCCTAGCCGAGGAACTGGCGGGCTTACCGTTGTCCCGGGTCTACGTCGGCCTGAACGATCTGGCTATCGAACGGCGGACAGCGCCGAGAATCTTCGCCGCTGTGGCAGACGGAACTGTCGAGCGTGTCCGGGCTCCGTTCCGGGTTCCGTTCGGCTTCGGTGGCCTCACGCTACCGGAGTGCGGCTTCCCGGTACCCTCCAGGCTGCTCATCGGAGAGATGGTCCGGCTTGGCTGCGACTTCAGTTTCTTGCGGCGCTCTTTTCACCGGGACGTGCAGGGCCGTGACCTGACCGTCGAGATTCCCCGGATACTCGACGCGATCCTAGAGGCTCGCCGCAGGTCCCCGCCCGCAGTGGCCAGGGACCGGAAAGACTTTGAGACTATTATCGAAGCCGGCTACGATCAAGTAGACTACGCTGGGAGGCCTCCCGCAAATGGATGATTTCCTTAGGAATAAACGCGTTCTTATCACCGGCGCGGCGGGGTTTGTCGGGGCTAATCTCACGCGGGAGCTGGTCAAAAGGGGCGCCGAGGTCCACGCTCTCGTCCGACCTGGCGGCGACCTATGGAGAATATCGGAGATGATTCCCGCGATCGACATCCATACGGTAGATCTCACGCATGCCAAAGAGCTATGTAGAGTCATCGTCGAGAGCCGGCCGGAGATCATCTTCAACCTGGCCGTCCGCCGCGCTGGGCGCACCAGTCGGGACCGCCGAAGAACCTTGCAGACCAATGTCCTGGGCACAGCCAACCTCCTTGAGGCCGCGACGCCGCTCGACTACGAGCGCTTCGTCCAGGTCGGTGGCTCGCTGGAGTACGGCGTAAAGGAGAGGCCCATCAGAGAGTCTGATCTCCCCGAACCCGTGATCTTCTACGGCGCGACCAAAGCGGCGGCGACCTTGCTGTGTCAGCAACTCGCCCAGGCAGACGACCGCCCCGTTACGGTGCTGCGCCTATTCTCGGTGTACGGCTACTGGGAACCGTCGGGACGGCTCGTACCCACGGCTATCATGGCGGCCCTCCGTGGGCAGGAGATTCCTCTCACCGCTCCTGGATACCGGAGGGATCTCGTTTTCGTCAAGGACGTGGTCGAAGCCTGTCTACTAAGCTTGCGGGCGGAAGGGGTCACCGGCGAGATCATCAACGTGGGCTCGGGGCAGCAGTGGAGCAACGAAGAGGTAGTCGAGATGGTACAGGTTGCGTCCGGGCGCGAAGTCAGGGTGCGAGCTGGCGAGTACCCTCCACGACCCTCGGACACCACCAACTGGGTGGCCGATAATCGGAAGGCTAAGCAGTTGTTGGGATGGGAACCCCGACACTCCCTCCGTGCTGGACTGGAGCAGACTGTAGCCTGGCTCGAACGCCATCAGGAACTCTATCCCGAGCGCATAACGCTCGGAGGCCCCAGATAGCGCCACCTCTGGACAAGGAGGAAAGGATTGGCGAAGCGTCGTCCTCCGGCTTGGCGGTGCCAGAGATCCCGGAAGTGAGCGTCGTCGTGCCGGTCTACCGGAGCGTTGAGACTCTCCGCGAGCTTCACCGCCGGCTATGCCGGACCTTGGAGGCCCAGATGCTCTCTTTCGAAGTCCTCTTCGTGGACGACGCCTGCCCCGTCGGCTCGTTCACCGTACTGGATGAATTAGCTCGGAGGGATTCCAGGGTGGCGGTGTTGGCGCTGGAGCGGAACGTCGGACAGCACCGAGCCGTTCTTGCGGGCTTGGCCCACGCCCGCGGAAAATGGACGATCGTGATGGACGCCGACCTCCAGGACCCGCCGGAGGCGATACCTGAGCTGCTGAGTAAGGGAAGGGAGGGATTCGCCGCAGTCTTCGCGGGACGGCGCGGCCGGTACGAACCTTTCTTACGGCTCCTCACTTCTCGAGTGTTTAAAGGGCTGCTGCACCTACTGTGCAGGGTGCCAGCAGACGCCGGCCTCTTCGTAGCGCTGAACCGGACGCTAACGGAACGTCTGCCGGTTCTGGGCGGGCCAAGACCCTTCGTAATCGCGATGATCGGCTGCACCGGACTGCCAATGTCCTCGGTACCGGTTGCTCGAGCTCGACGCCCCGTCGGGACCTCCGCCTATAACTTCCGGGCGCGTCTTAAGAGCGCCTGGCGGGCGCTCGTCTGGGTGACCTCCTGGAGGTGCCGAGCCATCCGTCGAACCCCAAACCTAGACACAGGAGGTGCGAGCGAGCCCCTGGTGAAAGCGTTTATCGGAGCGCGTTTCACCCCGTTTTACTCAGGAGAAGGAGAATTCAGGCCGTGAGCCCATCACCTGAGCGAAACGCTTCTGAGCACAACCTTCGCCAGAGGCGATACTTCGAGCAGTCGGTAAAACGCACTATGGTGCCGAAAGACTCGCCGTATCTCCGGCGCCATGTCGACGAAATGATGCGTTTCGCTGGCGGGGATCTGGGTGGACGGGTGCTGGAGGTCGGGTGTGGTATGGGACGCTACACCCTCATCCTGGCCCGAAGAGGGGTGCGGGTAGAGGGGCTCGACCTCTCTCCGGTCCTCCTGGATCGGCTGCGCGCCTCGGACGGCGGCCGGTACGACATCCCCCTGCACTGCGCGGACATCCTGCGCTACCCGCCGGAGTTGGAAGGTGAGTTCGACGCTGTCGTGGGCTTCTTCACCCTGCATCATCTCCACGATTTGCCACAATCTTTCGAAGCGATCAGGCGAGTGCTCAAGCCTGATGGGCGGGCAGTGTTCCTCGAGCCGAACCCATACAACCCGCTGTACTACGTCCAGATCCTGGTCACGCCCCGCATGAGTTGGCAGGGCGAAAGGGGCATCGTTTGGATGCGCCCAAGAGCGGTTTTTCGAGTAATGTGTGAGGTCGGTTTCAGACGGCTCGCCACGACCCGCTTCGGTTTCTTCCCCCCCTTCCTGGCCAATCGAGGGTGGGGTCATCGGGCGGAGACCATGCTCGAAGGTGTGCCTCTCTGGAGGGGTCTATTGCCGTTTCAGATCTTCGGGGGCGAACTCGCGTAAGCGGAGAACCGGGGAGAAGAGCGTATCACTACCAAACGAAAAGCAGTCGTAATAGGAGTTATCTTACTCCATTTACTACTCGTAGTATCGATGGTCTCTGAAACGCTATCGCCACTTTTCAATGATGCCACATTGAGAAAGGGAATAGCTTCTGACTTCTTTGCTGTCTATCAAGCTGGATACAATGCAAAACTGGGAGAGAGTGTATATCTCTATAACGAGGGTGTAGCGACGCCCTACTCTTATCCGTTTCGCTATCTACCATTTATAGCCTACATCATAGGAATTCCGCTCACGTTCCTCAAACCTTTTGCGGCATATTATGTGTTGGTGCTCGTCTATGAAGCGTTGCTCGCTCTCAACATCTATCTCACCTTTAAGCTCACCTCCAGGTTCACGCTCTTTCTGATGGCAAGCATCCCGTGGCTCTTATTCACACCATATCTATTGGAGTTGTACATGGGGCAGTGGACATTCCTCCTCGCCTCCTTTTTGTTCTATTCGATATACGGGATGCTCACCCAGTCAAGGTCCAAATACTTGTTTGCACTCACGCCACTGATCAAGCCAAACGCGCTCCTTTTCGCACCCCCTTTTGTACGGCATAAGCAATGGGGAGTTCTATTCGCTATGGGCTCTTTAGTAGCGCTATGCTCGGTACCCTACTTCTTGTTGTTCCCCGAAGATGTCGCCGTCTTTATGCTCAATTTCAGCGGGGCTCTATACTCTCACGGGGGGAACTTCGGGCTAAAGAGCTTGTATGCATATATCGCGATTGACCTCTTAGAAGTTCCAGACCCGGCGCGCTGGTTTTTGTATTTCACACTACTGGCAGGGATATTTACAACCTTTCTCACCTTTAGATACAGGAACGTCGTACTCCAGTTCACGCTCTGGGTGTGCTTGTTCTTTATGATCTACAAAGATGTATGGGAGCATCACTATGTACTCTTGATGCCGATATTCTCGCTAATTATAAGTACGCGGATTACAAACCCGCGAGAATTGATCTCGAAGCGAAACCTCCCATTCAGCTGTTCAGTCCTACTGATCGCACTTCCTTCGCTATTTGTGCTGGAGTTTGTACTCAGTCCTCAAGGTTTTCAGGAACCGAACGTCCTCAACCCGGTCTTCGTCATCCTCTACCACAGTACAAAGATACTGGGAGTACTGCTCCTCTACATTTGGAGCACGGTTCAACTAATGAAAGAGAGGACGGATTAGAACATCGTGCAGCGGAGCGGGCGAGGACACACAGGGCTACAGACCGCCGTGCGACCATGCTAGGCAAGCGGCAGCGCAACGTCTTTGAAGGATGTGGGATCGCTCCTTTACGTCCTCCTCGAGGAGTCTCTGGACAATCTCATCGGCCTTGGGAGGTCTTCCAAGGCTCTTTTCTGGGCTTTATGCCCGATCGGCACGCACAATGAGGCGCTTCTCGAAGGTATACAAAGGAGTGCATGTCTGCAATGAGACCATGTCCCTCCCCTTTACCTCTCCCATTACCCACGAATCAGTCGGTT
>Ga0126304_10001253_pt1 | contig 11760 bp, 9 predicted proteins | sample Plot25_FD_92538 | JGI IMG/M metagenome (GOLD analysis project Ga0126304, IMG submission 92538) | Serpentine soil microbial communities from UC McLaughlin Reserve, CA, USA - Plot25 | ecosystem: Environmental > Terrestrial > Soil > Grasslands | place: USA: UC McLaughlin Reserve, Lake County... | reverse complement strand
TTCCTCCTGGAGCCAGGACGTCGGAAACCGGACGGTGATCGTCGTGCCCTTACCGGGGACGCTCTCGAACGTGAAGGTGCCGCCACCGACGGTCGCCCGCTCGCGCATCATCGTCATCCCGTAATGCCCCTCGGGGCCCGGCTCCTCGACGTCGAAGCCGACCCCGTCGTCACGCAGGGTCATCTCGACCTCGTCGCCCTCCTCGCCCTCCTGCTCGACGGTGACCCAGATGTTCGACGCCTTTGCGTGCTTGAGCGCGTTCATCACGCCCTCACGGGCGTTGTGGTAGAGCAGCAGGGCGATCGGCGCCGGCACCTCCACCTCGTCGATGTCGGCATGGAACCGAACGTCCGACTCGCGCGCCATCTCCGCGAGGAACCCACGGATCGCCTCCCCGAGACCGGCGCGCCCCAGGGGCGACCGGTGCAGGTCTCGGATCAGGGCGCGGATACGTTCGGAGGTGCGGTTCTTGGTCTCCTTGATCTCGAGCAGGAGCTCCTCCGTGTCATCCATCTTCCCCGCGTCGAGATGACGGCGTGCGACGTCCACCTGGATCGAGAGACGGAACAGGAGCTGCGCGAGGTCATCGTGGAGGAACGCCGCGATCTGCATGCGTTCGTCCTGGCGTTCCTCGGCCATTCGGTTCGAGAGCGCGCGGAGAACGTGTTCGCGATCTTGGAGTTCCTTGTGTGCCTCCTCGAGCGCTTTGCTACGGAAGAACATCTGCCGAGCAAGGATAAGTGGGAGGACGAATACCGGGACGACCCACCACTTCACCTGTTTGAAGTCGAATACTTTCGCAAGGATGAGACCAAAGACCGCAAGGCCCAGGTAGCTGACTACGAATTCGCTAAGTCGTCCAATCCTCAGCTCTCGGATTACACGAATTGGATTAGTTTTGTAATGCAAACTCGCCACGATCGAAATGACGCCAAAGTTAACGATGTAGTCCACGATGGCGGCCAGCAAAGCGGCGACAACCAAAGCGAGCGGCGGATCGTCAAGAGTCACTAATGAATGGAAAACCGCCCCCGCTGCCCAAACAGCTAATGCAATACATGATCGATTGAAGAGCGCTTGCAGAAGGCCTACTTCGCGCCTCAACTCTCGCGGGTCTGAAGCGGCCAGGAACGCGGCAGATCCTGCCGCCGCCGGTGGATAAAGAAACGCCACGGCCATTAACAGCGGGAATCCCATACTGATAATCGTTCCCCGCCAAAGTGGTACGGGTATCAACTCGACCGAGGCAATCACGGGGATCCAGATGACGAGGTCCCGCGTATCGGATACATCCAAGTTAGCCAGTGCCTGGGACGAGGCCCATCCTAGAGCCAATACCGTCGGGACAACGACGCTCGCCTCGAACACTCGCTCGCGAAGAGGGAGGCGGTCCCTAACCTTGGTGCCAGGGGTTTCCTCAAGCTCTGTCATGACACCGACATATTGACGGCTCGACGCGTTTGTTGGAACCACCTCATCGTCGTTCCCATAATGGGTACGGGATTCACCGTAGGGATGTTGGGTGGCTTGTAACGACGGAAGGCGTCCCCCAAACTTCCGAAATGGTCCCCCATATGGGGGTCGGATATACCAGGGGTGTATGAGGCGATTCTGCGAGGGGGGTGGAAGCGTGAAGCTGGTCAAGCGCCTTGCGGTGGCAATGGGATCTCTACTTGCCCTAGCCTTTGCTGGTGGAGCTCACGTGCGCTGGTAAGTCACTGCGCAGCCTCTCGATAACTACGATCGCGAGAGAATCGACCAGGTCCCGTCAGGGACCTGGTCCTTTTTCGTCGATCGGGAGCCGAGCCAGCACGGTTGTTCCCTCCCCAGGATGAGAGTCGACAAGCAGTATTCCGCCTGCAAGTTCCACTCGCTCACGCATGAGCTGAAGACCGAAGTGTGATGTGGAATCAACTCCCAATAGGCTGAAGCCTTGACCATCGTCCGTGACGCGAAGACGTATCGAATCGTCGTCTTCATCAAGGACAAGGACAATCGTTGTCGCATTCGCATGTCTTGCTGCATTCGACAGCGCCTCGCGAGCAAGTTGATACACCAGCAGTTGGATTACGGGGCTGCCGCCCACCGGTCTTAGGACAGTCTCGACTCGCGCGTGTGTAGTAGCTTCTACTTCACTCACTAGCAAGCCAATGGTCTCTCCGAGACCGGCTGTACCGATTGTCGAGCGTCGAAGGCCACGTACCATGCCTCGGAGTGACGAATCCGCTGACTCAACCGCATGAATCAGGTCGGGAACATCGGATTCAAGATCCAGCAATCGGCCAGACGCCAAGTCGTGCTTAACCACTTGGGCCATGAGATGTACTTTGTATAGAGGCGGGAGTACCTCATCGTGAATTCCAGCCGCAAGCGCCAATCGCTCGTCCCGCCGTTCATCGACAATACGGCTTGAGACTGCCGTGAGCGCGCGCTCCTTCTCCGCGATTGAGCGATTCGCCTTCCCGAGACGCTTCCAGTGAATGAACATCTGGCGGGAAATTAGGAGAGGAATCGCAAACGCAATCAGCCCAGCATTCCCCGCAGCGGAGTAGACCGTAGCCATCAACACCGCAAGAAGCCCGAAGCACGCGTATCCCCTAAGAACACATCTGGTCGCGAACCACCGTAGACGTTAGTCCATAGGCGCTTGGCCGACAGACCCGTCAGAAGATGAGCGCCGAGGATAACGAGACTGAAGTTCACAACCATGTCTGCCACCAAGGCTAAGAAGGTTAGGGGCAGAACCTCGGGCCAATCAAGCACGCTTACCCCAAACCTATGGAAGATCCAGGAGGCCGCGAAGACGCTGGCGGTTACGTTGCTTCTGTTGTACAGATCCCGCAGCGGACTGATCTCGCCGCGGAATTCCCGGAGATCAAGGGTTCCGACGAAACTCAGGGAAGCCGCGACATATGGCGGGAAGACCAGAGCGGACGCAAGCAAGACAGGGAACGACATCATGAGTTCGACGGATCCCCAAATGGGCACTGGCAAGAGGTCGGCAACGACCACAACAACAAGCCAAGGAAGTAACTCGCTCAAGCTTGCTTCGAAATCTGCCCAATTACCTGCAACTTGCCAGAGAAGTCCTGCGACAACAACCAATGAAACAACCGCCTCCAACGAACGCAAGCGCTTTGGTTCCGGTCGGCCGCCGCGACGGCGAACCCCACCAGCACTTACTGCAGACATGGCAGACATGTGACCCCCCCTCCGCTCAGACGCCATTCTTCGGCCGCATCGATTCCTCGGTCAAGAACGACAATTCCGGGTCCTTATTGCCCGCCGGCGAAGAGCGGTTCCAGCTGCTAGAAGGCACGATTCGGCGAGTACCATCGGGGCCATGCGAACCCGGATCCTCCTGGTCGAGGACGGGGCGACCATCTCGGAACCGCTAGCGGAGAGCCTCGGGCGTGACGGGTTCGAGACCGAGGTCGCAGCCACGCTTGCCGGCGCGCGTGAGGCCTTCCGACGCGAGTCGCCCGATCTCGTGCTGCTTGATGTGATGCTTCCGGATGGAGACGGCCGAGATCTCGCGCGGGAGATCCGCAAGGAGTCCGACGTCCCGATCGTGATGCTCACGGCCAGGGGCGAGGAGATCGATCGGGTACTCGGGCTCGAGCTCGGCGCGGACGACTACGTCGTCAAGCCCTTCTCGGCACGCGAGCTCACGGCCCGGATCCGAGCCATCATGCGGCGCGGCCGCGCGCGCGATCAGAAGAGCCCGATAGAGATCGGAGCGCTCCGTCTGGACCCCACCTCACGCACCGTCACCAAGGACGACGAATCGCTCGAGATGGCGGCTCGCGAGTTCGACCTGTTGCACCTCCTGATGGCCAACGCCGGCGAGGTTGTGCGCAGGGAGCGGATCATGGACGAGGTCTGGGATCCTCACTGGTTCGGGCCGACGAAGACGCTCGACGTGCACATCTCCTGGCTCCGCAAGAAGATCGAGGATGACCCGTCGCATCCGGCGTACATCACGACGATCCGGGGCGTGGGCTTCCGGTTCCGTTCGGACGCCGAGACCTAGGAGGCGACCACGAAGGTCCGAACCAGGCTCGTCCTCGCGTTCACGTACGTCCTGCTCGTCCTGATCATCGCGCTCGGGGTCCCGCTCACCGTCAACCTCCAACGGCGCGCGACGACCGAGCTCACCACCCAGGCTCTGCTCCAGGCCCAGGGGATCGCCGCGCAGATCGGCCGAGACAACATCGAGGACCCTGCCCGCCTCGACCAGATCGTCACGCAGGCGGCTGCCCAGGTGGGCGGACGGGTGCTCGTGGTGGACGACCAGGGCTTCCTCGTCGCCGATTCGGACGGCTCGGTGGCCCCGAAAACGCTGTACGCCACGTCGGGTCGACCCGAGATCCGGCGCGCGCTCGAGGGGGCGCCGTTCTCCCAGATCAGGGACAGCATCGATCTGGGCCATGACATCATGGCGACCGCCGTTCCGATCCAGGACGAGGAACGACTCCTGGGGGCCGTTCGGATCACAAGGAGCGTCCAGCAGGTCAACGACAACATCCGCAACATCACGATCGGCCTCGGCGCGATCGGGCTCGCGGCGCTGGCGGCCGGGATGCTGCTCGCGTTCGGGCTGGCCGGATCCCTGTCCCGACCGCTCACGCGCCTCGCCGGAGCCGCGAAGCGCCTGGGGCACGGCGACCTCTCGGCTCGGGCGGGCGACGTCGGCGGCGCCCGGGAGGTCGAGGACCTGGGGCGGTCGTTCGACGAGATGGCCGACCGTGTCGAGCGCTCGCTCCAGGCACAGCGTGAGTTCGTCGCCAACGCCTCGCACCAGCTCCGAACGCCGCTCACCGCGATGAAGCTCCGGCTCGAGGGCGCGATCGCGGAGGTCCACGACGAAGCCGTCCGGCAACGCCTCGAAGCGGCGGACCTGGAGGTCGATCGTCTGTCCGGGATCGTCGACCGGCTCCTGATGATGGCCCGGGAGATCGAGGAGGGCACCTCGACGAACGTCGACCTGAGCGAAGCCGTCGATCGCGCGGTCCTGCGCTGGAACGAACGCGCGGGGCAACGCTATTCCACCGTCGTCGCGCAGACGGACGGCGGCGCCGCACGGGTCGACCCGACCGACCTCGACCAGATCCTCGACAACCTGCTCGACAACGCGACCTCGTACGCGCCGGGCGAGGTCACCGTCGAATCGGGTGACTCCAACGGCCAGGTCTTCGTCGCGGTGCGGGACCGGGGACCGGGCATCGCGCCCGAGGAACTCGCGCGGGTCACCGAACGGTTCTATCGGGGACGCGGCGTGCCGTCGGGCGGTTCGGGTCTGGGCTTGGCGATCGCTCGACAACTCGTCGAGAAGTGGGGAGGCAGCCTGAGCGTGGAGAGCGCGCACGGGGAAGGGACGCGGGTGGAGGTTCGCCTGGATGCCGCTCCTTGAGCTTTACGTTTCCTTAGCCAACGCGGCCGTAGGCTCGAACCGTGAATAGGACGAGAGCGATCGCGTTGGGTCTCGGTGGACTCGTCGTGGCGCTCGTGCTCACGGTCGGAGCGTTCGCGATCGCCGGGCAGCCGATCGCGCAGCCAGCCGGCATACCGATCTTCACGCCGACCACGACACCGTCCCCCGGCCCCTACCACACCGGGACCACTTCTCCGAAGCACGAGCGCACCGAGAGCCCGTCGCCCTCGGTCGACCATCACGGCGGTGGCTCGGGCGAATCGACCTCGGGCGGGTCGAGCGGCTCCGACAGCGGCGGAGGCTCCGGGGATCACGAGGGATCGGGCTCGGACAACTCCGGGAGCGGCTCGGATGACTCGGGCGGTTCGGGGTCGGGGTCGGGGTCGGGCTCGGGCGAGCACGACGACGACTGACCGATCGGATCCTTAACCCCCTCTTAGCCGCTCGATGCTCGGGAGGTAACCGGAGGCTCCCTAGGGTTGAGACGGATACGAACTTCGAGAGGAGGGTTCTTCGATGCGGAAGGCACTTCGACTGATAGCCGTCCTGGCCGCGCTCGGCCTGACCGCGTGGATCGGTGTGGTGGCACTCGCCCAGGGCTCGAGCGCCCCGACCCCGTCGACGTCGACGACCACGTCACCGGCTCCGACCGGCGCCGAGGACGTCAAGGGCAACTGCGACGAGGCCGAGCACGCGAACGACCCCGAGTGCGTCGGCGTGAACCTGGTGCCCGAGGACGACGACCAGGGCGACGTCAACGACGACGATCAGGGCGAGAACGAGGACAACGACGATCAGGACGAGAACGAAGACGACCAGGGCGACGTCAACGACGACGATCAGGGCGAGAACGAGGACAACGACGATCAAGACGAGAACGACGACGACCAGGGCGACAACTCCGGCCCCGGCAGCGAGAACTCCGGCAGCGGCAGCCAGGACTCCGGGTCGGGCAGCTAGCCCCCGAAGAGGCCTCTCAGCGGCGGCGGCACCTTCGGGTGCGGCCGCCGTTCGCTCATCCGCCGCGGCCCGTAGGCTGGACCCGTGAGCAGGATCCTCGTCGGCACCGCGAGCTGGACGGACCCGACCCTCGTGAAGGAAGGGCACTTCTACCCGCCCGAGGCCAAGAGCGCCGAGGCTCGGCTCCGCTTCTACGCCGAACAGTTCCCGATCGTCGAGGTGGACTCGACCTACTACTTCCCACCCAGCGAGAAGAACGCCGTCCTGTGGATCGACCGGACGCCGAAAGACTTCACGTTCAACATCAAGGCGTACTCCCTGCTCACCAACCACCCGACCAAGCGCGAGTCGCTCTACAAGGACCTGCTCGAAGACCTCCCCGAGGAGCTCGACGACAAGAAGAACGTGTACCGCGAGCACCTGCCCGAGACCGTCGTGGACCAGGTCTGGCAGCGATTCCACGACGCACTGATGCCGCTGCACTCGTCGGGCAAGCTCGGCGCGGTGCTGTTCCAGTTCCCGCAGTGGTTCGTGATCGGACGCAAGAACAAGGACTACATCCTCGAATGCGCGGAGCGGCTGAAGGACTTCCGGTTGGCGATAGAGTTCCGCCACAAGACCTGGCTCGAGGAGCGCAACGCCGAGGAGACGCTCTCGTTCCTCGAGGAGCACGACCTGCCGCTCGTCTGCGTCGACATGCCGCAGGAGTTCGACTCGAGCGTCCCGCCGATCGCCGCCGCCACCGCGAAGGACCTGGCCCTCGTCCGGTTCCACGGCCGCGACCCGGAGGTGTGGGCGAAAAAGAACGTGAGCGCATCGGAGCGCTTCCGCTACGAGTACTCGGAGCAGGAGCTGAAGGAGTGGGTCCCGAGGATCCGAGACGTCTCGGACCAGGCGCGCGAGACCCACGTCCTGATGAACAACTGCTACCGGGACTTCGCGGTCAACAACGCGAGGCAGCTCGCGGATCTGCTGGAGGAATAGAGCTCGTCCGGACTAGGGTCCGGCCCGACCCCGCGGGCACGCCCGCGTGGAAGGGAGGGTAGGCCGGGCCGGACGCCACTCCCCCCGGAACCGTTCGGCGGGCTCCGGAGTACCCCATCGAGGGTAACAGTGTCGGCAAGTTCGCCCGGCCGATCCGTGGGCTCTCTCGCGGTCGACGGAGCCCATCCGCTTCTCGTTCGGTTCACGTCGCGGACCGGCTCAGGGCGAGATCGACGGTGACGCGCCCGAAATCGATGCGCTCGGCGTCGGCGTCGGCGTGGGCGTGAGCACCAGGTCCCCGAACTCCACCGCCACCGTGATCCGGTGAACGGTCAGGCTGCCCGACTCCGGGAGCTGCTCGATCACGTCGTAGGCGATCAGCCGGGGATCCTGCTCCCGCGAGAAGTAGAGGACCTCGGCCGAGAACGGGATGTCCGCGAGGTCCCGGAAGATGCCGGCGCCCGAACCGCCGGTGGTCCCGATGCGCAGGTACAACGTGCCGTTGCGCACTTCCGCCGTCGTCTCGTGGAAGTGTCCCGAGATCACGAGCGGCACCCGGCCGGCGACCGCCTCGGCCATCCGGTCGTCGTGGACGGCGACGACGTCGACCGGCTCGGGCGCGGCCCCGAGATCCGCCGCGATCACCGGCCCGGCTGAACGCGCTAGGGCCGCGAAATCCTCGGCGTCGACGGGCGCTCCGCGTGCGGGGGTGAACGCGGGGTGGCCGAGCCCGTACACGGTCACCCCGTCGATCGTCTTCTCGCGGCCGTCGAGGACGATCGCGTTCGGCTCTCGCGCGATCGCCTCCTGGAGCGCGATCGAGTCGTGGCTCCCCCGCACGAACACGTAGGGCACAGCGAAGCCCGGGATCTCGGTCGCGATCAGGTTCTCCACCGGCGTGCCGAACGACGTGATGTCGCCCGTGTCGATCACGAAGTCGACGTCGAAGCCGTCCGCCACCTCCTGCGCGAAGTCCATGCCGAGCGGCGACGCGTGGATGTCCGACATGTGCAGCACGCGGATGGCGTCGTCCGACGGCGGCGATGCCTGCAGGGAGGTGTAGGCGCGGACGGTCCCGTCCACGATCTGCTCGAGGCCCGCCCGCAGGTCCTCGATGCGACCGGCCGCCTCGTTCACCGGACCGATCAGCTGCGGCGCGAGCGCGAGTGACCCCGAGTACGTGGGTTCGGCGAACGCCGCGGGCTGGAAGGTGGCGAGCAGGAGCACCTCGCAGAACGCCACCCCGAGCAGCGCGGCGACCCCGCCGGTGGCGACCCGGTGCCACCTGGTCCGGTAGACGAGCGCGGCGAGCGCGGTGCCGCCGATCGTGGCAGCGAGGAGCGTCCGCCATGCGATCGCGCCGACGCTCCCGCGGGCATCGCGCTCGACGTCGCTTACCAACCCATCCAGCCCCTCGTCGTTCACGACGTCCGTGAGCCGCTGGACACCGACGTCCTGCAGCGTCGCCGAGAGGTGCAGCGGCGACAGGTGCGTGTCGGCGGTGAGCGCGCCGAACGGTGGCAGCCCGAGGACCGTCTCGCCGCGCCCGAACCCCACCTCGAGCTCCACGCGGAAGGGCCCGAACGGCACGGTCTCGCGCGCGAGCAGCGCGAGTCCCAGCGACGCGCCGACCAGCCCCACTACGCAGGCGAGGAGCACCGGCACGGCCGCTCGCCGGCGAAGCCTGGGTTGGCGTTCGCTCGGTTCGTCCCCCGGGTCGTGCACGTCCCCACTGTCGCAGACCACGCGGAACGGCCGCTCGAACCGGGTGGGGGTACCCTCGGAGGATGTTCGGCCGCGGTTTCCGCATCGCGACGATTCGGGGCGTGCCGGTCAACGTCGACTCGTCCTGGATCTGGATCGCCCTGCTCCTGGTCGGCACGTTCTGGGCCCGGCTCGACCAGCAGTTCCCCGACATCGCGAGCGGCGAGGCGTTCGCGTACGCGCTGTTCGGGTCGCTCGTGTTTTTCGGGTCGGTGTTCCTGCACGAGGCCGCCCACGCGATCGCCGCCCGGGCCAACGGGATCGAGGTCCACGGCATCACGCTCGTGTTCTTCGGGGGCTTCACGGCGGCCCGGGCGGACGAGAAGGGACCCGGGCCGGCGTTCGCGATCGCCGCGCTGGGCCCCGGGACGAGCCTCGCCCTCTCGGGGGCGTTCTGGCTCCTGTCGCGCCTGACGGAGGGAACCGCGGGCCCGCTGCCGGGCCTGTTCAGCTACGTGGCCGCCGTGAACCTGTTCATGGCGATCTTCAACGCGCTCCCCGGCCTGCCACTCGACGGCGGTCGCATGCTGCAGTCGCTGGTGTGGCGTCTGACGCGCGATCGGCAGCGGGCGACGCGCGTCGCGGCTCGATCAGGCCTCGTGGTCGGCGGCATCGTGATCGCGCTCGCGATCTACGCCCTCACGCAGGACCGGCTCTTCGAAGCCGTCTGGGGCGGGATCATCGGGATGTTCATCTTCCGGGGCGCCCAGGCCTCGGAACAGCGGATCGGCATCGACGGACGCCTGGCGTCGGCGACCGTCGCGGAGGCGATGGATCCCCCGCCGCCCGCGGTCCCCGCGGACCTCTCGCTCTCGCAGACGTTGGACCGGTTCCTGCGCGGCCACGAGGAGGAGGCGTTCCCGGTGATCGCGGACGGAATGGTGATCGGGATGATCTCGTTCAACTCGGCGCGCGAGCTCGGGATCCGGGATCCGCTGCGACCGGCCAGGGACGCGCTCATCCCGCTCGAACACGTCCTGGTGGCCCGGCCCGAGGAGCGACTCGACGAGGTCTCGGCGCGGCTGGGGACCGATCGCGCGGCGCTCGTCCTGCGCGACGGACGGCTCGTCGGCGCCATCAGCGGCTCCGGCCTCTATCGGTGGGCCGCGCGCGCCGGTTGATCCCACCGGCCGACTGCCGTGTCCGAGCACGGCGGTAGCATCGCGCCGATGGCCCCCTTCGAACCCGATCCCCGGCAGCTGGAGGTCCTCGACCATGCCGACGGCGCGATGCTCGTCTCAGGCGGTTCGGGTACCGGCAAGACGGCGGTCCTTCGCGAGCGGTTCGCGCGGCTCGTCGAACGCGGCGCCGACCCCGAACGCGTGGCGCTCGTCGTGGGTTCGCGCCGCGCGAGGGACGAGGCCCGCCGGCTGCTGCTCGAACGCCTCCCGGTCGCCCTGCCGACCCTCACCGTCGTCACGATCCACGGCCTCTCGTTCCACATCGTCGGCGAGCGGTTCGAGCGGCTCGGGTACGACGCGCCGCCCGCGGTGCTGTCGGCGTCCGAACAGTTCGCCCGCGTTCGCGAGCTCCTCGAGGGCGAGGACCCCGGACGCTGGCCGGTCTTCGGCCCGCTCCTGAAACTCCGCGGGTTCGCCGACGAGGTGCGCCAGCTGGTGATCCGGGCCCAGGAAGCATTGCGCTCGCCGGAGTACATCGAAGGGCGGGCGGCCGAACGTGGGCTGGCAGGGTGGGACGAGCTCGCCGCGTTCCTCCGCCACTATCTCTCGGTGCTCGACGCGTCGAGCGAGGTGGACTTCGCCGGCCTCGTCGAGCAGGCCGCGGTCGCGGCGGGGGCGGGCGACCCGCCGTTCGACCATGTGATGATCGACGATTACCAGGACACGACCTTCGCGGCCGAACGCCTCCTTGCGGAGATCCGCCCGCGGACCTTCGTCGCGGCCGGCGATCTCGAGACCCACCTGTTCTCGTTCCAGGGCACGACCGACGAGCCCCTCCGCCGCTTCGCCGAGCGCAATCCGGGCGCCGCGATGGTCCCGCTCGAGACGCGCCATCGGCCGGCGCCCGAACTGGTCGAGGCCTGGCGCGCCGGGCACGTCTCCGAGCAGCACGCCGCGGTCGCCCGCGAGCTCCGGCGGCTGCACGTCGACGACCAGGTCCCGTGGCGCGAGCTCGCGGTGATCGTCCGGCGGCATGGGCCCCGCGTCGAGGGGCTCCTGCGCGCCCTCGATGACGCGAACGTCCCCCGCGGGATCGCCGACGCCGGGTCGCCGGCCACGGTCCCGGCCACGCGGCCGTTCGTGCTCGCCCTCAAGTGGCTCGTCGCGGGGCCCCAGGAGCGAGACGCGCTGATCGAACCCGTCCTCACCTCGGAACTCGGCCGACTGTCGCCGGCGTCGGTCCGGACCCTGCTCCGGCTCGCACGCGCGCACGGTCGCCCGCCGCGCGACGCGCTCGCGATGCACGACCTGCCCGAACCCGAGGACGCGGAGGCGTTGAGAGCGCTCGGCGGCGTGCTGGCACGGGCCGAGGCCGTCGCCGCCTCGGTGCTCGACGCGGTCCGCGTGCTCTGGCTCGTGCTCCCGTTCGCGGCCGACCTGGTCGAGCCGGCCGAGACCGAGCACCAGGCGCTCGGCGACCTCGCGGCCGTAGTCGAG
>Ga0126304_10001252_pt1 | contig 11768 bp, 9 predicted proteins | sample Plot25_FD_92538 | JGI IMG/M metagenome (GOLD analysis project Ga0126304, IMG submission 92538) | Serpentine soil microbial communities from UC McLaughlin Reserve, CA, USA - Plot25 | ecosystem: Environmental > Terrestrial > Soil > Grasslands | place: USA: UC McLaughlin Reserve, Lake County... | reverse complement strand
TGGTAGCAAAATATTAACTCTAATTTGAAATAGATTATATCTCGGATTATAAAGAGAATAGAATATTTATATTTAACAATGAAAATGTTTGCACTGATTGAAATATGTCAAAGTTAGTTTTTTGAATATCATATCAAAAGTAAGGCGTTATCAGTAATTATATGATATAATAAAGTGATTTCTGAATTTTTGTGTTTTCATGTCACGATTAGTAATACAATTTTTATTAATAAGAAGGTAAAGATTATTGAGAAATAGGCTCTGTGAACTAAGGCTTTACTTCTCTGATATCAAGTAGTGACCTTCTCTTTAGAATGCACAAAGCTAGATCTGTCTGTGTCTGTACTGGTGTATAGTCACTGCGGATGAAATGAATAGTTGTAGGAGGACAGACTAAACGATAGTTGCTATGTTATAAATCTGTTTTTTTAGTTCTAGGAGTATAGGTTTGCCTCAAAGTGTCTAGAACCTGTAATAAGAATATAATACATACACATGTTTCTATCTGAAAATAATGGTTAAGAATATTCTAATATGCAGACAGATTCAATGTAAATAGACACACACATATCGTTAAGGAAATATCTGTTGATGAGACTCTTTTATAGGTAGATGGGCAGAGAAATGCTACTAGTCATCGATTGCATACGTACCTACCCCAAGTCATGTCTTATGATGTGTATTTATCAAGAGAAAGAACAACAATTTACATTATCGGTTTTCAAATAGGGTAAGAGAACAACAATATATCTTGTTAGAAAGCCTATATTTACAGATGCCACTGGATGGTATATTTAAACATATATATACATTTATATATTTATATGTGTATTGATACTCATTAGATGGCTAAGATTGAATCATGTATTACATATGATACTAAACTAAAGAATACAATAGAAAGATTCATCCTAATAAACAAAAGTTAAGACTGACTGTATTTTGATTATGACTATTTTCCATGCAGAAAAAAAGATATGATAAAAGCTAACATGTCAATAATTGGTTGAATTATTTGTACTATTCTTGTGCGTGTGTGTGAAGGGAATGGATTAGATTCTTATCATTTCTGATGTTTGATGGAGGTTAAGTTATGAGCGGAAATAACAAACAAACCGTATGGAGTCATCAATACTCGGAATTAATGATTAACGACTAACCCAGATGAACAATGATCTTCTTTCTAATGCCTAAGGTCATGTATATAGCCAATAATTTTCATGACAAATTTATAAAATCTTTATTCTTTAAAATGTCCTTTCATAACCTACTTATTGAAAAATTATAAAATTATATATATATATATTATTATTATGGATTTTCTAAATAGGAATATAAAGAACCATAATAGACTTGTCCTCTGCTGTTAGATGAGATTAATCGAATATCAAGGTAAGGAGTTGTTTGATCAATATGGCATTAGAATTCCAAAGGGATACCTTGCAACTAGAATTGATGAGGCTCAGCAAGCTGCGATTAACATTAGCTATCCTTTTATGCTAAAATCACAACTTACTGTAGGTGGAAGGGGAAAAGCCGGAGCAATATTGAAGTGCAATTCAGAAAAAGAATTGAAAACCAAATTCTATGAACTTTTAGATAAAAACGTAAAAGGAGAGAAGTCTCGTGGAGTTTTACTTGAAGAAATGGTTGACATGACAAAAGAGCTATATTTGTCTCTTTTCCTCAATAGAAGCAAGAGATGTTATTCTCTTATTGTATCGGCTGAAGGGGGAATTGATATAGAAAATGTGGATAATAAAGTAATTATAGACATACCCATGAACGGATTAAGTATGCAAACTGCAGAAGACATAGCTCATAAACTAGGTCTGACAAGTAGCACTATAGTATCTTTTGTTGATTTAACCATGAAACTTTCGAAACTCATGGAAGAAAAGGAAGCAGAGTTGGCAGAGATAAATCCCGTTGCCGTACTTCGCGATGGCTCTCTCATGGCTCTTGATGCCAAAGTCATCATAGATGATAACGCAGTTTTTAGGCACCCAGATTTGAAAAAGTATGAATATATTTCGGAATTAGAGGCACAAGCGCAGAAGAGTGGATTTTCTTTGGTAGAATTAAATGGAAATATTGCAATAATAGGTAATGGGGCTGGGCTTGTAATGTCAACGCTAGATATGGTTTCAGACGCGGGTGGTAAAGCAGGCTCTTTTCTTGATTTTGGTGGTAGAGCTACGACTGAAACGATTTATGAAGCATTAAAAGTGATAAGCGGACTAAAAAATATAGATGCTATTTTAGTAAATCTCTTTGGAGGGATAGTAAAAACGAATCTTGTAGCACAGGCAATACTAGACGCATATAACAATGATATTCTCCATGTTCCACTATTTGCGAGAATTTCTGGAGCAGAATCTGAGATGGCTAAAGAAATGTTAAAGGGGAGTTATGCCAAATTATATGACACAGTCGAAGAAGCGATAAATGCTGCAGTAGAAGAGGTTACAAAAAAAGAGGTATAGAAATGAATAAAAAATTTGATATATTTGACATTTTAATTGGAGATACGGCTGATAAAGATTTTGAAAAAAAGCCTGTCATAATTCAAGGAATAACTGGAAGTTATGGTTCTACTCACACAAGACTAATGAAATCTTACGGTACTAATATTGTTGCAGGAGTAACCCCTGGAAAGGGAGGCCAGAACTTTGAAGGAATTCCAATTTACAATAATATGGCTGAAGCAGTTAAATCTACAGGTGCCAAAATATCTGGAATATTCGTTCCTGCACCATATTTTCTCACTGCTGCAAAGGATGCGTTAGATAATGGTATAAAATTATTAGTTGCTATCCCTGAACATGTTCCTATTAGAGATTCCATCACGGTTGTAGAATATGCCATGAGTAAAGGTGCGAAAATGGTAGGACCAAATACACCAGGTGTTATTGTACCTGGAATAATGAAAGTTGGTATCATGCCTGCTCAGCCCTTCAAAGCAGGAAATACAATAGTATTTTCGAGAAGCGGAACGTTAATGTATGAGGTATCTTACAATTTGACTAAAGTAGGTTTTGGACAAAGACTGTGTCTTGGCATTGGTGGAGATCCAATCAACGGAACTAATTTGATTGAAGCTTTTGATATGGTTAAAGATAGAGATGATGTTGATTCAATAGTAGTAGTGGGAGAGATTGGAGGAGATGCGGAAGAGCTATTAGCAGATTATTTAATAACTACGAATTATTCTAAACCTGTGGTAGCCTATATTGCAGGTAGATCTGCCCCAAAAGAAAAGAGAATGGGACATGCTGGTGCCATAGTATACGGCAACTATGGTTCAGCAGAATCTAAAGTAAACAATTACGCAAAAGCCAATGTCGAAGTTGCAAAAAGACCCAGAGAGGTACCACAATTACTATCAGAGAAGATTCATAGATAAATTCTTATCAATATCATAGAATCATAATGGTAAGGAGTCAGTGAGTACAGGTTATCGTGTAGAGAATTCTGTACTTTCCTCTTAAACATTAATGACGTCAGTGTATGTAGCTCCACACGATCGACAGGTAAAACAACCTACCCATTGTCCTATATCTCTTTTACTGTAATCTAAATTGGCAATCAGAGAAGTACATTCTGGGCAATTTTTTTTTAGGTAACAATACCCACACGAATTACAATTGACTTGCAAATGCAGTTTAAGGATATCTTTACGTTGGCATTTTGGACAACGGTCCAATCTTGATGTACATTGGCTTAGCAGTAATAAAACCTTATCGCTGCAGCTAAATCTATTTATACAATTGCAATAAATGAGTGATGTTGCTAACAGAACGACTTTTTTATTATAGATGTATGACAAATTCTTTACGGGAGGCAGCAAAGAAAGTCGTATACCATAACAATACAGGCTCAAACGAGTCTCAAAATGCAAAATCCATAGGCATAAAAGCTTTAGATGAGCGCTACGCTTCACGATCAAACCTTTATACCAAGATAAATCGAGGATAAAACTGAAAAATGCACGAGCTGATAGCAAGGAAAATTGTTGATTTAAAAAAAGAATTTATAAAAAAGCATGAAGCAACAGGGTTTATTTATGAGGTCATTCCATTATCCTATTCTATCAAATTACCAATTGAAGAGCATATTTTGCATATGCTAGATGAATTTGGCAAAAATAATCCTCTGTATTATAGAATTGATAACATACAGCTATTCGATATACCATGCAGATCCTTTGCAGGAGATATCAACGATTACTGGCTTAGTAGCAAAAAGCATGATACAAACTATCAACCATTTTACCCTACCTGGCTTTTATCTGCATATGCGCTATCTTTAGGGGCCAAAAATTTTGGTTTTAAAGAAATTGTTGACATAGGATCCGGAGATGGAAGGATTGCTTATTGCGGCCAATTGCTAGGTATGAAATCTATTGGAATAGAAATCGACAGTGATCTTGTAAGTCTCCAGCAAGGAATAATAAATTCGACTGGAATTGAATATAAAATCCTAAATGATGATGCAACTATTCTAGACTATTCAAAGCTGGATATTTCAAAGCCTATTTTCTTCATTTCAGGTTTGCCAGAGTTAGGCGATATGCTCGCCATTAACGTTCTGGAGAAAATAAAGGAAACAAGTAATCTACGGCAATCTTCAGGTTTTAATTTTATGGGTAGCCACGTTATGAAAGAATATACATCCGACAAGACAAAATGGGGCTGGGGGAAAATTATTGATAAATTTGATTTACAACTTATTGACTGCCTTACATTGCCAACGCATTGGACTAATGAACAACAACTTGACACTCCATATATTTATACAAAGATGTAATTATAAAAATGTCAAGTCAAATATATATAGTCGCATTTTGAAAAGAATGGTTTTTTAGGCATCGGATTGGGGTAAAAAATAGATAAGGTGTATCACAGATCAGAGTATTTATTATAATCTTATCTGCAAATGCTGAATAAAACATCTTCTGCAACTACACTAAATTTCAATAATATACTGTCTCTATTATCTCTTAATTCTATTACAATCATGATTATGTTTTTTACCAATTCTCACTAAATGTCAATCGATGATTTACTTAATTGGGTCAGACTAAACCTTATCTATATATATACAAAAATCTATGCATACAGATAAAATGGAAAAATAGAACTGTTTTGCTTTCTTCAATATAAAAATGAGCCTTAATTTTAATCACTTATGACCGAAGAATGGCGGAGAATGTTTATCCTTCTTGCAACTTAGCGAGATCAAAATGAATATTAATTTACTGAACAACATACATAGATAAAATATAAAGCAACATCTTTTTATATTAATATCTTAATTCCATACTGTCCACAGACATTAGTCATCTGATGCGTAATCTAGAATATGAATTTCGAATTTAGCGAAGTTTATTTCGTTAGTCTTAACCTAGTATTATAGAATGAAAAGATATATGATATACTTGGAAAATGTCTCGTATAAACCGAAAGATGCACAATCTCTATTATCAAGAGCTAGAGAGTTGGTTTCAGACAAGACCGCCATTATACGTGATACCCGGGTGTCGCAGCGCTTCATCGAATATGATATAAGCATTCCAGAAAATAACGAGATAGAAGAAATTACGGGAAATCTATTATCTATAGCACCATTATTACAACATGAATACATTTCTGATAAGAAGTTAGAAAAAGATGACGCAATAAAACATGCGAGAAATTTGTTCAACACTGAAAAGTATTGGGGAGCTCATGAAGTTCTAGAATCAGTATGGAAAAATTCTTACGGAAACGAAAAAGCTTTACTCAACGGTCTTATACTGATCTGCGCGGCTTTTGTTCATGATGAAAAAAACGAAAGCGAGATTTGTATTTCAATATTAAAAAGAGCAATGATGAAATTAGAAAGAGCAAACGGATATTACTTTGGAATAAAACTAGATGAAGTAAAAAACCGCATTTCGGAAATAGTGAAAACAGGAAACATAGAGCATTTCATTATCTAATAAAATCCCACACCACCAAATTAACCAATTTCTTCACTACCATGCTACAACCTGTATTGATATTAATTATTTTGCGAATTTCTATAAATATTGATATCTATTAGATAACATCGTTTTCGTAGTCTATTGATGATATATATACTACTAGCATTGATTAATGTCCCTTTAATGTCTTCTTCGTCGTCCAAGTACAATCGCGATCCCTATGAGAACAATTAAGGCAGACAGCATAATGAAAAATGACATTTCGTCTTTAACTGTGCCTTTTGGAAGAAGGGAAAAGATAAATGTAGAAAGTATACTCGACATATATGTAGCCATATTATTTAGCCATATAAACAGATATCTGGTGCTCCTTTAAAGTTCTATGCTGTATAGAAAATATTTGTTAGTAATTATTAAAATAAAAAATTCGTTTTATTATAGTTAGTCTGTATTTAAATGTGTCATACTAAGATTCTTCGATTTAAGATTTGAAACTCATCATTATCCTGATACTTCATTATGAATAAACAAAAATTCTCCTATCCGATCTGCATCATGTATTATAAATTGAGGATAAATAGGTATTATGTCAGCGCCAACACGTGTAAGAAGGTTGAGACATAGAGATCAATTTAACCATAAGTGGAGGCTATTAAATCAAATACTAACTCATTGACTAATTACTATATTTTTCATTACCTTAAAAAGAACTCCTATTTGCCTATTTAGAAATACAATTAACTATTAATGCAGTTCTTTGATTTACTTATTCTAATTAAAAAATTGAGTAATTAGGTGGGGAAGGGATTCGAACCCTTATAAATTCGCTAACTACATAATTGGTCTAACTGCAGGCGAACGCATGGCCGCTCTGCCACCCCACCATATTTTAAAGAGAAAATATCTATCCCAATATTATTCTTTAAGACATTATCCAAATGAATACAATATAAGTTTTAAAATATAGTGACCAGTCAATTGCAATATGATCCTATTATAGCCGTCTGCTAGCAATTAAGAATGGTTATAATTCGTGACTATCTATCCATTATAGCTTTAGAACATTCTTAGCAGCGAGGCGAACATCTTCAGATTTTATGGTTTTTCTACCAGCATGAACAGACAAATCTACAGCCTGTCGCGCTATTCTATCTGCGATGTCCTCTAGAATCTTTCGAAGCTCATCTGCCGCTTCATCACTTACTCTCTCTGCACCTGATTTTTTTATCAAACGATACATAGTAGCTAAACCAAATTCAGGACTTGTTGACATATAATATTATATTGAAAGAAATTGTGAATAAATAATCCTTCCTCTTATTATAGTATAAGTATATTCAAATAGGAAGAACAAAATGATAAGATATACCATAGAGTTTTTAGGTTAGCCCTAAAAATTAGGGCATCATATAAATCAGAACTAGTATACTCCATAGTCTTGATGTTATCAGACTTTTGTTGTTGTTATTATTATTGCCAACATAGAAACATATCGTTCAGGTGTTACATAGAGTAACTTTCTAAACAGCTGTGATATATCGAATTGGTGATACGGCTAAAAAAGGACAAAAATCAGTCTTTGGTTGGTTAATCCTGTCTTTTAAGACTTGTATTATGTCATGAGTTAATAATAATAAAAAAAGAAAACTAAATAGATTGTGTGGGAAAATAAAATTAAACAGATCCGAAACGCTCTATCACAAGGCGCTAATCTGTGTATCTGACAGCGATTTAGACTCGTACAAAAATCTATCAACTAGAAGGGTCGCAAGTCCCTTGAATAAAATAAATTAGACAAAAAGGTTACTTCACGATAAAAGTTGGAGACGCAACAAGGCATCAATACGAAATCATTAACTAGTTTAATAAAATGTTTTTAAGATATTTATAATCGATTTAACCAATCCTAAGGAATGACTTTCCACGAATTACTACTATATTTACATAATTTTGTAATGATATATAATTATAGCATAATAAAAGGAAGGCCTTAATAGATGCCAAAAATAATTTTATCGTGTTGGGTAGGCCACTTTGACCGAACAAATAGGACGATCGATTAAGGTGAGGTCTCTTTTCTCCAAATACGATAAAGTTCAGATTCCTATGATCTCTGACTTTATATCCTCACTACCGGAGAGTTTCTCTTCTGCTGTGAAAATGTTGCTTTCATCATCTTCTAGTGTTACGATTGAGAATAGTTGTGTCCTAGATAACAGGCTGAAATTGAGGAAATGCATAGAAGAGTTTCATTTTGAAGCTAACACTAATACTGCCAAAGTGAGCGATAGATCCGATTTGCTATCTGATCCCGCTACTGAAATTGTTACTTCAATCCATCAGCCTAATCTCTTTCCATATGGCGGTGTATTCAAAAAGATAGTTTTATCTCAGAATATTAAGAGGGCGATAGAAGAACAAAATAGCAAAAAAAAAATCATTGATTTATTTTTAATTGTCGATCATGATTTTATGGACGATGAATGGATCCGTGTTGCGCAACTGCCTAGTATACATCATTCTGATGGAATACTCGAACTCCGTTTGCCAATTAGTAATTCAAATAGATGGCGAATCGTATCCCAAATGCCTTTACCTAACCATACGCTACTTCACTACTGGCGAAGACAGATAAATTCATGGATAAGAACTTCAATATCCGGATCCAAGAACATAGATAAACCAACATTGTTAAATAATCTTGAGGATTTTTGGCAAGAGGTGGAAAGTGCATATGCCAAAGCGAAAACATATTCAGATTTCAATTCCTTCTTGATGTCTCAAATAGTAAACAATGTATGGAAATATGATACACTGTTTGTAAGGCTCTCTGAATTATCTTCAGTTTTTAAAGAAGGTTTCAAATACCTAATTTCTAATTTTAAGACCTATTCAGATTGCCTTAGAAAAGCCGAAACTGCTTTTTTGCGCCATGGCATACAAACTGGTGTGAGTTCTACCTCATATCTATATGCTCCCTTATGGTTACATTGCAAGTGCGGCAGTAAGGCTTCTGCAAAAATCAAAAAAGCTGGAGAGCAATTAGAACTTTATGGCATGTGTATATCATGCAAAAAGGATCTTCACCTAAACATTGGCAATCAGACTAGACTTGATCTATCAGAGGAAATTATCAGTAATCTTTCACCTCGAGCAATTCCAATACTATTACTCCTTTGTAGAGATCTCAAAGTGACCAACTTTGTTTCTGGTACTGGAGGCAGTATTGATTATACAATAGTAGCCAGCATGGTGTTTAATAAACTAGGTATAGATATGCCAAATGTTGTACTTTGGCCTTCTACCGATGTCTACTCTGGCATTGGTCAATCCAAAGCGATGAGTGTTTTAAAATTAACAGACCAGTCCCAGATATCCAGACATCTAGAGGAACTTAAAATCCAAAATACTAAATACGAGAATAAGATAAAACCATTTATCATCGAGAGAACAAGAAAAATTAAAGAGCATGAACCTATACAGATGCTACTTTCCGATTTATTTGATCTTAAAGAGAAACAACGAAAACTTCGTCAAGATATTAAGATCACAGAAAAAGTAAGTAATGCTTTAGAGTTAAAACCATGTTTTATAGACTATGCTGTGAACTTTGGAATGACGCGAACAGAAAAGCTTTGGCGTCAGAACCTTTTAAATAACAAAAGCTTGCACTCGCCAGTTGTTATGACGTAGGCTGAATGACGGGATTGTGCCACATGTCAGGACAGAAAAAGGTCAAAGAAAATATCGATGGGACCAAGAGTGCCAGCGTGTTAATCACTGCAGCAGGAAGCATAGTAGCACAGGGGATTATTAAATCATTAAAACTAGTAAATCAAATGAGCAATCCTGTGAAATATAGAATTATTGCAACTGATATGAATGTTCAGGCTGCAGGTCTATACCGATGTGACAAAGGTTTTTTGTTGCCACCACCTTCATCGCCAGATTACCTCGATTCAATTATCAAAATAGTCAAAGATGAAAACATTCAGGCTATATATGTGGGCTCAGATCAGGAATTGTTAGTACTCGGAAATGCAGCAGAACGTATCGAACGCGAGACAGAAGCAAAAGTATTGAGTAATCCATTAAAAATCGTAAATATCGCCAGAGATAAATGGAAGACCTTTGAGTTTCTGAAAGCCAATAATCTCCCTTGCGCCTTATCGTCTTTACCAGAAGACAGTAAAAAATTTATCCACAACGTCGGTTTTCCGTTAGTTGTAAAGCCAAGAGAAGGCTATGGTTCATTGCATTTTTATATAGTAAATAGTTTAGAAGAAATGGACTACGCAGTATCTAGAATAAGAAAAGTAGGTTGGAGTCCAATACTTCAAGAATATTTAGAGGGTGATGATGCAGAGTTCACTTCTGGCGTCACAGTTGATAGATTCGGAAAATATGTGATGTCATCAATTTCTATACAAAAGACAGTAAAACATGGTCAAACCTACAAGGCCTTTATAGATGACTTTGAAAAGATCAGAAGGTCATCTGAAGAAACTGCTCTGAAATTTGGCGCTAGGGGAGCTATTAATGTCCAAGCCAAACTCAAAGAGGAAGAGCCAAAAATATTTGAAATCAATGCAAGATTTTCAGCAACCACTCCCATGCGCTCCGCTGCTGGAATAAATGAGCCAGACATTGTATTTCGTAACTTTATTCTAGGGGAAGAAATCAAAATTAAGCATTATGAAAGGCTAATTTGCATGAGATATTGGAATGAAGTTTATATCCATCATTCTACTTTTGAGAAAGCTTCAAGTGTAGGGAGAGTAGATGGTATTGATTCATTTATATATAATTATTTTTAACAAGGGTCCACTAGAGATATGAGACGCCTATTTTACGAGATCTAAGTATACTAACAATCGGTATACGTGAGCAATTATAACCAATTTCCAGTCGGTCCTAGTATATTGTATGTGACAATTCACTACCATTTTGTAACTTTAACCACTTCGAAAGCTTCAGCATATTTTACATTCATTTGATAGCCCCTATAAGAGCATCTTCCAACAACTGCGTCGATCCAAAGATCACCACAGCGATTATTTTTTTGCGAATGGAAGCAATTTAAGGCATTTGACTTTACTTCTAAAGTTTCTGTTATATCAACATAGAGCTGAGGCCTAAAAGCATTTTCAGTTAATCCACCGGGAATAGTCGTTTCATACATAAAGAGGTTATTAGAATCTCGTGATGCTGCTATTACAGCTCTAGTAAGAGCCTGGTGATCCTGATGTGAATCTCCTATCCATTGAGTAAAAACTGCTTCTGGTTTATGCTTGTTAATTATGTCATCTATCATAGTAACGAATTTTCGACCAATAGTTATCTCATCTGGAGATAAATCTAAAAATTGTGGACTTTTACATCCCAATGTCTTTGCAGACATAGTAGCTTCTATTCTACGCTGTTCCTTGATATCTGTTTTAACAAAATTCGGAAGGGTAGCTATAACCAAATTAACATCATAGCCCAGACGAGCCAATTTAGCTAATGTCCCGCCCATACCGATTTCTAAATCATCAGGATGCGCTCCAAATGCTATTACAGATTGTTTTTTGCTCATTTAGATTTTTCTACTTATTTATTAATTATTTATTTATCTTTGCAATTCTCAATATATAGAGAAAATTCTCTATGTCTCTATCCCTTTTATTTCTCGAGCTTCTCTATATCGTCGATAATCTTGATCTACTTCAATTGCTGCTTGTAGTATCTTACTTTTAATAGACTTTGATGATTGTAAGAACATTTTAGTATCCTTTGGTAGACAATGCCCACCAATTCC
>Ga0126304_10001251_pt1 | contig 11768 bp, 6 predicted proteins | sample Plot25_FD_92538 | JGI IMG/M metagenome (GOLD analysis project Ga0126304, IMG submission 92538) | Serpentine soil microbial communities from UC McLaughlin Reserve, CA, USA - Plot25 | ecosystem: Environmental > Terrestrial > Soil > Grasslands | place: USA: UC McLaughlin Reserve, Lake County... | reverse complement strand
GTGAACGCCGCCGTGCAGCCGATCCTCGACCGCTACATCGGCCGTCTCGGGCGCGAGCTCGCGGCGCGCGGCTTTAAACGCGATCTCCTCGTCATGAACGGCAACGGCGGCACGGTGCCGGCGCCGATGGTGGCGCGCGAAGCCGCCAAGACCGTGATGTCCGGCCCCGCCTCCGGCGTCATGGCGGCCGCGGCGACGCTGGCGCAGGCAGAGATCGAGAACGCGATCGCCTACGACATGGGCGGCACCTCGACCGACGTCGCGCTCATCCGCGGCGGCGTCCCCGAGGTGTCCGCCGAGCTCACCCTCGCCTACGGGCTGCCGGTGCATGTGCCGATGGTCGACGTGCGCACCGTCGGGGCCGGCGGCGGCTCGATCATCTCCGTCGACAAGGCCGGGATGCTGCAGGTCGGACCGGAGAGCGCCGGCTCCGATCCCGGGCCGATCTGCTACGGCCGCGGCGGCACGCGCCCGACCGTCACCGACGCGAACCTTCTGCTCGGGCGGCTCGACCCGGCAGCGCTCCTCGCGATCGAGAAACCGGTGCCGTTGGGGCGCCTGCGGGCGATCTTTGCCGACGCGGTCGCGGCGCCGCTCGGGCTCACGCCGGAAGACGCCGCCGCGGCCGCGATCAGGCTCGCCAACACCCACATGGCCGGCGCGATCCGCATGGTGTCGCTGTCCCGCGGCTACGACCCGCGCGACTTCACGCTCTTCGCCTTCGGCGGCGCCGGTCCCCTGCATGCCGTCGCGCTCGCCCGCGAGCTCGGCCTGCCGGAGGTCATGGTGCCGGCCCGGCCCGGCCTCACCAACGCGCTCGGCTGTCTCGTCGCCGATCTGCGCCAGGATTTCGTCAATACGCTCAACGCGCCTCTCGACAGCCTCGACATGGGCGACGTCGCGCGCATCCTCGCGGAGCAGCGCGCGCGCGGCGAGGCGGTCAACGCCCCCGAAGCCCACGAGATCGCCGAGACCGTGGTGCTGCATTCCGCCGACATGCAGTTCCGCGGCCAGACGCATCTCATCCGCGTCACCCTGCCGCGCGCCGGCGTCGCGCGCGACGAGATGCAGGCGCTGTTCGAGGCGGCGTATTTCGCCCGCTTCCAGGTGCGGCTGCCGGAAATCAAGGCGGTCGTCGTCAACCTCAACACCTCGGTCGTCGGCAAGCGCCGGCCCTTCTCGGTCGCGAGCCTGATCGATATCGGCAAGCGCGCCGCGCGCCTGGAGGACGCGGCCATCGGCCGCCGCGCGCTCTACGGCGACGGCGGCTGGCAGGACGCCGCGATCTACGACCGAGAGCGTCTGCCGGCCGAAGTCCTGATCGAGGGACCGGCGGTGATCCAGCAGGTCGACGCGACGACGGTGATCGAGGCGGGATCGGCGGCGCGGGTCGATGCAATGGGGAATCTGAGGATCGCGGCCGCAACCGACGGCGCAGCGTGCACCATCCCTCCCCCGGGCGGGGGGTCGAGGGTGCTCGACCCGCTGACCCTCGCCGTGATCCAAGCCGGCCTGCAGCAGGTCTGCAACGAGATGGACGTGGCTTTCTCGCGCTCGGCCTTCTCGCCGGTCATCGCCGAGGCTGACGACCGCTCCGACGGCATCTACGCCGCCGAGGACGGGGCGCTCATCGCGCAGGGGGAGCACGGCCTGCCGGTCTTCGTCGGCACGATGCAGTACTCGGCGGGCGAGCTCATCCGCCTCATTCGCGAGGGCGCGGTCGCGGCTCCGCAAGCGGGCGACATCTACATCGTCAACGACCCCTATCTCGGCGGAACGCACCTCATGGACGTGCGCTTCGCCATGCCGTTCTTCCACGACGGCGCTCTGTTCTGCTGGCTTTCGAACACCGGCCATTGGCCCGACACCGGCGGCATGGTGCCGGGCGGCTTTTCGGCGCACGCAACCGAAGTGGAGCAGGAGGGCCTGCGGCTGCCCCCCGTGAAGCTGTTCAAGCGCGGCGTCATGGACCGCGAGATCCTGTCGATCATCCTGTCCAACATCCGCGTCGCCGACCAGCGTATCGGCGACATCAAGGCCCAGGAGGCGGCGCTGAAGGTCGGCGAGCGCCGTCTCTCCGAGCTCTTGGCGCGCTACGGCCGGGCGACGATCGAAGCCGCGATCGCCGAGATCAGGGCGCGCGCCGCGCAGCGCATGCGGGCCGAGATCGCGGCGATCCCCGATGGCACCTATCGCGCCGAGAGCTTCGTCGATTCGGACGGCATCGTGAACGAGCCGCTGCGCATCGCGCTGACGCTGACGAAGCACGGCGACAGCATGGGTTTCGACTTCACGGGTTCCTCGCCGCCCTGCCGCGGCCCGATGAACTCGGTCGTGGCGACGACCTATTCGGCCGTCTACCTGGCGGTGCGCCACGTCTTTCCGGAGGTGCCGATCAACGCCGGCAGCTTCGATCCGATCGCCATCAAGCGGCCGGAGGGGACCTTTCTCGATGCCCGCTACCCGCGCCCGGTCTCGGGCTGCGCCGCCGAGGTGTCGCAGCGGATCGCCGAGGCGGTGTTCCTGGCGCTCGCAAAGGCGATCCCCGAGAAGCTCTGGGCGGCGCCGGCCGGCACCTCGGGCAACTTCGCCCTCGGCGGCGTCGATCCCCGCAAGGGCGCCGGCTATGTGATGTACCAGATCACCGGCGGCGGCTACGGCGGCACGGCGTTCCACGACGGCCTCACCAACGGCTGCTCGACCATCGGCATCTCCAAGACCGCGCCGGTCGAGGTGATGGAGCAGTACTATCCGGTGCTGTTCCGCCGCTTCGCCCTGCGCCAGGGCTCCGGCGGCGCCGGGAAGAACCGCGGCGGCTTCGGCGTGCATTACGAGGTCGAGCTCTTGGCCGGCGAGGCGCGCGCCTCATTCGTCATGGACCATGGCCGCTTCGGCCCGCCGGGCGTCCTCGGCGGCGCCGCCGGCGAGCCGAACGTCGTGCGCATCCATCGCGGCGCCGAAACCTTCGTCCCGGAGCATCTTTCCAAGGATCAGGACATCGCCATCGGACCGGGCGACAGGGTCGAGGTCATGACCCCGGGCGGCGGCGGCTACGGCGATCCCTTCGCGCGCGACCCAGCGCTTGTCCGGCGCGACGTGCGGCGGGCGTACTATACGCGCGAGGAAGCCGAGGCGCTCTGGGGCGTCGTGCTGGACGGCGATGGCGAGGTCGACGACCGCGAAACGGCGGCGCGGCGCACCTCTCCCGGAGGGAGAGGTCGAGACGGCGTCAGCCGTCCGGGTGAGGGGTTGCTGCCCCACCGGCGAGAGCGCGCCCCTCACCCGGTTCGCGCCTTCCGGCGCGACTCGGCCTCTCCCTTCGGGAGAGGCAAATGACCGCCTATTTCCGCCCCGCCACCCTCGACGAAGCGCTCGCGATCCGCGCCGGGCGCGACGTCGAGATCATCGCCGGCGGGACCGATGTCTACCCGAACAAGACGACGCGGGCCGGCTGGGGGCGCATGGCGCACAAGGACGTGCTCGACGTCACTGCCGTCCCAGGCCTTCGGCGCATCGAGGAGGTGGACGGGCACTGGCGCATCGGCGCACTCGTCACCTGGACCGACGTGATCCGCGCCGGCTTGCCGCCGCATTTCGACGGACTGGTTGCGGCAGCCAAGGAGATCGGCGGTGCGCAAATCCAGAACCGCGCGACGCTCGTCGGCAACCTGTGCACCGCCTCGCCGACCGGCGACGGCATCCCCAATCTCCTGGCGCTCGATGCCGAGGTCGAGATCGCGAGCCCGCGCGGCACGCGCCTTGAGCCGGTCGAAAGCTTCCTCGACGGCTACCGCCATACCACCTGCGGCGCGGATGAGATCGTCACCGCGCTGCGCGTTCCGAAGCGGAGCGCCGGAGCACGCGGCGCATTCCTGAAGCTCGGGGCGCGACGCTACCTCGTGATCTCGATTGCGATGGCAGCGGCCGTTGTCGACGTCGATCCTGCAGGCGCGATCGATCATGCCCGGCTGGTCGTCGGGTCCTGCTCGCCGGTGGCGCTCCGGCTGCGCGCTCTCGAGGAGCGGCTTCTCGGTCACCCGGTCGCGCCGACGCTGTCCACCCTGGTGCAGGCCGACGATCTTGCCGAGCTCGCTCCCCTCGACGACGCGCGGGCGAGCGCCGCTTATCGTCGCGCCGCCGCCGAAGCGCTCACCCGCGACTTCCTCGCGAGCCTCGCGGAGACGGCTGCGCGGAGGGCCGCATGAGCGTCCATCAATCCGCGCCGGCGGCGGCGACGCTCGCGGTTTCGCTCACGCTCAACGGCGAGACGCGCCTCGTCCAGGCGGCGCCGTTCGAGACGCTCGCCGATCTCCTGCGCGACCGGCTCGGCCTCACCGGAACCAAGATCGGCTGCAACGCCGGCGATTGCGGCGCCTGCACCGTGCTGCTCGACGGCGCGCAGGTCTGCGCCTGCCTCGTGCCGGCAGCGCAAGCCCATGGCGCCACGGTGCACACCGTCGAAGGTCCCGGCCCCGGCGGCGCGACGGAGCGCCTGCGCCGCGCCTTCCTCGACCACGGCGCCGCCCAGTGCGGCATCTGCACGCCCGGCATGCTGATGGCCGCGACCGATCTCCTCGCCCGCGAGCCCTCCCCGTCGCGTCGGCAGGTCGAGGACGCGCTCGGCGGCGTGCTCTGCCGCTGCACCGGCTACGTGAAGATCGTCGAGGCGGTGATGGCGACCTCCCCCTCTCCCCGCTTGCGGGGAGAGGCCGACTCGGCCGAAGGCCGAGCGGGTGAGGGGCCAGGGGCCACGCTCCACCCGGCCCCTCACCCGCTCGCTTCGCGAGTCGACCTCTCCCCGCAAGCGGGGAGAGGGGAAGCCTGCGTCGGCGCGCGCATTCCCCGGCTCGACGGCTGGCCGAAGGTGGCCGGCAGCGAAAAGTTCGGCGCCGACGCGGCGCCGGCGGAGGCGCTCTGGCTGCGGGTCGTGCGCTCGCCCCATGCGCGGGCGGCGTTCGCGCTCGGGGACCTCGAAGCGTTTCGAGCCGGGCACCCGGGGCTCGAGGCGATCCTCACTGCGGCCGACGTCCCGGGCGAGAACGCCTTCGGCATCTTCCCCGACACCAAGGACCAGCCTGTCTTCGCGAATGGCGAAGTGCGCTTCCGCGGCGAGGCGGTGCTCGGGCTCGTCGGCACGCGCGACGTGCTGGATCGCATCGACGACACGGAGGTTCCGATCGCCTGGACGCCGCTCGTGCCGCTCTCCGGCGTCGAGGCGGCGCTCACTGACGGCGCGCCGGCGCTCCACGCCGGGCGGCCCGACAACGTCCTGACCCGTGGCCGCCTGCGCTGCGGCGATCCGGATGCGGGCGAGGCCCAAGCGGCCGCAACGGCCAAAGGCACGTTCCGCACGCGCTTCGTCGAGCACGCCTACATCGAGCCCGAGGCCGGCTACGCGGCGCCCACCGGCCCGGATACGATCGAGATCGTCGCCTGCACCCAGGCGCCTTACATGGACCGCGACGAGACCGCGCGCGTGCTCGGCATTCCGCCCGAGAACGTGCGCATCCGGCCCTCCGGCTGCGGCGGCGGCTTCGGCGGCAAGCTCGACGTCTCGGTGCAGCCGCTCGTCGCGGTCGCGGCCTGGAAGGTGCGCCGGCCGGTGCGCATGGTCTATTCGCGCGTCGAGTCGATGGCCTCCTCGACCAAGCGCCATCCGGCGACGATCCGCGCCCGCGCCGCAGCCGACGCGCAAGGCCGGCTTCTCGCTTTCGCGAGCGAGGCCGATTTCAACACCGGCGCCTACGCCTCCTGGGGACCGACGGTCGCAAACCGCGTGCCGGTGCATGCGAGCGGCCCCTATCGCGTCCCGAACGTCGAGAACCGCACGCGTGCGATCTACACCAACGATCCGCCGGCGGGCGCCTTCCGCGGCTTCGGCGTACCGCAGGCGGCGATCGCCCATGAATGCCTGATGGACGATCTCGCCGAGGCGCTCGGCCTCGACCGCTGGGCCATCCGCCGCCTGAATGCGCTGGGCAGTGGCGACCGGACGCCCTCGGGCCAGGTGCTGGCGCATTCCGCCGGGCTGCCGGAGTGCCTCGACGCGCTGAAGGAGGACTGGACAGCCGCCCTTGCGGACGCCGCGGCCCACAACGCCTCCGAGCCGCGCCGTCGCCGCGGCGTCGGCATCGGCTGCATGTGGTACGGCTGCGGCAACACCGCGCTGCCCAACCCCTCGACGATGCGCATCGCGCTGTCGCGCGACGGCACGCTCACCTTCTTCAACGGCGCCGTCGACATCGGCCAGGGCTCGACGACGGTGCTGACGCAAATCGCCGCGGATGCATTGGGCGTCGCGCCGGAAACGTTCCGGCTCGTCGTCGGCGACACCGGGCTGACGGCGGACGCCGGCAAGACCTCCGCCTCGCGCCAGACCTTCGTCTCCGGCAAGGCCGCGATGCTCGCCGGCCGGGATCTTCGCCGGAAGATCCTGGCGCTTGCCAATGTCGGCAAGAGCGGGTCGCTGGCGCTCGAGGGCGCGACGCTCGTCATCCGCGACGGCGACGTCCGGCGCCGGGTCGATCTCGGCGATCTTCCGGCCGACGCAAGCGGCACGGTCCTCGAGGGTCGTGGCGCCTACGACCCGCCGACGACCGCCCTTGACGCGGATGGCCAGGGCGTTCCTTACGCGACCTACGGCTTCGCGGCGCAGATGGCGGAGGTCGAGGTCGACGTGGTCCTCGGCACGACGAAGGTGCTGCGCATGGTCGCCGCCCACGATGTCGGCTGCGCCGTCAACCCGACCCTCGTCGAGGGCCAGATCCATGGCGGCATCGCGCAAGGGCTCGGCTTCGCGCTGATGGAGGAGTTCATCCCCGGCCGCACCGAGAACCTGCACGACTATCTGATCCCGACGGTCGGCGACATGCCGGAGATCGACATCCGGCTGATCGAGGATCCGGAACCGGAGGGCCCCTTCGGCGCCAAAGGCGTCGGCGAGCCGGCGCTCGTCGCGACGGCGCCGGCGATCCTCTCCGCCATCCGCCACGCGACCGGCGTGACGCTGCGCGAGGTCCCGGTGCTGCCGCACCGGCTATGGGCGGCGATGCGGCAGCGCCCCTCCCGTGAAACGGGAGGGGGTGGGGGTGGGCGAGAGTCGCGATGAAGGACTTTCCCATGTCTCCCGCGAAGCCGCCGTCGCCCGCAGCGCCGGCGGACCCCACCCCTTTTCCTCCCCTTTCAGGGGAGGGGCGAGAACACGGCCCGCCAGGGGCGGACGAAACGCCCGGCTCTCGCGATCAGCGCCAACGCAAGCGCCGCGGCAGCGCCCCTCCCGTGAAACGGGAGGGGGTGGGGATGGCCGAGAGTCACTGGACACCCCGCCCGCCGGATTGGCGGCCGTCACCGCGCGCGCGCCGGCTCGCGCCCCATCTTCGGCGCAACACGACCGATGCGGAGAAAGAGCTGTGGTGGCACCTGCGTCGGAAGCTGCCGCTCAAGGGCACGCATTTCCGCCGCCAGGTTCCGATCGGGCCTTTCATCGTCGACTTCTGCTGCCACGGCCATCGGCTGGTCGTCGAGCTCGACGGAGGGCAGCACTCGGACGATTCCTCGCTGCTGAGAGACGAGCGGCGCGACGGGTATCTGCGCGCGCACGGTTATCGCGTGCTGCGCTTCTGGAATGCGCGGGTGTTCACCGAGATCGACGTGGTGATCGATACGATTACGGCTGCGCTGCTTGAGTCTCCCCCACTCCCACCCCCTCCCCTTTCAGGGGAGGGGCGAGGCAGCGCTGCGTGATGAGCCACACCGTCGAAAAGCCCGCCGCGCCGGGTCAGCGCGCGCAGAAATTCGGCGCCGCCGAAGCGGACGGCATCGTGCGCTGCGATGCTTGTCCGGTGCTGTGCCGCATACGGCCCGGGCGGGCGGGGGCGTGCAGCCGGTATGCGAACGTCGACGGCGCGCTCGTGCGCACCGACCCCGTCGTGCTCATGCAAAGAGCGGTGGCGGATGGCGGGCGGGTGGTCGCGTTCGCAGGAAGCGATTGGGACGGGCAGATGCTCGATCCGGCGCGCACCTTCGTGACCGGGGTCGGCGCCGGCACCACCTATCCGGACTACAAGCCGGCGCCCTTCATCATCGCGAGCGAGCACGACGGCCTCGACACGGTCACGGTCGTGACGGAGGGCATCTTCAGCTATTGCGGCGCCAAGGTGAAGATCGACACCGACCGTCATCTCGGCCCGGAGGCGGCGCCGATCCGGGTCGAGGGCGAGCAGGTCGGGCACGTCACGACCACCGAGTACGGCTCGCAGATGTTCTCGATCGGCGGCGTCCGCCACCTCACCGGCGGCTCGAAGAAGGAGGGCAACGTCACCTGCGATGCCCTACTCCGGCTCTGCGCCGGCGAGCCGGTCGCGATGACGGTCGACGGCGGTCACACCGTCGTCGTGCAGGCGGGAGCGGCGCCGATCGTCGACGGGCGACCCGAGGAGCGCATGCGGGTCGGCTGCGGCTCGGCAACCGTCGGCATCTTCGCCAGGCAATGGGCCGGCGAGGTCGACGAGGTGATCGTCGTCGACGACCACATCACCGGCGTCCTGACCGAGCATCAGGCCGGCCGCTGCCTCGACATGCCTCCGGCCGGCATCCGCGTGCGCGGACGGAAATCGACGCCGGGGCGCTACTTCCGGGTGGCGGAGCCGGGGCTCGGCTGGGGCGGCACCGACATCACCGACCCGCTCGCAATCATCCAGAAGATCGATCCCGCCGTGGCCTGGCCCGGCCTGCGGCTGCTCCTCACCTCGACCACCGGCGAAGATGCGCTCTACTGCGTCCTCGACGAGAATTTGCGCCCGGTGCCGTCGGTCATGCCCGGCGCGGTCCGCGCCGTGGTCGATCGCATCGGCGAGAACTGCGAGCCGTCGCTCTGCTCGGTGCTGTTCATGGCCGGGGCCGGCGGGTCGCTCCGGGCCGGCGTCACCGAGAACCCGGTGCTCCTCACCCGGTCGGTCGCCAAGGGCGACACGCGCGTGACGCTCGGCGGCGCGCCGGCCTTTCTCTGGCCGGGCGGCGGCATCACCGTCGCGGTCGACGTGACGCGCATGCCCAAGAACGCCTTCGGCTATGTGCCGACGCCGGCGATCGTCGCGCCGATCGAGTTCACGCTGCCGCGCGCGCTGTACCTCAGCCTCGGCGGTCATGCCGCCGACATCACGAGCCTCGCCGAGGCGCTGCGCTCGCTCAACGAGCCGGCCCGGATCGACCGCTGGCGCGAGGACAATCCGTGGCCGCTCGATCGGCCGCAAGGAACGGACGAGCCGTGATGGAAGCCCCCAAGCAAGCGTTCCGGCCGGCGCCTCCCCCCGAGAGATACGTGCTCGAGGACCAGATCGGCTTTCGCCTCCGCAAGGCGCATCAGCGTGCGACCGATGTCTTCAACGCGGTCATGGGCGGCTTCGACATCACCCCGACGCAGTTCGCGGCGCTGGCGAAGCTCGACGACGCCGGACCGATCTCCCAGAACCAGCTCGGCCGGCTCATCGCCATGGATCCGGCGACGATCTTCGGCGTCGTCGGGCGCCTCGCCAGGCGCGGCTACGTGCGCCAGTCGGTCGACGAGAGCGATGCCCGTGTCGTTCTCGTGACGCTGACCGACGAGGGGCGGGCCGCGGTCGCGCGCATGCGCGCCGTCGCGGCCGAGGTCTCGCGCCGGACCCTCGAGCCGCTCACGGCTAAGGAGGCGGACACGCTTCTGAAGCTCGTCGCCAAGCTCGGGTGATGGCGCATGTTCGCCGGCGCCGCGGTGCAAAGCCTCTCCGGCGACCGGCTGCACTTGTCGCACGGGCCGATCGACGTCGTGCTTCGGGCGTGGGGAGCCGAAGGCGAGGTGCGGCGCGCCCATGAGGCCGTCGCCGCGCGCTTTAAAACCGTTCTCGCCGAGCTCGCGGGCGAACTCGGTGAGCTGCGCCGCCCGATCGCGGACGAGCCGCGCGTCGAAGGGCCGGTCGCCCGGCGGATGGTCGCGGCGGTGCGTCCCTTCGCGCCGGAGTTCATCACCCCGATGGCGGCCGTCGCCGGCAGCGTCGCCGACGAGCTTCTCGCGGCGATGCTCGCGGCGGCGGCGCTGGAGAAAGCGTTCGTCAACGACGGCGGCGACATCGCCATCCACCTTTCGCCGGGTGAGCGCCTTTCCGTCGGCATCGCCGGCGACTTCTCGGGCCGCGCGGTGCCGGCCCTCAACGGCGCCGTCATGCTCCGGCCTGAGGATCGCATCGGCGGTATCGCGACCTCCGGCTTCAACGGCCGCTCGTTCACCCTCGGCATCGCCGATTCCGTCACCGTCGTCGCCGCGAGCGCCGCCGCGGCCGACGCCGCAGCGACGGTCGTCGCGAACGCCGTCGACCTCGACAGCCCGGCGATCGAGCAACGGCCGGCCTCAGCGCTCGATCCGGACAGCGACCTCGGCGACCGCCTCGTGACGAGCGCCGTCGGCCCCCTGACCGAGGCCGAGATCCGGCAGGCGCTGACGAACGGCCGGTCGAGCGCCGAGCGCTTGATCGCGCGCGGCCTCATCGGCGGCGCCGCCTTGATGCTTCGGGGGCAAAGCCTCGTTGCGGCGGCGCCGGCGCTCGCGGCCCGCCTCGCGCCCCAGGCCCGGGATCGCTGAAAAGCCGCTATTCCGGCTTCTTCACACTCATAACCAGCGCGGATTCTCGCACTCCCGATCGTTTGTGTACGAATGATCTTGTGCTAAAACAGCATCGGCATCCGGCAGACGCGAAGCCGCCCCTCGGAGCCGGCTTGGCGGAGCCCGCCGGCCTCGCTGCCGCGCTCGGGCGGCCGCGGCGCGATCGACGCCGTTGCCACGCATGGGCAGACGTGGTTTAGGCCGCGGCTTCCCTTCAGGAGCATGCGATGACGGAGCGCATCGAGACCGATGTCGTGATCGTGGGCGCGGGGCCGGTCGGGCTGTTCGCGGTGTTCGAGCTCGGCCTCCTCGACATCAAGGCCCATCTCGTCGACATCCTGCCGAAAGTCGGCGGGCAATGCGCCGAGCTCTATCCCGAGAAGCCAATCTACGACATCCCCGGCTTTCCGATCATCACCGGCCAGGGCATCGTCGACAACCTGATGCGCCAGATCGAGCCGTTCCGGCCGGTCTTCCATCTCGGCGAGATGGTCGAGGGTCTGGAAACGCTCGGCACCGCCCAGGCGCCGCGCTTCCGGGTGCGCACCGACGGCGACAAGGTCTTCGAATGCAAGTCGATCGTGATCGCCGCCGGCGGCGGCTCGTTCCAGCCGAAGAAGCCGCCGATCGAGGGCATCGACGCCTATGAGAGCACCGGCGTGCACTACGCCGTGCGCCGGATGGACGCGTTTCGCGACAAGCGCATCCTCATCGTCGGCGGCGGCGATTCGGCGCTCGACTGGACCGTGAACCTGCAGCCGCTCGCCCGCCGCCTCACCCTCCTCCACCGCCGCGACGCTTTCCGGGCGGCGCCCGACACCGTCAACAAGATGCGCGCCCTCGTCGCCGACAGCGGCATGGACCTCAGGCTCGGGCAGGTCGTGGCACTGAAAGGCCCGGCGCCGAGGCTCGAGGCCGTGGTCGTGCGCCACGACGACGGCTCGACCTCCGAGGTCGCGGCCGACGTGATGCTGCCGTTCTTCGGGCTCACCATGAAGCTCGGCCCGATCGCCGGCTGGGGGCTGAACCTGCACGAGAACCTGATCCCGGTCGACACCGAGAAGTTCGAGACCTCGGTGCCCGGCATCTTCGCGATCGGCGACATCAACCACTATCCGGGCAAGCTCAAGCTCAT
>Ga0126304_10001250_pt1 | contig 11771 bp, 13 predicted proteins | sample Plot25_FD_92538 | JGI IMG/M metagenome (GOLD analysis project Ga0126304, IMG submission 92538) | Serpentine soil microbial communities from UC McLaughlin Reserve, CA, USA - Plot25 | ecosystem: Environmental > Terrestrial > Soil > Grasslands | place: USA: UC McLaughlin Reserve, Lake County... | reverse complement strand
TCTCCGCATGGCAAGGCGCCAGGCGAGAAGGTGCCCGGCGAGCGGAAGACGATCGGGGCGCGCGCAGCGCGGGAGTTCCGCGACCGGCAGCGGTGGGGTGGCGAGCGGCAGCCGGCGCCTGTGCTCAGCCCGGGCCGGGCTTGGGGAACCGCCGCCTTCGCCAAGGCGGGAGTCCTGTTGAGCGGCGCGGTGTCTGCATTGTTTGCCCGCCGGATCAGAGAGTAAGTAAACGCTCGGGGGATTACATGGACACACAAGAGCCGTCGATCGCAGACGTGATCAAGAACGCCATCCGAGATGCTCAGGATCTGGTGCGCAGCGAAGTCGCGTTGGCCAAGGCGGAGGTCCGCGAGGAAGTGCGCCGTGTCAGCGTAGGCGCCGGCCTCCTGGCCGGTGCGGCGCTGGCGGTGATGATCGCCGTCATCTTCCTGATGACCACCATCGCCCTGGCGATCGCCGACCTGCTCGACTGGCCCGTGTGGAGTGGCTTCGGGATCGTCACGGTGCTGGTGGCGATCGCCGCCGGAATCGTTGGCTACGCCGGCAAGAGTCGGATCATGGCAGCCCGCCACATGCCGCGGACTGTGGACACGCTGAAGGAGAACATCGAATGGATGCGAACCCGGACGTCTTAGCCGACACCATTCGTGCCAAGCGTGCGGCGATCGATCAGGATCTCAAACAGCTGCGCGGGAAGCTTGCGAGTGTTGACCCGCGGCGCCGGATCGACGCGCGACAGCTGGCGAAGAGGGCGCTGCCGGTTGTCGCCGGGACCGCCGCCCTGTGGCTGTGGAGAACACGACGCCGCCGCGTCCGCTCGCTCGGTCAGCTGCTGAATCATGGTCTCCTGGATCTCTACCGGACCGAAACTCAATTGGTACCGGTACTGGACCGCATGTCCAAGCAGGCGTGGAACGACGACCTGGCCCACGCGTTTACCCAGCATCGCGTCGAGACCGAAGGACACATCGACCGGCTCCATCGCATCTTCAGGGCCATCGGTACAAAGCCGGCGCGCGGATCATCGGCTGCTGTCGAGGCGCTTGTCGCAGAAGGGCAGCGGCTGATGGCGCGTCACATGGATCGCGACGTACGGGATGCGTGGCTCATCGCCACGGCGCAGCGCGTCGAACATCTCGAAATCGCGAACTATGGCACGGTGCGAACCTACGCCGAGTTGCTCGGGTTCACCTACGCCGCGCAGTTGCTGCAGCAGACGCTCGATGAGGAACGGGCTGCCGACGCACGGCTCACGCAATTGGCAGAACGCTTCGTGAACCCGCAGTCACTTCACGAATCGCCCGCACTGTAGTCGAAGAGCAGTCGCCTGACAGGGCGCACTGGAGGACCGATGGCATCGGCGCGAACTGTGGCTTTGGGAATAGTCGGTGCGGCAGTCACGATGTTCGCCCGGACCGCGACGCGGCGTGCGATGCACGATGAGCGCGGGGCGCCCAAGCTGCCGCGCGCAGCGCGCAGGACAGATAGCGTGACGATGCTGCTGATCGTCGCCGCTGCGACGGGCGCGTTGCTGGCGCTGGCTGAGGTGCTGCAGGAGCAGCGGAAGTACCTCGCGGATACGACCTGACGTGCTATTCGGTCGCGAGACGTCGATGCGCGCGAGCACGCTGTCGGGCGCCGTCGCGGCCGAAGAATCGTGAGGTCATCAGCTCATTCGCAGCCCGGTGGGAAGAGTCGAAGAGACGGCCAGACATCGAAAGCACGATGATGCCCACCGGTTTTCGCCGGAGCCACCACGCGAGGAGCAGTGCGCCTGCATCAATCCGGTGAGTGCGACAACGCGCTGGGATAAAAGACCACCAGCCCAGAACTGGAGTGGGTGTGAGACAGCATCGTCGGTGAAGAAGTCGAGATTGGCCCAACCGACGGCCGCGACAGTGCCGGCGACGAGAGCAGCGAATGATCGAGCAACGAACTTGACCCGCGTCCCCTCGTCATGAGCTGATCTCGAACAGCCGCACGATGCCTGGTTGCAACGACAGACCGCGGAGGTGCCCGCCAGCGACATCGAGGCGTCCGCTGACGTTGCCGCCAATCTCATATTCGATCGCGCGCGATGCCGCTGGTCCGAGTTCGACATCGATCGTCGCAGTGCCGGATCGCGTCCACGTGAACAGTATTTGACGGCCGTCGTCACGGCTGAACAGGTAGCAGTACACCTTCCCGGCTGTGGCGCCACCTGACACGACAATCCGAGGACGGCTGGGCGCGAAAGACCGGTTCCCCAGCATGGCGACCAGGCGTTTCACGGTGTTGAATGCCAGCTTCTTGCGCCGGTTCACGTCGGCGAGACCTAAGTGATAGTTGGGCGCGTCGCCGATCACGGGACGATCCTGGCGCGCGTCCTTGATCTCATAGATGCCGATGTGCTCGATGCGAGGCGTGGCGGCGAAGGTTGCGATGGCGCGTGCCCACCAATGCGCCTGCTCCGCTTCCGTGCGTCCCGGTGTCGTCGCGTAACCCGTTTCATTGATCCACAGCGGCTTGCGTCCGCATGCCGTATCCGCCGCATGCGAGAAGTCCATGTCGAACGACGGCGGAAGATACGTCTCGACGGTCACGTCTGCCGGTGTCCACGTCTCCGGATACGCATGAAACGGAATCACATCGACCGTGCGACCGCCGCCGTTCTCATCACACACGGCTTCGATCCACTCCACGTCGGCGAAGACCATTCCACCGAGCAGCACGTGCACGTGGGGATTGGCGGCGCGAATCGCGTCCGCCGCACGCCGCAGCACTTCGCGATACGCGGCCGGCGTGCCATCCCACCATTGGCGAACGTTCTCCTCGTTGTAGATCTCATACGACACGATGTTCGTGTGCGGGCGCATCTCGGCCGCTAACGTCCCCACAAACTGTGACCACGCGTGAAGGTCGTTGGGTGGATCGTTCCAGGCGTCAGCATCGGTTCCTCCCGAGGCGGCCCACGCTGGCGTGTAGCCGATATATGGACGCAGCGTGATGCCGCGAGCGGCAGCGAGTGCGGCGAACCGATGGAGCCACTCGAAATCATAGGCGCCGCGCCTCGGCTCGTAGTCATCCCACCCGAAGCTGCCGCGCCATGTCGTCACGCCAAGCTCGGCGAAGAGATCGAAATCCCTGGCCACGTCGGCGAGATCTTCGCCCTTGTCGTAATCCTCGAGGATGCTGAACGTGATCTGTTTCGAAGGCGGCGGCGACAACGACGTTCGCGACTCGCGCGAACAGGTCACCGCGAGCGCGACGAGAAGGGACAGACTCAGTGGCCGCATCGTGACACTCAGGCGTCGGCGCGGCGGTGACGCTCGAACGGTTCCGGTGGCGGGATCGGGTTCGTTGGCGGTGGATCCGGTCGCGGCTCGGGCAACGGCTCAGGCACGGGCGGCTCGGGTCGTGGCTGAGGATCAGGGGGCGACGGTTGTGGAAGAGGCGTCATCAGGTGATTCTGGCACTTCGTCTGCACCGAGAGGAACCGAGGATCAGATATGCGAAAACCACGACTCCTGTCCGCGCTTGCGCTGCTCATGATATGGCTCGCCTCGGCATGGACGGTTCGTGTAGGCGCGCAGAACGCCGACGCGAAGGTCCTGGCAGAGTTCAAGGCCAAGGTAGATGCTTACGATGCGCTGCGCAAAGATTTAGCGAAGAAAGCGCCGCCGTTGGAGAAGGCCGATGACCCGCATGAAATTGCGATAGCCGAGAAAGCGCTTGCCGAGCAAATCAAGATCGCGCGCGCGAATGCCAAGCCGGGCGACATCTTCACGCCCGAGACACAGCGTGTGTTCAAACGGCTCTTGTCCCCCACGCTGAAGGGAGATGAAGGCGTGGAGAACAAGACTGTCTTGAAAGAAGACCGACCGCCGGCCGCGAAGATTCCGCTGCGGGTGAACGGCGAGTATCCAAAGGACCAGCCACTCTCGACCGTGCCTCCGGATATGCTGCGGGCGCTGCCCCCACTGCCCGAGGCCGTGCAGTACCGCTTCGTCGGCAAACACCTGATCCTGTACTGCACGCGCGGGAACCTGATTGTCGATTACATGTTGAACGCAATTCCCTGACGGAGAGCTGTCATGCGAACTTCCAGACACATCCGGTTGGCCGGGCTGCTGATCACATTCCTGACCGCCACTCTCGTCGTCGCCGCCCAGGACGTCACGCTGCCGAGGAAGCAGAGCACGCTGAAGTTTGCCGTGATCGGCGACACTGGGACTGGCGACAGCAATCAGTACCGCGTCGCGAAGGTACTGGCGGCCGCGCGTCAAACGTTCCCGTTCGAATTCGTCGTAATGGTCGGCGACAACATGTACGGCGCCGACAACCCGCGAGACTACGAGAAGAAATTCGAGATCCCGTACAAGCCGATCCTTGACGCCGGCGTCAAGTTCTACGCAGCGCTCGGCAACCACGACAGCCCCAACCAGAAACAGTACAAGCTGTTCAACATGAACGGACAGCGCTTCTACACGTTCAAACCGAAGGACGGTGTGCGGTTCTTCGCGCTGGACAGCAATTACATGGATCCTGAACAGCTACAGTGGGCCGAGAAAGAGCTGAAGGCGAGCGGCTCGGACTGGAAGATCGCGTTCTTCCATCATCCGCTCTATTCCTCAGGCGAACGTCATGGCTCGGACACGGCAATGAAAGATCAACTGGAGCCATTGTTCCAGAGATACAGCGTCGATGTCGTGCTCACTGGACACGATCACGTCTACGAACGCATCAAACCGCAAAAGGGAATTCAGTACTTCGTCGTCGGCAACTCCGCGAAGGTGAGGAAGGGCGATCTGGAAGAAATCGGCCTGACTGCCAAAGGATTCGACACCGGTTACGGATTCATGCTCGTGGAACTCGACGGCGACCAGTTCCACTTCCAAGTCATCTCGGACGCAGGAAAGACGATCGATTCGGGCACCGTTGTACGAAACCGGCAGCCGAACGCACCGGCGAACGCGGCGCCGGACACTGTGACGGTACCCAAGCCTCCGGCCAAGAAGTAGCGCGCGATTTGATATCGTGATCGCTCGCGCGGCCTGGCACCGCAGCCGGCGCGCCCGGAGGTCACACATGTCTGCACATCCGGCCGAGATCACCGACATCCGGACCGATTTCGCCTTGCTGATAGACGGGGCGGCGGCGACCTCGACGTCCAGCCTCGACGTGATCAATCCGGCGACGGGTCAGGTGTTTGCCCGCTGCCCGGCTGCCGGGCGCGATGAGCTCGATCGTGCTGTTGCCGCTGCACGCCGCGCGTTCCCGGCGTGGCGTGACATGTCGTACGCCCAACGCGCAGAGTGCATTCACCGCTTCTGTGAATCGCTGAAGCAGCACCAGGTCGAGCTGGCGCGCCTGCTGACAATGGAGCAGGGCAAACCGTTGTCGCAGGCGAAAGACGAGATCACGCGCGCGGCGACACAGTCCGAGGGCATGACCAGGATTCCGATTGAGCCAGAGGTGCTCGAGGATAACTCTCAACGTCGGATCGAGCTCCAGTGGTTTCCGCTTGGCGTGGCTGGCATCATCACCCCCTGGAACGCGCCGATTAATCTCGCCGCAGGTCCATTGACCTCCGCGCTCTATACCGGGAACTGCGTCGTCCTGAAGCCCTCGCCGTACACGCCGCTGTGCACGCTGAAGCTCGGCGAGATCGCCCGCGCGCATTTCCCGCGCGGTGTGATCAACGTCCTTGCCGGCGGCGACGATCTCGGCCGCTGGATGACCGAGCACTCCGACATAGACAAGATCGGGTTCACCGGGTCGGTCGAAGCCGGCAAGGAGGTGATGGCCGCGGCAGCAAAGACGTTGAAGCGCGTCACGCTCGAACTCGGCGGCAACGATGCCGCGATTGTTCTTGATGATGTGGATCCGAAGGCGGTTGCGCCAAAGCTGTTCTTCGCATCCTTCGTGAACAGCGGGCAGGTGTGCATGGCGATCAAGCGCATCTACGCCCATGAGCGCGTATACGACGCGATCTGCGGAGCGCTGGCCGACGAAGCGCGCAAGGCCAAAGTCGGCAGCGGCCTCGACCCGGACACGCAGCTCGGTCCGATTCAGAACCGCGAGCAGTACGACCGCGTGGTCGGCATTCTCGAGGAGACCAAACGCAGCGGCGCGCGGATCCTCGCTGGCGGCGACGTGCCAGCGACCGCCGGGTATTTCATCCCGCCAACGATCGTTGCCGACATCGACGAACACAGTCGCCTCGTACGCGAGGAGCAATTTGGCCCGATCGTGCCGGTGCTCAAATTCACCGATGAAGAAGACGCACTGCGCCGAGCCAACGACACACGCTACGGCTTGAGTGGCTCGGTATGGAGCAGCAATCCGGATCGCGCGGCTGCCCTGGCGTGCCGCCTCGAGGTCGGCACTGCGTGGGTGAATCATCACCGCGCGACCTCCGCCACCGTACCGTTCGGCGGCGCCAAGGAGTCGGGAATCGGACGCGTCTATTCCGAAATGGGACTCAAGGCCTATCTCGAACCGCGCGTGGTCAGCGTGCTCAAGTCATAAAGGATAGTCATGGACTTGGGAATCGCCGGCCGCAGGGCCATCGTGTGCGCGTCGAGCCGTGGCCTAGGCCGTGCCTGCGCACAAGCGCTCGCGCAGGCGGGATGCCAGGTCACGATTAATGGACGGACGCGCGACGTCGTCGCGGCGGCAGTGGCCGATATCCGCACGAAGACCGGCGCGGACGTTGAAGGCGTCGTAGCTGACGTCGGCGATCAGGCGGGTCAGCAGGCACTGCTCGCCGCGTGCCCCGATCCCGACATTCTGGTGAACAACAACAGCGGACCGCCGCTGCGCGACTTTCGCGGCCTGACGCGCGAGCAGATGGTCGAGGGTGTTGTTGCGAACATGGTGACCGCGATCGAGCTGACACAAAAGGTGATCGATCCGATGGTCCGCCGCAAGTTCGGACGGATCGTCAACATCACGTCGGGCACAGTGAAGATGCCGCTCGCGGGACTCGACCTCTCATCGGGTGCTCGCGCAGGACTGACCGCGTTTCTCTCGGGCGTGGCGCGCAGCGTTGCTGCGGATAACGTCACCATCAACTTCATCCTGCCGGGGGCCTTCGACACCGATCGCCTGCGCTCGACGATCGACGGCGCGGCGAAGAAACAGGGCACGACCTACGACGAGGCCGCCGCGAATCGAATCGCCACGATCCCGGCGAAGCGATTCGGCGACGCCGACGAGCTCGGCGCGTTGTGTGCGTTTCTCTGTTCGAGACACGCCGGGTTCATCACCGGGCAGAGTCTCTTGATCGACGGCGGCGCCTACCCGGGTACGTTCTGAACCCCGCACGGCGGCCGTCGCAGGTATCGCGCGCACCAGTCGCCGGCCAGTTGCTCCACCCGTTCGAGAGTACCCGGCTCCTCGAACAGGTGAGTCGCGCCGGGCACGATGACCAATTGCACATGGGCCGCGCACATCTCGGCCTTGGCCGCCTCGTTCATCTCGATCACGGGCTCATCGTCCTGCCCGACGATCAGCAGCGTGGGCGTCTTCACGCGCCGTAGCGCCCTCCCGGCCAGATCCGGCCGTCCGCCTCTCGACACGACAGCTTCGACGGAGTACGGCCGCTCCGATGCCGCAATCAGTGCGGCGGCCGCACCGGTGCTTGCGCCGAAATACCCGATCAGCAGCGACGACAGGTCTTCACGATCGTGCAGCCAGTCGGTCGTCACGATGACGCGCGTGGCCATCCGTCCGATGTCGAACCGGTACTCGGAGGTGTACCTATCAATCTGTTCTTCGTCGTGCGTCAGCAGATCGAGCAGCAGCGTTCCGAAGCCGCGGCGATGTAGCGTCTCGGCGACCTGGCGATTCCGTGAGCTGAAGCGGCTACTTCCGCTGCCGTGCGCAAACACAATCAGGCCGCTGGCTTTTTCGGGGACCCGAAGGTCGGCTTCGAGCTGCTGTCCCGTTCCGATCGGAATGGCGACGGATTCAGAGGCAATTGCCGGCATTTTCTCGCCTCCTCTCGATCCGCGTCATTGCGACAGTTCTCCTGGTGCGATGCCGTCGAGCATCTCGGATCGTGGCGCGACGCGGAAACGCAGCCGCGTCGAGATGCCTCGGCTATCGACAATTTCCAGCACCTGGGCGACGCCTTCCCTCGTTTCATCGACGCGCACCGTTCCCGGCGCGCTGATACGGAGCGGCTCGTTCGTCTGCAGGTCGTCCTGGAATCGAATGTCGATGTGCACGACCAAGTCGTTGTAGACGAAAGGAGTGATGGAGCGCAGCGGGTGTGCGTCGCCGTTCTGAGGGTCCGTCGGTGACGTGCCAGCATCGATCGTCGCCAGCCAGGCGCGATGCGTCCGGCTGAATTGATCGAGGAATGCCGGCCACTGCGGGCGCGGGATGTTGCGAACGTTCATGCCACAGCCTCACCGCGGCTTGCCGGCCGGTTCCGACGACGCCGCATGCAACAGCTCGCGTACTTCTTCGTCTGTCGTCTGGCGAAAGTCGTCGTACCATTGGCCGACGGCCGCAAAATGTTCCGGCGCACGCGCGCAGACGATGTCGTCGGCGATCGCGGCGAACTCGTGACAGGTGTCAGGCGAGCCCACCGGCACCGCGACGATGATGCGAGCGGGCCCGAGTGCCCGCACTGCCTCGACCGCCGCCTTCATCGTCGAACCCGTGGCCAGACCGTCGTCGATGAGCACGACCGTGCGCCCGCGCACCTCCAGTGCTGGACGATAGTGGCGATAGGCGCGCTCGCGCCGCTCGAGTTCGGTGTGTTCTTCGGTTGCGATGGCATCGACGACCTGCTGCGGAATCCGGTACAGCCTGACCACCTCGTCATTGAGCACGCGGACGCCACCTGAGGCGATGGCGCCCATGGCGAACTCCGGATGACCAGGCATCCCGAGCTTTCTCACGACGAACACATCGAGTGGGGCATCCAGCCCGCGCGCCACCTCAAAGGCGACGGGAACGCCGCCGCGGGGCAGCGCGAGAACGACGACATCCTGTCCCTTGAGGTGGGTGAGGTGCCGCGCCAGTTCCTCCCCGGCGTGTCGGCGGTTGCGGTAGGGCTCCGGGAAGTCACGGTGTCGAACCATCCTTCGGCAGCGGTGCAATCGTGATGCCCCGGTGGCACTCCCGTTGCGTCGTAGGCGACCGTTCTGAATCTCGTGGAGGACGCGCACGCGATTGCCGGCCACGTTCCTGCGCTCCGGACTGACACACAGTCAGCGCGCCGATTCCGGATGTTGGCAATCGTTGCCAATCGAGTGACATATGGACATGGAGACCGTTGACGCGATCCGCCGAGCCGTGTTCTGGTTCGAAGCCGACATCGACGGCTTCGGCAGCCTCTTCGATTTCACCGGCGACGCTGACGTTGTGCTCATCGGCGAAGCCACGCACGGCACGGAAGAGTTCTACCGCATTCGCGCTGAGCTGACCAAAGCGCTCGTCGTTCGCAAGGGCTTCAACGTCATCTGCGCCGAGGCGGACTGGCCCGATGCGTACCGTGTGAATCGATGGGTTCGGCAGACGTCCGGCGATCCTGACGCTGAGTCGGCGCTGTCCGACTTCACTCGCTTCCCGCGCTGGATGTGGCGCAATACGGCCGTTGCCGACTTCATCACATGGCTGCGGCAGCACAATGGCTCACTGAACGAACGCGATCGGACGGGCTTCTACGGGCTGGATCTGTACAGCCTGCATACGTCGATGGCCGCGGTACTTGAGTATCTCGACAAGGTCGATCCAGCGGCCGCGATGCGCGCACGGTATCGCTACTCGTGTTTCGAAGATTACGGCGAGGAGCCGCAGGCGTATGGGTACGCCGCGGCCTTCGACATGAGCCGATCGTGCGAAGACCAGGTCGTCGCGCAACTAGTGGATCTGCAACGCCGCGCCGCGGAGTACGCGCAGCGCGACGGTCATATTGCGGCCGACGACTACTTCTTTGCCGAGCAGAACGCTCGTCTCGTGTTACACGCCGAGCAGTACTACCGCTCGATGTTCGTCGGACGGCCCGATTCGTGGAACCTGCGCGATACGCACATGGCGGAGACGCTGGACGCGTTGATGCAGCACATGAAGCGCACTTACGGACGCGCCCGTGCGGTGGTGTGGGCGCACAACTCCCACCTCGGTGATGCGCGCGCCACTGATATGGCCAGGATTGGACAGCTGAATCTCGGTCAACTCGTGCGCCAGCGCAGCGGCCAGCGTTCCCGGTTGATCGGGTTCACGACGCACAGCGGAACGGTGACCGCAGCATCCAACTGGGATGAGCCCCCGCAGCGTATGCGCGTGCGGCCGTCACTGTCCGACAGCTACGAGCGTCTCTTTCACGATGTCGGCGTCGCGCAGTTCGCGCTGCTGTTGAACGATTCCGGCATTCGCGAGGCACTGCGGTCGCCGCGCCTCGAGCGGGCGATTGGGGTCATCTATCGGCCCGAGACCGAACGCGTCAGCCACTACTTCCCGGCCCGTCTGTCCGAGCAGTTCGACGCCGTGATCCACATCGACGAGACACATGCCCTGCAGCCGCTCGAGCAGTGGGCGCGCGATCAGCTCGATCTGCCGGAAACGTATCCCACCGCCCTATAGGGTCTTATCGGGAGTTGCCAGTTGGGAGTGGTTGGAAGTTGGGAATTGCCCGTTGGGCGTTTACTGGCGCCTCCTGACGCACTTCAGTCAGCCGCGCAAGTGTGAATGCACCGATGGACATCACCACGTCGCGAACGGCAACGTCGAAGTAACCTGCCACGGCGAGATTGATCGCGACCAGAATCAGCCAGGCGCTCGCGACGTACGCGCCCAGCCGCGTCGAGGCGATCAACACAGCCACACCCACCGCGAGCTCGACGACGCCGACGATATCCATGAAAGTGGTGGTCGAGAACGGCAGCACCTGTGCGGCCAGCGGACTGACGTACGCACTCCAATCGGTGAGCAGGTTGAAGAACTTGTCCAGGCCGGCGAGTGTCGCCGTCAGGCCGATGCCCAGGCGTAGAGCCAGCCACGGCGCGTTGAGTCGTGAATCCATGTGAATTGCCTCCTGCCAATTCGAGGTGGCGGAAGGAAAAACGTGACAACGGCCGCGCCTGTCACCTTTTCGCCTGATGCGACTCTTTATACTGAAATGGTGAAATCCGCTGCGCCCGAGAGTCTCGTCCCTGTACTCGAACCGGCTGAGCAGAGCGACGCGAGGATCGTCCAGGCCGTGCTGGATGGCAACACGGCGCTCTTTGAGCTGCTCATGCGCCGCTACAACGAGAGGCTCTATCGCACTGCACGCGCGATCACGCGCGACGACCGCGAGGCCGAAGACGTCATGCAGCAGGCGTACGTCAACGCGTACGCGAATCTCCGGCAGTTCAAGGGACAGGCACAGTTTGCGACCTGGCTCACGCGAATTGCCATCAACGAAGCGCTTGCGCGCGTGCGGCGCCGCGGTCGCTATGAACCCTTCGAAGACGACCCCATGGACGACAGCATCGTCGCAATACCATCGGCTCCCGATCCTGAGCGGCAGGCCTTCGCCGCCGAGTTGCGCGACCTGCTGGAGTGGGCGATCGATGCGCTGCCTGCAGGTGCCCGGGAGGTGTTCATGCTCCGGGACGTGGAAGGCTTGAACACGGCCGATACCGCGGCGTCGTTGGGCGTCTCAGAAGATGTGGTGAAGACTCGCCTGTCGCGAGCGCGTACGACGTTGCGCCGCTTCCTGCTCGAACGTGCCGGCGCAACCACCGCAGATGCCTTCCGCTTCTATCGTCCGCGCTGCGACCGCCTCGTCC
>Ga0126304_10001249_pt1 | contig 11773 bp, 9 predicted proteins | sample Plot25_FD_92538 | JGI IMG/M metagenome (GOLD analysis project Ga0126304, IMG submission 92538) | Serpentine soil microbial communities from UC McLaughlin Reserve, CA, USA - Plot25 | ecosystem: Environmental > Terrestrial > Soil > Grasslands | place: USA: UC McLaughlin Reserve, Lake County... | reverse complement strand
TCGCTCAGACGTGCGGTAATTTCGGCTCCGCGGCCGTCGGACCAGACTACGGTCGGAGTGAGCGCACGCCCGGTCTCTGCGTTCCAGGCGACGACGGTCTCCCCCTGATTGGCAAGGCCGACAGCCTCTACCCGATCCGATCCGCCGATCTTCCGTAGGACTTCGCCGACCGTCTCTGCCACGGTTCGAACAACGTCCTCGGGATCCTGCTCTACCCAACTCGGGCGAGGATAACGGTTCGGTAGCTCTCGGTACGCCTCGGCCACCGGCTGCAGCCGGTCATCGAACGCCACGGTAGTCGTTCCGGTCGTTCCTTGGTCCACACCAACGATCAAGCGTGACCATCCCTCAGCGCGCTCTGCCGCTCCCACCGGGTCCCTCGTCAGCATACGACTCGGCGTAGTTGACTACATAGCCTACCGGTCTCGCTCTGGCGAAACCCAGCGCGACAACGGCTTCTCCACCCGACTTCACGCGCTTGAGCAGTCACCGTGGGCGTGGTAGCGAGTTGCCTTGCGTCTACCACCGCGGCGTCGATGGGCCCAATCATCCTGAGGCGAACTCCCTAAGCACGTTGTCTGTGATCAACGAGACATTATTGTTGTAGTCGTTGTAAGAAAGGCTGCCACACCAGTTTATCGACCCTACAGAGAACACCGCCCCACCGCTCGGCGTCTCGACGTACACCATGTCCGCTCGTACGCTGGGATTCTCTGTGCCTCCCTGACCAGGGAGCGACATCAGGATGTCCTCGACAGTGTATTGGTAGTAGTCGCTGTGGCGGCCCGAGGACGTCGCAAGCCAGAGCGCGTGAGGGGGGGTCCCCAAATCGTAGTCCAAACGATCTAACTCGTCCCCGGCCGCGCCCCCCATCAACAAACCAAAATCTCCAATCACCTCGTCTTCGCCGATGCCCTCGAAGATGAACGCCACCCTATCATCGAAGCTATCGGATTTGCGATCGTATCCTTCTGCTCCGCCCCAACCCTGTGACGTGAACCCCACACCGACCAGTCTTTGAGGAGCTTTGCCACGATAACGCCACAACCCTCCTGGTTCTCCAGTCGTGCTGAGGTAAGTCTCACCGGGTCGCGATTCCCAAGCGCGGGTTCCGGCGATGCCCCGTCTTACCTCGATTAAGTGTGGGCGCTCAGGGTTCATGCCGGTTACCCAGTAAAACCCGTTGCCCCCAAGGTACATGAGCCTCCCGCCGGCGTTCAGGTACTGTTCGATTGCGGCCACCATCGGTGTTGTCCAATATTCTGGGTGTGTCCCCGTAAGAACCACGTGGTAGGGAGCCAGGAGCTCCTCTCCCTCCAAATGTAGGTCTTCGTCGGTGATCACGTCGTATTGGTACCCTTTCTCCTCCAGCCAATCTATGAGGTAGAGATCGGCAGAGAAATGGCGTGGTCCCGGACCGTTTACGTACCACTTGTACTTGGGGTCCATGTTCAGTATCGGCCGGAGCCTGGAGGAATAAGCGCTCCCGCTGCGATCTTTGTGCACATCGTAGAGCGACATCCCGAGCTCGGGATGCTCAGCGAGGTACTCGTCTTCGGGGGCCAGGGAGATCGGGTTATCTGTGAACACGGTGTAATCGTGTTCCGCATGCAGACTCTCGTTTGCGTATGCTATGTATGTATTTGTGGGCGCGAGAAAGACTACAGGGGCGGTGGGAGCACCCTTTTTCGGTCTAACGTAGAAGGGGATGTAAGCTTCTGCGTCGCCAGAGGTTAAGCGAGCGGCGTACACGCTGCTCCTGAGCTGCGGGACGGTCAGCTCGAAGTCGGCTTCCCAGCCTGCGTCTTCGATATCATCTTCGTGGAAGTGTATGGCACCGTACTCTTCCGGCACGACCCTGAAATTTATCTCGCCTCCCGCCCAATTGTGTCCCGTCATCGCCCTCGCGGGCATGTTGACGGTTTCTCCGTGAAGCTGATGCCCGGACAAGTCAGTTATTCTGGAAGAGGAGTCGTCTGCCGCGAAGTCCCAGGCAGCTATCAAGTCTTTGCTCACGTTCGAGGGAGGAGCACCGTGCCGGAGCGACTCGATTTCGCTCGAGTTCAGGGCACGACCAAACACACATGGGCTGTCTATTTTGCCGTTGTACACGCCCCGCACGAACTCTTTGCCAGTCTCGTCGGTCTCACGGTGGCTCCCGGCGATTAGAAACGGAGCATCGTTGTTCTGCACATTCTGGGCTTCGATAGACCGTTCTACGATGGCGCTCGATTCGTCTGAGGGCTCGTACTCGAGCCTGTCTTGACGCAGGATTGCCTTCTCTTGATCCACGTCATAGCAACAAACCACGAAGTACCAACTCGAGGCTCTCAAAGTTACAGGGGTCCGGACCTTATCTACCTTTCCATCCCCGTTACCGATCCAAAGGGCTAAATGTCCGTCCTCTCCGATGAAGAGACCATAACCAGCCTCTTGAGGCTCGGACCATTTTGTCAGCAACCCTTGAACATCACTCTTCTGAGGCGTCGTCGGGTATATCCAAGCCTGTAGGGTGAAGCTGTCTACGCGCCCTAGCGACGAAGGGTTCCTCACGATGCCATAAGAGCCGCTGTGGATTGGCTGTTTCCGCCCGCTGTACTGCCCGTCAATGTGGGTGCTGATAACCTCTTCGGTGTACGAGGGACCTTTAGAGTGGTCAGGTCGAGTCAGGCGCACAATCGCTGCTTCGTAGCTCGGCGCCTCAGAACTAACCATGAAGCGGATCTTTTCGCCCGGCGTGACGCTCAATTTGTCAGCGTAACCCATGAGCTTGACATCTGCGGCTGCCACTTTGACCTCCCCTCTATACCTCTATACATTGAATAGAATGCTAGTCCCTACTTGGACCAAGCGCTACCACCCCGCCTGGCCTACTAGGGCGTCTCCGTACGACCCTAGGTGCTACTTTCCGTTTGCAGCCCCCTCTGTAACCCCCTCTGTATGCTAGGTGCAGCTTCCAACAGCTCGCGTGTGTAGCCATCCTCTGGGTGCGAGTATATGCGCTTTGCCTCTGACAACTCCACGAAACTGCCCTGCCGCAGGATGGCTATCCGATGGGCAAGCTGACGCAGAACGGCCAGGTCATTGGTCACGAAGATGTAAGTGAGCCCCAAGTGCTCTTGGAGGTCGAGAAACAGATTCAAGACCTGGGCTGATAGCGAAACGTCGAGGGCCGTGATGGGATCATCGCACAATAGGATATCCGGCTTCCCCGCAAGCGCCCGAGCTACCACAACCCTTTGCCTCTGGCCCCCGCTTAATTGGTGCGGGTACCGACGCGCGAGGTGCGGGCTTAGCCCGACAAGGTTGAGCAACTGCGCTATCTGTTGATCGATCGATTTGTCCGACTCCGTGCCGAAAATCCTGTACGTCTCCGCAAGCGACCGGAAGACGGTCATCCTGGGGTGGAGCGCCTTACTAGGATCTTGAAATACCATTTGGATCCTTCTTTTTATAGAGTTGGGACGATCTTTGATCCGCGGATGCAGCGGTTGGCCGTCGAGAAGCATCTCGCCACTTGAGGCTTCAACAACCCCAAGCAATACGCGCAGCAACGTCGATTTTCCAGATTCGCTCTCACCCACAATGCCCAGAGTCTCTCCGCGATCCAAGTCAAACGTTATTCCGTCCAGCACCACTTTCTCGCCTACGACCCGCTGCAGCACTGGAGATCGTAGAGGGAATCGCTTTTTCAGATCGGTAACACTCAACAGAGCATCGCTCAAGATACGCCTCCATAACTTACTGGCTTACTGGCCCGTGCGCCTAACTACGTCCTGGCTAGCTCATCGAGCACGCTCTTCTCCACGGGATGGTGACATGCGAACGTATGATCGGGATTCTCGTGCGTCCCGCTTAGAGCGGGACGCACGGTTCTACAATCCTCCTCTGCCGCGTCGCACCGCGGGTGGAATGGGCAGCATTCGAAGCACATCTCCAGCATGTCGGGTGGGAAACCGGGTATCGAGGCAAACCTTTTTGACTTCCGCGCTTCGATGAGCGGAACGGAGCGGATAAGGCCCGCCGTGTAATGGTGACGCGGCCTTTGAAGGATCTCGCGTTCTTGAGCGTACTCGACGTTCCTGCCTCCGTACATGACCATTATGTCGTCTGCCACCCATGAGACGACGCCAAAGTCGTGCGTGATCAAGATCATCGCCATCCCGAGGTCTTCCTGAACCTTGAGGAGGGCTTCGAGGATGTGTCTTTGCGTCCTGATCCCCAGCATTGTGGTGGGCTCGTCGGCGATTAGAAGCTTCGGACCACATATGATAGCCATGGCTATCATGACGCGCTGTGTTACGCCAGCGGAGAAGTCTACGCCATACCCGTCGAACACCTCACTAGGGGATCCGATCCCTACACGAGCAAGCGTCTCCAAGGCGACCTCTTTTGCCTCGCCCTTGGATGCACTGCGGTGGGTTCTGTACGTTTCTACGAGCTGGGCGCCTATCCTGCGTACTGGATTGAGGCTGGCCCCGGGATCCTGAAAAATCATCCCGATGTCGCGTCCGCGGATCTCCCTCATTTGACTTTCCGTAAGACCCAACAGATCTTCTCCGAACAGAAGCACCTTCCCGCCTATGATAGCGCCGGGTGATTCCACCGCCCGAATGATTGACCGAGCGGTGACAGATTTTCCCGAACCTGACTCGCCCACGATGCCGAGCGTCCTACCTTGTTGTACCGAAAAAGAAACACGGTCCACCGCCCTCAGAGTGCCCCTACTCGTGTAGAAGACTGTCTCGAGGTCTTCCACTTCGAGCACATTTCGTCGCTGCTCTTGTGCCTTATGCGGAGCATGCATCTCAAGAACTCCTTGGATCGATGTAGCGGTGCAAGTTGTCACCGAAAAGGTTGAAACTTAATACCGTAAAGACGATAGCGACGCCAGGAAGGGTGGTAATCCACCAGGCAGACGTCAAGTAGTTCTTGCCCTCGGCTATTATGTTGCCCCAGGAGGCCGTCGGGGGTTGCACCCCGAGCCCGAGGAAGCTTAAGAGCGACTCGAACACCACGAGGGTTGCTATATCAATCGTGGCGACGACGAGCACCGACGGAACAATGTTCCTTACTATGTATGCATAGATGATGCGTCCTTCAGATGCTCCTGTAGACCGCGCCGCAACCACGTAGTCCGCGTTTCGCTCCTGCTGGACGATAGAACGTATCACCCTGGCATACATCGGCCAGGCTGCCAACGATAGTACCACGATCAAAATCGGTGGGCTAGGTGGGACTAAGGAAAGCAGAGACACCGCCAGGACTATGAATGGAAAAGATAACTGGACGTCAGTTAAGCCCATTAGCACCGTATCTACCCGCCTTCCCACAAAGCCGGCGAGGATGCCGACGATTGCACCGATGGCGACGGCAAGTAGTACACCCGTAACGGAGATGAACAGCGACGTCCTGAAGCCCACGACGATGCGCGCCAGAAGGTCTCTGCCTACGCCGTCGGTCCCTAGTGGATGGGTGAGGTTGCCGCCCTCCATCCAGAACGGAGGGAGCAACCGGTTGGCCGAATGGACGACGTTCGGATCGGCTGGGACGATGAACGGTCCGACCACGGTCACCGCCAACACCAGGCCGACCATGCCCGAGGAGACAATCAGCGACCAATCCCTCGCCATCCTGTGCCAATCGAGCAGTGACTTCAAGTATGCGGTCTCGTCTGCCTGCGCACCCTGATCTGGGCGTCCCCCGAGAGCTATGTTGTCTCTTGCTTCCTCCTCTGCCCTCACTTGGACAACTCCTTCCTGATGCGGGGATCTAAGAACCCATACGACAAATCTATGATTGTGTTGATGACCACAAATCCGACCGCCATCAAGATAGTGACTGCCTGGACCACGGGGTAGTCCCTCCTCAGCACCGCGTTGAGGATGGTGTGTCCTAGTCCGGGAAAGTTGAAGATGTATTCGATGACGACTGCGTTACCCAGTACGAAGCCGATCTGCACGCCGACCACCGTCAGTATGGGCACCCAGATGTTGCGCAGCGCGTACCTGATGACGATGGTTCCTCTCTTGAGTCCTCGAGAGTAAGCAGCCCTTATATAGTCTTGCGACAGCACGTCGAGCATGACTAAACGGCTCGTACGGATCAGGGTGGCGAGCAACGACAAGGCGAGCGCCAGTGCCGGAAGTACTAGGCTAGACGGTCCCTCGTAGCCAAATGCGGGAAACCATCCGAGCTTCACGCTGACTACCAATATCAGCACCAGACCTACCCAAAACCCTGGCATCGACTGTCCCAGCACCGCGATACCCAGCACAACCCTATCCACGATTCTGTCCCGCTGGAAAGCTGCCAGAGTACCAAGACCTATCCCGATCACCAGCGCGATCGCAAGCGCTGTGCTCGCCAATACGAGTGTGTAAGGAAGACTCGTGGCGATCACAGTCGCAACGTCTTGCTTGAGAAATAGTGATCGACCAAAGTCACCCTGCGCTGCATCCTTAACGAAGGACACGAACTGCACGGGAATCGGTTGATCGTAGCCAAGCTTTTTGGTGAGCTGGTCTATTTGCTCTTGCGAAGCGTTCGGGGAAATGATCCGCGCTGGGTTACCAGGGATTATCCGGATGAGCGTGAACGCCACCACGGTGGCACAGGTGATGATCACCATGGCGTAGAACAACCGTCGCACTATGTACGATACCATAAGGAGATTACACCTTACCTTCTTCTAGGCACGCCGTTCAAGCCCCGCAGCGTCTCGAGCATCTCTCGTCCGAACCTCCACCATCAACGCTCTGGTATGCGAGTCTAAGGCCGCAGTGATACGACTACTCCTCTAAGCGTACATCCTTCAAATCAAACGTACTGTTAGGATTAGTCTTGTACCCCTTGACCTTAGAATGCGTGGCTGCTAAGAGTTCGCTGGTAAACAGCGGTAGGGCCGGAACCTCTCCCATGATGGTCGGTAAGACGTCATCTTGCACAAGTTGGACCCGTTCCTCCGGCGTGGATGCAGTGCCCGCGCGGTCTATAACTTGGTTCACCTTGCTGTCGTTATAGTAAGTGATGCGTCCGCCCTCGTAGAAGAACGCCTTAAGCACCAAGTCTGGGTCGATGCTAGGAGGCATCCAGCCCGTGTCGAACAGGTGTGCTCCCTTTTCCGCATAAAGGAGTTCCAACCACTTCGCGGTTTCGGTCGGACGAAAATCCACGCTCAACCCTATATCTTCAAGGGAAGAGGTGATGAACTCACCGTACTCCCGGGTCTTCGGATAGAATCCCACCGACGTTACGTATATGAGGGGGTCCAAGCCGTTCCCGTTCGGGAATCCCGCCTCGGCGAGAAGCGCCTTCGCTCTCTCCGGATCGTAGGCGTAGTCAGGTTCTACCGGTTTGTAGCCACGGAAAATGGGCGCTATTGGAGCATCGCAAACTCGCCCCGTGTTCTGCATAATCGTATTCACGATCTTGTTGCGGTCTATAGCGTATGAGATGGCTTGTCGGAGCTTCCTGTTGCCCATATTTGGCATCTTGTGTTTGAAGATTAGCCACTTATTCTCGGTGGTCAGCACTGTATCGAGTTGAAGATTCGCAGTACCTTCAATCTCGGGGATCTGTTCCGTCTCGATCCGCTCGATCACGTCGGCCCCACCTGTTTGGAGAGCACTGAGCCGGGTGGCGGGGTCGCCAACGTACTCGTAATCGAACCCGTCGAGACCCGGTCGTCCGCCCCAATACTCATCGTTCGCGGAGAACTTAATCGTTTCTTGAGAGTACGAATTGAACTTGAACGGACCAGTGCCGTTCATCTTATCCTTCAGTGCTTTCGGGTTTTTCACATCGGATTCCGACATGATCGAAGTCGCTGGTAAGGTGTACAAGAGCCCCGGGTAAGGCTCTTTCGTCTTGATGCGCACCTTTGAGTCATCGACTATCTCTACACTGAGTTGTTCGCGATACCATGCCCGGTGCGCTGCATTCTCCCTGGTCATGTACTCCAAAGAGGCTTTCACGGCCCCTGCGTCAAATGGCGCCCCGTCGTGAAAATTTACGTCGGGCCTGAGGGACATCTCGAGTGTCAAAGGGTCAACATATTCCCAATCGAGCGCCAGTTGCGGCTTTACCTCTTTGTTAGCCCAGTCGAGGGCAAGGAGCCTGTCGAACGTGTTCCACTCGGCGTGTATGTTCGCAAGGATGGTGTGGGAGGAAGGATCCCAGCTACCGCTGAACGGTTCCGCCGAGAGCATCGTGATGCGACCACGCGCTCCTCCCTGACCGCCAGTTTCCTCCAAGCAAGAAGAAAGGAAGGTGCCGCTAAGGGCGAGCCCCCCAGCAAACAACCCACCCCTCCTCAAGAAATCCTTGCGCGTCAGTGCACGGGCGTCTGTTGCGATCTTGGCAGAAGAAACCAATTTATCGCGGGAATCCTTGCGCATCCTTTCTCCTTCTCCATGTCCGCGTACAGCCGCTTAGTATCTGGTATATACCAGATTTAGCGTAATGTAAACACCTACTAGCACCTATGTCAAACAGGGCAAAGCGTCGGGTAGGATCTTGACGCTCACTCGCCAAGCCAGATGAAGGGGCGAAATTCGGTAGCTCTTGATATGCCTCGCTTAGCGGCTCCAGCCGGTCATCGTAGGCCACGATGGTCGTCCCGATCGTTCCCTGGTCCACGCAGATGGTCAAGCTTAGCCATCTCTCAGCGCGTTCAGCCGCTCCCACCAGGGCCGCGGTGCGCCGTCGAAAGCTGCAGAAACCAGCGGAGTGGGCTTCCTGCCCTTGCCGAGTTCGAGACCCCGCTCGGTCAGAAGGTTAAGCGCGCGTTTCGACAGTCCGAGGCATGAGGACAAGCCCGTGGAGCGAATGCCAGCGATGTGTAGGAGTGTCGGCACGTGCTCGGACCACTCCACGAAGTAGTCCTTGGGATACCCCGCCGGGCGCAACCCCGCCCAAGCGTCGACGGACTCTAATTGTCTGAGCGAAGGTACGAGCTTCGTCGCCTGCTCTTTGACGAAGTCCAAGCCTTCTTTACGGGGGCGCCAGTCGTCTTTAGCCTCTTGGTCCACGGCGCTTGGGCCGGCGCACAGGTGTCCGTAGAGTGTCGGGAACACCAAAACACCTTTAGTTCGTTCGCTGGGCACGGGAAGCAGAATACGATCTATGAGGTCGGCGGTTCCCTTACTGAAGACGATAAACTCTCCGCGCCTAGGCGAAATGCGGAATGATCCGTCGCCGACAATTTCGTCGGCGTACAGTCCAGCGCAATTGACGGCGAAGCTTGCAGACACCTCGCCGGCAGGGCCTGACACGACGACACCTTCCCCGCTCAGCTTCACATGCTCGACCGGCCACCTCAACCTCGTCTCGGGCCCGGCGGCGAGCAGCCGGCGCACTACCTCGTAAGGATCGGTGATAGCCTCGCCAGTCACAAGCAGGCCTGCTTGCGCGGTCGAGCGAGGTTCAAGCCTACGTGCGGCTGCGGCATCGAGAAGTTCGACTTCGACGCCGTTGCGGTGCGCGTTCTCGGCTATCGTCGGCAAGCGTGACGCTTCGTTGGTGTTCGTGGCTACAAGCAGAGCTCCAGTGACACGGTACGGTATCGTGAGGGCATCGAAAACGCTTCGCCAGCGGGCGGCCTGCGCTTGGATCATCTCCGTCTCGAGCGTGCCGGGTTCGGAATCGAACCCTGTGTGCACCACCCCAGAATTTGAGCGGCTCGCGCCGGCCGCAGGTTCGTCCTCGGCCTCTAATACCAGTGTATTCACCCCAGCCATCGCTAGGTCATAGCCAAGCGCGGCGCCGACCAGCCCCGCACCTATTACCGCAACATCGGTTCTCTCCATCTCAGCCCGCTTCTATTAGCTTCCTGATCTTGGCACGCTGCGACACCTTCGGATCGACGGCGTTGTCTTGTTCAGTTGACGCGTACATGGCCGTATGTCTTGCCTTGACCAACCGCCCTGGTATATACCAGTTTGAATAATCAGGGTACCGACCATCTGTATCTCCGTCAAGGGCTTCAAGCAGGTTCAAAGACAAGAGCTGACGATGTTCTCCCCTTGCTAGCGGCAAAACAGAGGTCGTGCACCTCCATGCGAGAGCGAAGTCGGCGGTACGCAGGCCGAGCAGAGAAAGGACAAACACGATACGAGCCGAGAACAACGTTGAGGAACCTTACCTTAATGGACCTTATATAGGTCCCATCCTTGATACGCTAATCGACTACTGTTATAAACCCGTACGGAGATTGGTATATACCAAGAGAGACGATCGTAGGATCTTGTCTGCCGAAGCAGCTATGACGACCCCCATCTACAGGAACATCGCACAAGTCCTCTTGAGTCGGATAAACGAAGGGGATTTCCGTCCGGGGAGTAGGGTTCCGTCCGAACGTGAGCTTGCTGCTGAGTATGGGATCTCCCGCATGACGGCTCGAGCGGCCGTGCAACTCCTCGCCCAACGTGGGCTCGTCGAGCGCAAGGAGCGGTCCGGGGTATTTGTCGCACTACCGAAGATCGAGCAGGGACTCGACACCGTCGCTGGGTTTTACGATCAGATGAGGAGTCGCGGCATAGTGCCCGGGGCTGAGGTGCTCGAGGCCCGCACCATCGGAGCCAGGGAGCTGAATTCCGGCGTCGCGGCTCACCTGGAGCTTACGGGCGAGGACCTCGTGCACGAAGTGGTCCGCCGGCGTACGGGCGACGGCGAGCCCTTGGCGCTCGAAGAGTCGTACTTTCCGGAGCACCTCTTCCCTGAGTTGCTCGATGGTGACCTTACCGGCTCCGTCTACGGACTTTTGCGCGACCGATATGGTCTAGGTCCGGCCCGGTCTCGCCAGGAGATCGAGCCAACTCAGCTCGACTCCAATGCCGCCGCCGTACTCGGTGCTCGTCCCGACGTGCCGGCGTTGCTGGTTACCCGCACAACCTGGGATACGGACGGTCGACCGATAGAGTTCGCCCGGGACCTTTACCGAGGCGACCGTCTACTCTTCGTCACAGAGACCGATCGGAGATCGGTACCGTAACCTGCATCTGGTAGCACGGCGCTACTTAGCGGCGTGGATTGCTCATAACTCTGGATTAGCCGAGCTTAATCCGGTTTACGTCCGGTAGCAAACCAGCTCGAAACAGTACAAATCACGCGTCTCATCGTGGGGGTGCTTGGGGGAGTGGTCCACTTGCCTGTGTACTACTGGGGGGCAAGCGGCGATCTCTCTGGAGCACTCCCGGTGGCCCTCCTCTTGGCCGCGAATGTCCTCGCTTGGTTCCCACCCTATAGGGCGCTTATGGTGTGGGTCTAGAGCATACCGAGAGCCTGCTCATAGCGATGCTCATGCACGCCAGTCTTGGGGCCTTCACGTTCATCCTCTTCCCACCGTCGGCGGTAATGGCCAACTTGATCAGTGGTTACGCATATACCGCCGGATTGTGGGTGGTCGTTGGAGCGGTCGCCGTGGCCCAAGGCGGGCACCTCTCTCGACAGCCGCCCCGGAGACGGGTGGCTTGAGAAAGGGGTAGCACTCAAGGGATAAAGAGAGACAGAGCTTGGGTACAGAAGGGAGGTGAAAGAGATGGCATTCAAAGAGATCCACAACGCAACTCCGACGACGACGGTCGAGGGGGAGAGGATGGATCCTCGCATCACGACGGTCTGGTTGTGGCTTACCGCGCCCATCGCCGTCCTGGCAGCGATCGCGGCAGGGGTGGGGTTCTTTATCGAGTACCTTTACCGCGACCCGTCCTCACTCCTCGCCCAGGCCACGGGTCAGGACGTGGTCACGCTCGTGGTCGCGCTGCCTGCTCTG
>Ga0126304_10001248_pt1 | contig 11780 bp, 3 predicted proteins | sample Plot25_FD_92538 | JGI IMG/M metagenome (GOLD analysis project Ga0126304, IMG submission 92538) | Serpentine soil microbial communities from UC McLaughlin Reserve, CA, USA - Plot25 | ecosystem: Environmental > Terrestrial > Soil > Grasslands | place: USA: UC McLaughlin Reserve, Lake County... | reverse complement strand
TCGCGTCCGAGTCAGCCTCCAAAAAGCTGCCGCCAATTCACGTAAGTTTCGGCCCAAAGGATATGGGTTTGTGTGCCTTGAGTAGTCAAGCAAGAGCCCGACTTGCCGAATGCGGGAAAAATAAGCCGCTGGAGCGTAGACAGTCTCGACGATATCTTTGCAGTCGCGAAGTATTTCCTGTCGCGGCCGCACGGTGTCGAAATTGAGGCCTACGGTGCACTGATCGCATTCTTCGTTCTCAACAAAAACGTCAAGCTCAGGGCGAAGACGGCCTTCCCGTGTGAGGCGGCGAATCAGCTGTGTATTCGGCAGCGCATAAAGGAGCCCAACCATACACACTGGTATTGCGGCCGATTCGATCAGGCCGGTGATTTGCTTCGCGACATTCGTCTTCTCGGCATCAAATCCCACGATGAAGCCGGCTGTTACAAAGATGCCGGCTCCGTAAATGGTGTGTATGTTTGCGGTAAGATCACGCTTGGTGTTCTGTTTCTTGGATGTGGCGACGAGCGTCTCTGGATCGGGAGTTTCAATGCCGACAAAAATGGCAAAAAAGTTGGCGCGCCGCATCAGCTGCAGGAGTTGTTCGTCGTCGGCCACATTGATGGAGGCTTCAGTCGTAAACTCGAGCGGATAACCTCGTTCCTCCTGCCATTCTGCGAGTTTCGGAAGAAATCGCTTGAGGGCTTTCTTATTGCCGATCATGTTGTCGTCGACGAAATCGACCCAGCCGCGGTACCCGCATTTGTAGAGTACGCCCAGTTCAGCCAACATCTGCTCGTCGGTCTTGGCCCGAGGTACCCGTCCATAGAGTTCGATGATGTCGCAGAACTCGCAGGTAAACGGGCAACCTCGAGAGAACTGGACGCCGACATGCAAATACTGCTCGAATTTTAGCAGGTCGAAACGAGGGGTTGGGCTCGTCGTAATGTCGACTTTGAATTTCTCAGCCTCGAACACACCCCCAGTCTCACTGCGTTCCAATGCTGCGATGAAATCTTTGATGACATCTTCAGCCTCTCCGATTATTCGGAAGTCAGCATGGGCGTACACGTGGGGCGTAGACGAAATGTCGGGGCCGCCGACCGCCACGCGCTTGCCCTGAAGCTTGCATAGGTCAATCACCGCAAGGGTGTCGAGTTGCTGAGGCAACATGCCTCCTGTCATGACGATATCTGCCCATCCGATGTCTTCCTCAGTTAATTCTTCAGTGTTTCGATCGACCAATCGCAATTCCCAGTGACGAGGAAGCATCGCAGCGACGGTGATCAGCCCCAGCGGTGCCGCCGGATGGCGAGCGCCCGTTATTTCGCAAGTTGCTTTATAGTTCCAAAACGAAAGCGACGGAAAGCGGGGATAGACAAGCAAGACATTGAGCTTGGCCGCTTGTTGATTCGGCATTCAACGTACTCCCCTGAGCTGGAGCAGTCCCAAAGCTGATGCTCGATTATGTATTAGAGGCGATGTCGCAACAGCTTCATCCTCCTTTCAAGCTCGATCCGGAATCATCCAGCCGCGCGCTCGAACAATCGACCTCTCGGTATCATTCGCCAACCGTTCGTCCCAATCGGCTAGTCGCTTATTCATGAGACCGTGCCACCAAGCAGGGAACAGTGAAATCATTGACATGGTCTCGTAACCGTGCGGAAGCTTCGGGCTATTGGACGCTGCGTTGAGATTCCAGAAGGGCTTGGATGCGAGCAAGTGGTGATCGGCATGACGAGGCAAATTGTACTGCAGTGCGTTTGACAGGAGTCGGTAGCAATCCCAGGAGTGACGCGCTTCGATCGCCGCGCCTTCGGACCTGACGAGGCCATAATGCTGGACATAATTGACCATCTCGTGCAGCACGCGGCCAAACATCGCTGCTCCAAGAAATGCAGTAATCCCACTGAGGCCGGCGATCAGCCCTGCGATTATCAGGATCAGAATCGAGCAAAGAATTCCGTCGACTATCCGATTGCGCCATGACCAGATAGCAAGGTCTTTGCGCTGCAGGCGCTCAGACTCTATTCGCCACCCTTGCAATGATTGATGAATGATCGTGCGCGCAACAAAAGCCAGGACGTATTCCCCACGGCGGGCACTCGCAGCATCGTGATAGGTACACACATTTCGATGATGCCCCTGCAGATGATAGGCCTCAAATGTGGGATTAAGGGTGAGTGCGAGGAGCAGTCTGGCCCACAGCAAAGCCACTGGATTGCCAAGCCGGTGCGTCAGTTCGTGCGCGACCGTTACACCTGCCAAAGCGTAGAAGTAGCCCGTCCCGAGGACTGCACCCACGAGCGCCAACGACTGGCCAGAATTTTCCGGGATCCTGCGGCTCAGGATCCCGAGATCCAGGCTGGGCTCCCACGCTAGTAGGACCAGCAGAAAATAGGTCATGGTCATGACGAGCGGAAGCGTTGCATAAAGATTGACATCGAAAAAGACACTGCCCGCGTCTCCGAGCTGAGAGTGATCATCTCCTACTGCTTCATCGACGCCGCCCCCGGTCAGCATCGCCAATCCCAAGACCGCCCATATAGGCCAGTTTCCCAATGCCAGTGCTACGATGAAGCACATGACGAAGATGTTCGTGATCGAATACCGCAATGCTAGGATGCGCGCGCGCACCTGACACCTCAGCGTCGCGAGGGATTAAAGCAGTCCTGTAACGGGTGCGCCGTTGCGAACTCATCTGACACGCCAGTAGTTGGATATTCATTCTTGCGAGGTGCGCGATAGGTCCCAAATACAATGTCAATGATCGGAAAGTAGGCGGCATAATTCTGGTCACGATATTTTTGATCGATACCGTGATGTAGTCGATGCCACTGCGGTCCGGAAAACACAGGGGTCAACGGTCCAAGCGACAGGTGGATGTTTGCGTGATTGAAGAAGCCCCAGCCATAAAAGATGGCAAACGCTATTGGAGCGGCAATTTCATCAACGCCGGCTATGATCACCGTTGGCACAAGGATAAAGGCAAAGATCAGCAAGAGTTCGAGGATGCTGCGTCGAAGAGCGGTGGTTGTGTTGACCGCCGAATCGCTATGATGAAGGCGGTGCGAAGGCCACAGGACGGTTGACTCGTGCTGCCACCGATGAAACCAGTATTGAAAGAAGTCCCACGTCGCTCCGTACATGAAGACAGAAAATGCCTGTCCCACTAATCCAGATTTACGCCAGTCGGGAAATACAACGCCGATGAGGCCATCGCGCCAGACCAGCTTCGCGACCAAAGTCAGCAATACAATGCAAAAAAAAGCGAACACCGAAACAATCAGGCCTATGAGAATATTAATCGCTTGGCCGTGTATGCTAGCGCGGTGAGACGCGGGCCGAAGCAACTCCAGGAAAGTGAAGCCAGCGATTAAAAGTGCGGTGAGGAGCGTGCTCTGCAACTGATGGGTCAATAGGTCCCCGTATCGCAGGCTGACCTCCGACACACTAGAAACAGGTGATTCAATGAGCGACACGAGCGGCGCTCCCTGTACCGTCGCCATGGTATCAAAACATACAGGTTCCACAAGTTCTCATGCTGTCCGAAATTTCAGGAATACCGATCGCGAGCCACGTTTGCGCGCGCTTGGCGCACTAGACTGGGGTTGGTCAATTTCCATAAATGCCAAATCAAGCGTTGACCCAGTCCTCGGCTCGGCAGGTAGTCGGTTTCGATGTATCGAATGAGCTCGGGCGTAAACTTTGGGTTCAGCACCAGAGGACGTTTTCGCAACGGATTGAGGAAATCGCACAGCAAGACCGTACGCTGGCGTGGACTTTTGTTCCACGCCTCATGTTCGGTCGCATCATCGAATACGAAACAGCGGCCCTCCTGCCAAGTTCTGATCTCAGGCCCGACACGAATCGCGCAGTCCTCGGGAATGTCGAGACCGAGATGTAAACGCAGCACGTAGCCGGAATATCCCTCGTACCCACAGTGCGGAACGATGTGCGCACCGGGCGCTAGTCGGGAAAAACCTGCCATCATGAGGCCAGGAATTTTCCGGACCAAGCCCTCGGTCTGCGGACAACGTGCGCAGCCTTCGGCCTGCCGTTGACCAAAGGCGTACAAGCCGAAGGTCTCCCAGCCGTGATCGCCGTAGAGCGAATGCTCCGGCCAATCTATGAACTCACTTGTGCTTAGCGCATGGAGTTCGGAACGAATGACACGCCAGTTCTGTTCCAGGCTTGTAGTGAACGGGAACAACTCCGTAGCGTAAAACATGAGCTTATGCTCCTGCTATACTCCGGAAATCCGCGACATGAGTTTCAGGCACCGACCAGGAGCCGCACCGCAGAGGTGCAGCGCCTATCCCAAGCCGGGAAAGGACGTCCGAGTGCTCCCTGCAGACTTCTAATTCAACCGGACCTACGGATGCAGTTGCTCCAAATTTCTTCGACAGCAATGCCGAGAGGATGCAGCCGGTGATCGCGGTGCCGTTCTGGAACGGCAGCAAACTGGTTCCGAACAGCGCGTCAAACCGCGACGGCACATGTTCAGGGAAAGCCAAGGTCCATTCAATCGGCTCCTGCGGCGAGACAAAACCGCCATCTATAAGAAGGACGTCTTTATGTGTCATCATTCTCTGCACTGCAGATTCGGAATCGAAGCAATGAGGAAAGGAGTCATCGACAACGATAGTTCCTGCGGTAAGCTTTCTCACGTCGAGAACCCCGGGCATATTGGTCGCGCCGATAATCAATCGGCATTGGTAGACTTCAGATGGAACGGACCCGGCTGCCAAGACCACGTCGATTGTTCCCTGATATCCGAAAGCCGATCGAATTTCCTCGGCCAATTGTTCCAGTTCTACAGCCTTGGCGGGAACATCGCAGAGGACGAGCCGTTGTGGGATCAGTTCGCGGTCAAGCATTAATCTGAGTGTTGCTGTGCCGATTGCGCCTAAACCGACAACGGCGATTGCTTCGTCGCCGACCTGCCGTCCCGTCGCTTCGATCGCCGCTCTGACCGTTAGCACGACTGCACTCGCGGTTGTCGCATGGCCTGTCGTAATTGAAAGGGCTGGGGGCGGTGTAAGCTCTCGACCAATGTCTGTCACTGCCGGAATAAGCCCAGTTAGCGCTGCGGTGGATGCGCCAAGCTGAGCCGCGAATCCTAACGCTGCGTCGCAGGCGCAAATGGCAATTGAATGGTCAGCGATGAGCTCGTGTCCGAAATGCGGGATTATAATAAGGGCGATCGTACCCATTCGAGAATGGCACACCGCAGCCCACTGCGCCTCTTTCGTCTCTGACAATTGACGACGAACGAGTGCCTCGGCGCCCAGCTTTCGTGCAACTTTCAATATATCATCGGGAAGGTAAGCGACTGCTGCTGCGTCGATCGCATCGAACGAGCCCTCAGCGCGCAACATCGGCAGTGGTCGCCAGAGCTTCCGATTGATTGCAGGCGCAAAAACTGTCCCGTCGCCGTTCACGGTTTCCCGGCTTCTAAGATTGCTGGCGACCACTTGGCCCATTAAGGCAACTGTGGAGGCACGCACCAGGTCGGCAGCTCCGAGATTGAGACCATAGACTTTGTTGATGCGCGTGAGATAGCGCATCCCAAGCAGCGAGGTCCCACCAAGCGTAAAGAAGTTGTCATGAATGCCTATACGATCATGGCCTAACAATTCCTCAAGAAGCGCGACCAGTTGGATCTCAGTTGGCGTCGTTGGCTTGGTCGGCATCAACAAGACCGCGCTCCGAAAACCTTCGTCAGCTGTAAGCCGCCGTTTATCGGCTTTCCCGTTCGGTAAGCGCGGAATGTTGGAGATAATGCTGATGACGGGAACCATGTATTGCGGCAGCAAATTGCGTAGGTATGTGGCTAACGCTTCTGCATTGGTGCCACCATCGGCAACCACAAATGCAAGGAGTCGCCGGTCCAGGAGATCGTCACCGTCAGTGACGACTGCTGCCTCCCGTACATGAGGATGAGTACCCAGAGCAGCTTCAATTTCGCCAAGTTCGACACGAAATCCACGAATCTTCACCTGCTGGTCACGCCTGCCAATGAATTGCAATGTGCCGTCCGGCCGGAGCCGCGCGAAATCTCCGGTGCGGAAGAATTTCCGGAGTTTTTCATCTTCCAGATTGCAGATGAAGCGTTCGGCAGTGAGGTCTGGATTCTTATGGTAACCTCGCGCTATGCCAGCACCACCTATCAACAACTCGCCTATAGCACCTCGCGCGACCGGCTTGAGCAATTCATCGACGACCAGGCATGTTGTGTTAGCAAGCGGCCGGCCAATCGGGATTATCTGCGCGGAATCGGTAATTTTTGCGCAGGTTGACCAAATCGTCGTCTCTGTAGGGCCATACAGATTCCACAGCGCCTCTGTTCGAGTGAGAAGTCTTGCGGCAAGTACTGGCTGCAGTGCTTCTCCGCCACACAGTGCTTTAAGCCGAGAATTGCCCGCCCAGCCGCATTCCATAAGCATTTGCCACGTAGCTGGGGTGGCCTGCATAAAAGTGATATCTTGTCGTGCAAGTCGCTCAGATAGCTTCCAGCCATCACGTGTCATCGCTTCGTCCGCGATCACCACACGAGCGCCAACCGTCAGAGGAAGAAGCAGCTCGAGAGTTGAAATGTCAAAGGAGTAGGGTGTAACTGCCAACAGCGCATCGTTGGATGACAGTGGAAGTTCCAACCGCATGGCGGCAAGGAAATTGGCCAATGCATCGCGTCCGATCTCAACGCCAGACGGTCGCCCGGTCGATCCCGATGTATGAATGATGTACGCGAGTGCGCCGGCTTCTACACTCACCGCATCAAGCGTGAAAGCCGTTCGTGCGGCATCCTTGACTGAATGGATGGGAGACTCTTCAGGAAGAATAGCCCGAGTGCCTTCGTCAGCCAGGATTATGCTCGGGCTAACGTCCGCGATTATTCCGGCTAGTCGCAACGGGGGATAAGACGGATCGAGCGGCACATACGCTGCTCCTACAATCAGTGTCGCAAGCATTGCAACGGGGAGATCGCGGCTGCGCTGCAGACAGATTCCGACCTGCGCGCCGGGACCGATATTACGTTCTGATAGCGCCCAAGCTAAACGTTGAGCACTTTCAAGAAATTCCGCGTAAGAGAGATTCCCAGAAACGTCAGTGATGGCTACGGAATTCGGTGCTTTCGCTGCGACATCCTTGATGGATGCGACTACGTCGGGGAGATCGGCAAGCTCTGGCCCACGCAGTAGCCTGTCTGCAGGCCCGCTCAGCACGAAATCCGAAACCTTGCAGAAAGGTGCGGCGATGACTTGGTGCAGAATCGCTTGATAATTCTCGATAATATGGGCGATCGTGCGTTCCTCCCATAAATCGCTGCGATAGTCGACCACGCCGAAGATCTGGTTGTTGAACTCCTCAATGGTGAATGTCATGTCGATTGGCGCTCGACTCCGAGCAACCGCCACAGACTCAACCGTGAATTCGCGATATTGTATTGCCGGGCCCGCGATGTTCAGTAATGTTGCCGCCAGCCCACGGGGATCCGTAGCGTCAAAGCGCTCCATTCCAAACATGATTTGAAAGATGGGAAAGCAGCCCGGGTCCCGCGGCGGATCGATATCCTCCACAATTGTAGCAAACGGAAGGTCCTGGTGCTCAAGTGCGCCGCGTACGGTTGCATCCACGTCAGCAAGCAAACTTTTGAATGATGTCTCGGGATCAAGTCTAGTTCGGACGGGCAGCGCGTTGACTAGGTAACCAACCGTTCGCTCGAACTCTGGCCTGGTCCGGCAGTTCATCGGTGTCCCGATAACAATGTCAGACGAACCGCTATGGCGATGCAACAAGATGTTGAAGGCGGTCATAAGAATCGAAAAGAGTGTAGTACCTTCCGAGCGTGCTAAGCCCTTAAGTTCTTCGACAACCACTCCGCGCAAAGCGAAACTCTTGGAAACGCCTGGACCAAGGAGGTTGGCAGTACGACGATAGTCGGTAGCAATTGGCAACGAAGCCGGCGCTCCGGCCAGTTGCTTGCGCCAATATGATCTGTGTTGCTCCCCGGCAGGGCTTGAAATCAGAGCCTGCTGCCATGCTGTGAACTGTCCGAAGTGCGCACGTTGGCGTGAACTCGGTAGAGGCACTCCCGCTTGGAGCGCAAAATAGCCTTCGACCACCTCATCGAGCAGGATTGCGATCGATGCGGCATCCGCAACGATATGATGAAATTGCAGCAGCAGGACGTCGTGGTCGCTTCGATGGAACAGGTGCAAGCGACTCAAAGGACCGGCCTCGAGATCAAATGGCCTGTTGGCTGCCTCGTTCAAAAGAGCGCAGAACTCAACTTCGTCGAGATCGGAAACATCGCGCCGTTGCAGTCGATAGTGTTCAAGGGGCAGTAGAGTTGGAATGGGACCTATTCCGTCACTCGGAAATGCAACTCGCAAGTTCTCGTAACGCGAGACAATGACTTGGATGATTTCGTCGAAATAATCCGTATTCAGGTGGGGGCGGAACGACACGCATGCCGCCAAAGCGTATGCAGGACTGTTTGGGTCAAGACGATTGATGAACCAAAGGGCGTGTTGCCCTACCGACATTTCCAAATCGAGCGAATCGGCTTCAACCGACGCACTTTCCGGGCGCGCGTCCTTGCGCAAGTTATCCAGAATCGTTGACGCTATTGCAGAAATAGTCGGCTTCTGTAGGAACTTGCCAACGGGAAGTACTATTCCCAAGTCTGTTTCAACCCGGTTCTTTAGCTCAAAGGCCGTGAGCGAATCGAGCCCAATCTCGTGGAGGGGCCGCTCATGTTCGATTCGTGTAGGTTCGACCTTCAGAACGGTCGCGACCTTGCGCTGCAGATAGTCAATAGCCATCCCTTGTTGCTGCGCTTCGATTAACGAAAGTATGGCCGTTCTCACTTGTCGGTCCGCTCCCTCCTTGCCGGGAGTAGATGGCTGGACCAGACCCCTGGTGCGAGGCTGAGAGGCGATGGAGGAGAACGATTGTGCGAGCCTCGACCAATCTATTTGCGCAAATCCCACGTCCAAAGCATCATATCTCAGTACGGTTGCGAGGCCGGCCATTGCTGCAGCCGCGGATAATGGCTGGAGCCCCACGCTTTCAATATACCGCCGGACATCATGGCGCCGAGTGAGATATCCGTGATCGCTCACGGGTCCAAATGCGATTGCGGTCGCGGGCAAACCTCGACTTCGTCGAATCTGCGCGAGGGCGTTCAGGGTTCGATTCGCGGCCGCATAGTGTGCCTGACCTGGAGAGCCAAGGCTCGCCGCGATCGACGAAAACATGACAAAGAAATCCAGTGGCATTGATTGCGTAAGTTCGTGTAGATGCCAAGCGCCAATTACCTTACCGTTGAAGACACGCCGCACCTGTTGGGAGCTCAATTTCTCGATCAGAGCATCCTCAATAGCTCCTGCAGCGTGTATGACGCCTCGGAGCGGTGCATTCATGCGGTCTACGGCTTGGAGCGCTACCCGTGCGCCCATTCGGGTGCCGATGTCGGCGCTTACAACCGATACCCTCGCGCCGGCCGATCTCAACTCGTTCAACACAGATTCAGATGCGTTGTTGAGTTCGAGAGATCTTCCGACGAGAACGAGCGACCGCGCGCCATTGTCGACAAACCATCGCGCAGTCTGCAGGCCAAGTCCCTTGGTACCGCCAGTGATGAGATATGTTCCGTCCAGTGAGATCGGCGGCGCGTCCGCTCGTTCTTCGACAAAGATTTCCTCATCCTCAAACGTCAACACAAGTTTGCCAATATGCAGTCCTCTGGACATTTCGCTAAACGCATCCCGAATCTCGTAAATTGAAAATGTTTTGATCGGGCGAGGTTGCAGGTGCGATCGCGCGAAACCTTTAAGGACCGCTTGTATTTCACTTCGAATTAGTGCTGGATTCTCACGCGCGAGCTTTGCCAAATCGATTGCAAAAAAGCTTCCATTGTTTCGCATGGCGCGAAGGGCGAGAGGCGAGTTGGCATAAATATCTCGCTTGCCGATTTCCAAAAACCGACCCCCTCCAGCGAGCACTGATAAGCTTCGATCGAGGAACGGGCCAGACAGTGAATTGAGCACGACGTCCACTCCGCGACCGTCTGTCTTCCATAGAATGTTATCGGCGAAGTCGAGCGACCTCGAGTCAAACACGTGCTCAATGCCGAGCTTGTGCAAATAAAGCCGCTTCTCATGGCTGCCCGCAGTGGCCAAGATCTCCGCGCCACATGCCTTTGCGATGCTAATGGCAGCGAGTCCAACACCCCCTGCAGCAGAGTGCACCAGAACCCGCTCGCCTGCTTTGAGGCGGCCCAGCGTAACCAGCGAGTAGTGGGCCGTAGCAAATGCAACAGGTATCGCTGCTGCCTCAGCAAACGAGAGACCCCGTGGAATTGGAAATACTTCGTCGGCCCTTAGGACAATGTGGGAGGCTAGGCTGCCCGGCGTCATGGCGACGATGCGGCGACCAACGAGGCGCGAATCCACTTGCTCGCCGACGGCAGCAATAACACCCGCACATTCGAGACCGAGGTTCTGCCAGGCTGGGCGATCTTCTGCCCCCTCGGGCAAAAGGCCAGTCACAGCCATTAGATCCCGGAAATTCAGCCCGACCGCGCGCACCTCGACCAGCACTTCGCCGTGTCCCGCTTTGGGGCGCTCCATAATGGCCAGAGACAGGTTTTCGATCAAACCCGGAGAGCTCATTGATGCGCGGAAGGCCGACGTACTTCTGACGGAATCCCATCGTCGCCGGCGAGCTGGTAGTGAAGCTTCCGATATGGGTTCCAGCCGGGCGCCGAATCGCTGACCTCCGCGAGTGGCTATTTCGGACTCATTGCCGCCGGCTAGGATCTCATCGTGTAATTCATCCGCGGAGGAAATTGCTTCGATATCAATCATTGTCGGGCGAAGTCCCGGATATTCATTTCCTAGACTTCGCATAAATCCAGCCAATGCGGCATGGGTTACCGTTGCGCTCGAGTGAGCCTTACCATCCAAGGCGGCGCCCCCGCACGTTACCGCAAAGAGCCGAGGCGCGGTGGGCAAGCTTACTAAGGTACGCGCAACACTCACCAGCTGCTCTACCCCGGTACAGGCGCGCATCGCGCTTGCCGCGTTAGGAGGTAATGGAACCTGCTCAAGAGACCATAGGTAAACGACCTGAGTAGGTGATTGGCTCATTGAGCCAAACGTCCGTCTCAGACTCGCGGGTACACCTGTACTTTCGAAATGATCATCGGCTATTCGTCTGGTGCGACGGGTGCGATACACGAGTGCCACTTGATGGCCGGACTCGACGATCCGTTTTGCCAAGCTTTCACCGAAGCCGCCCTGGTCAGCAAGGATGACGCAAAACCTGCGCGACGCCGTTGATTCATTTGGACCGACCGCACCCAACCGAACCCAGCGTTCATGATAGAACTCCGCGGCGACGCCCGGCCGTTTCTTGACCGACCCTGTAACACGCACACAATGGAATCCCTCGATGGTAACGATCAGCTGACCGGCGTCGTCGAACACAGTGATGTTCGCAGTGATCGCTGTGGAGTCTTGAGCGATGGCTTCCGCACGGGCGAATAATGTGTTTGCCCTCGGCTTTCGGTATAGGCGGACGCGATCAATTCGCGTGGGAATAGCCATTCTGGCGCCGTCTCGCGCGCGTGAGCCGAAGTCGCGAAATCCGCGAATGACCTGCAGGCACGAGTCGAATTGAGCTGGGTGAAGGATGTAGCCCGTGGTGTCGATGGCTGCCGGAGGAACTACAATCCTTCCAAGTGCGTCTCCGTCGGCGAACCAAAGCGTCTCGACTCCCTGGAATGC
>Ga0126304_10001245_pt1 | contig 11786 bp, 12 predicted proteins | sample Plot25_FD_92538 | JGI IMG/M metagenome (GOLD analysis project Ga0126304, IMG submission 92538) | Serpentine soil microbial communities from UC McLaughlin Reserve, CA, USA - Plot25 | ecosystem: Environmental > Terrestrial > Soil > Grasslands | place: USA: UC McLaughlin Reserve, Lake County... | reverse complement strand
CAATGGTGTTGTTTTATAGTTCACGAGTTCACGAGTTCGCAAGTTAATCTTTAACCGGTGAACTTGTAAAGTTGTAAAGTTGTAAACTTGTAAACTTGTGAACTATTCTTTTCTGCTAACTCAAAAGTCCTCGTAGAGCAAATACTTCTTTCTTGTTTTTTTGAATTCAGTCAGTGCAGGTTCCCAACTTGTTCGTATTTCTTCTTCTTATTTTCCCTCTCTGATTTGTTTTGCGAAAAGATCATTTCCGGCGAGAAGGTTGATAAAATCGTTTTTAAGGAAGAAAGAATCTTTTTGAGGAAATATTTTGTATGCTTCAATCAACCATTTCAATTGTATCTGGCTATTGATTTTTTTCAATGTTTCATCCGGTGTGCCATGCACGTCCTATCCCTAACATATTTGATTTAGCAATTTCGGATTCTTTGCCACTTCCTTGCTTCGTGGTGTGAAGCTGGCTAAATTTTTCGGAAGTGATGGATGTCCGAATAGTTGAAATGGATGATCTGTACCACGACCTTCACTCAATACAGTACCCTCAAAAAAACAAGTAGAAGAGTACAGATAAATGGACTGAATCTCTGGCAAGTTGGGAGAAGGTTTAACAGGAAGCACATACTTGCTTTTGTGCGTGTAGTTTTCACAAGGAATAACGGTTAGGTTTAGGAGCTGGACGTGACGAGCCCTTTGTATCGGGCCTTAGCCACATCTCACCTGCCAGCATTTTTGCATATTCTCCGATGGTCATACCGTAGACAATAGGAACCTGCTGCAGGCCGACAAGGATTTAAATGCAGGATGGAGGACAGGCCCATCAATATAAAATCCATTTGGATTGGGGGCGGTCAGGTATGATGACTGGCTTGTCGTTTTCGACAGCGGATTCCAGGTACTCTTGAAGAGAAGAAATATAGGTATAGAAGCGAACCTCCACATCCTGTATGTCAAACAGCATCACATCTACGTTTTTGAAGTCTTCAGCAGATGGTTTTCTTTTTTTGCCATATAACGATACCACAGGAACTTGCGTCGCGGGATCTGTTACATTATCAATTTTTTCGCCTGCATCGGCAGTACCGCGAAATCCGTGTTCAGGCCCGAAGATCACCGTAATATTTACACCTTTTTTGAATAGCGTATCGACGAGGTTTGAACTGCCGACTACTGAAGTAGGATTTGCAAATACAGCGATTTTTTTCCCGGTTAAAAATGGTAAATATTGTTCCAGTTCGTTCTGCCGCCGGAGTGATCCAGCTCGCTAAATTCGTTACAGGCGCCTTGGTTTTTGTGGAGGTTTGTGCACAACCGGAATTTATAAGGGATGCAAACAACCAGGTACAAAGTAAAATGTTTTCATGGTCAATAAATTCGGAAAGTATTTACGTGGTGGTATAACTTTTTTATATTCATAGACTTCAAATCTCCTTAAAAAGTTTTATTGGAAGATGAAATTTTATCCTGTTACTTTGTTAAAGGAGGTATCATTTCTTTCTCTTCTTGTTGCGCAGGACTTCTTCTGTAACTAGCCCATAGCCTAACAGAAGTTGAATAGAACCGAGGCGATGATGTCACAATATCTACAAAACAACAAATTTTTTTTATGCAACAAGTAAAAGTAGGTGATACAGTGAAAGTTCATTATCATGGTCGATTAACGGATGGAAGTACGTTTGATAGCTCATCTGGCCGTGAGCCGCTCGAATTTCAGGTAGGCAGCGGGCAAGTGATAAAAGGGTTTGATGATGGGGTTAGCGGAATGGAAATTGGGGAAAAAAAAACAATCCAGATATCAGTCGACGACGCATATGGAGAGAAAGAGGAAAATATGATCGTTGAATTTCCGAAAAGTAATTTTCCGCCGGAACTTTCACCCGAAGTTGGCATGAGCCTTAACATGACGAACGGATCAGGACAAGTGGTCCCAGTAACGATTGTCGAAATAAAAGAAGACACAGTAATTCTCGATGCAAATCATCCACTCGCCGGACAAGATCTCATATTTGATATAGAAGTGGTTGAGATTGCGGCGACGCCTTCGAAGATTATCATGCCTTGAGTTGGTTTGTTTTTTTGTGATTAGTCTTTGTGGGTTAAGTACTTTGATTTGAAGGGCCCCACGTATGGGCCAGCACGTAATTGTTGAAATAATATATTAAGGTTCGATAAACAAAAAAGTTAATTGATATTTCAATTAACTTTTTTGTTTATTATTTATCCGTCAAATAAGATTGGAATAACCACAAACCACAACTACAAACCTTAAACATTAACTCCCTTCGCCCGCCGGCTATACCACCATCCTAACCACAGTCCACAAGCACCCCAACCCACAAGCGCGTCCATGAAATAGGCCATGATATCAAACGTGTCGTACCAAATATGGCCTGTATAGGGAGCAGTAAAAAAAACAATCAATCCTGTAAATATCGAAGCGGTCAATACTGTTCCAAAAGTTGGCAGATTCATTTTAGAAATAATCCAGCATAACAATGCAACGGCGATAATATCAACGACCAGGCCGCGGATCATATTCATACCCATATTCATTTCCATCGCCTTATGGTATGAAACCATCGCCCAGGGTTTGCCTTCACTCGACTTCATTGCGGCTTCGTGTTGTTCAGATGTAGCATCTGGAGGAAGCCCGGGCAGAAGGTATTGTCCATCTTCGGTTATTAAGCTGTTCAATGAATTCATTATCTCGTTTTGTTTCGGCGTGTATTGGAAAGCCTTACCATGAAGATTGAGAAGTGCAAATGAAAGAAATTGCCATAGAAAAATAATAATGCCGCCAACAATGGCGCCAATAAGTAGCTTTTTCATTACTGTGAGTTTTGGTGTGCGTAAAAGTTAAAGAGATTCGTGAAACTAAGCAAGAATAGTTACACAGACGGAAATGCATTGCGTTCTGCCCGTGATCTATAAGCGATATAAAGAATCAAAATCGACAGGATAAGTAGGATCCCCGTAATGATCGAAGATTCAAGTCCGAATGGGCCTCCCGTGAGCAGGGTATTGCCTTTTAATTCATGCTCCAATATGCCTGGCAGGTTAACGCCACTCACCGGAAATCCCAACACAGGACCCTGCAAAAAATTCCATGCTGTATGCAAAAATATTGAAAACCAGAGATTTCTCGTAAATACATAATTAATTCCTAGTAACAACCCTCCAGCGAATAAATTGATCATGGCCACGACGTCGACATTGGGATTATTCGAATGCATCAGGGCAAACAATGCAGCGCTGATAGCAAGAGCAAGCCATCTGTTAAGCGATTGCATAAGGTTATTTAAGATATAGCCGCGAAAAACCATTTCCTCACCGATGGCAATTACAATCATTAAAAATAATCCGTTCAGAAAATCCTCTGAAGTGAAGCTGATGTCAGTCCACTCGAGGCTCTTTGTGAAATAAAGAATCAGCGATGCGGTCCCAAGAATGATTACCGGTATCATGAAACCGACTATGCAATCGGGCAGATAGCCGCGATATTCAAATCCCAGGCTCGAGATGTCTCGTCTATCTACCATCTTCGTAAATAAAATAACAAGCAGAACGGATAAAATGAAAGATGCCAGTAAGCTAAGCAGGATAAAATTAAATTCTGTGTCAGGACTTCCTGAAATTTTTCCGATTAGATTCGCGAATGTCGTAAAAACAGATACGCCGGAATCAAGTAGCCTGTATGCAAGCAGGTTGATTACAAGATATAGAAGTACAAATACAATAACCCTTAACCAGGGGGGATTCAACAATGGAGGTTTAGCGGGAGGCGATTCCATATAAGTTTTATCTTGCTCAAAAATAAGGATTACATGTTTCACGGCTATGAATTTACAGTTGCTGAAAGATTTTTGCGATATGTACAAATAGACACACAAAGCGATCCGTTATCGAAAACGCAACCGTCTACCCTAAAGCAGAAGGATCTGGGCGATCTTCTCGCTCAGGAATTAAGAGAGATGGGAATCGAAGATGCTCATCTCGATGAATATGGCTACGTCTACGCCACGATTCCGGCAACAACTTCAAAGAAAGTTCCTGTAATATGTTTTTGTGCTCATGTTGATACGGCCCCGGACTGTACCGGCACGGGCGTGAAACCAATCGTTCATGAAAATTATGATGGGAAAGATATTGTCTTGCCTGATGATCCTGCTCAAATCATTTCCCCACAAAAGCATCCCTATCTTCAACACAAGATCGGAGAAGATATAGTCACCGCTTCTGGGAAAACATTACTTGGTGCAGATGACAAAGCCGGAATAGCAGTCATCATGGATATGGCAAAGTACCTGATGTTCCATCCGGAAAAGAAGCATGGGATTATCAAGATATTGTTCACCCCTGACGAGGAAGTCGGGAGAGGTGTTGATAAAGTGAATTTGCAGAAATTAGGAGCCGATTTCGGATATACGCTTGATGCGGGCGAAAGAGGCGCTTATGAAGACGAAACGTTTAGCGCAGATGGAGTGACAATAACCATACATGGTGTCAGCGCTCATCCTGGCTACGCCAAAGATAAATTAGTGAATTCGATGAAAGTGGCAGCTGCCTTTTTGGACTCTTTGCCAAAAGAACATTTATCACCCGAAACAACCGAAAAAAGACAGGGTTTTGTTCATCCGGTGCATATAGAAGGTATTGCAGAAAAGACAACACTTCAATTTATCATTCGGGACTTTATAACTGCGAAATTGAAAGTTTACGAAGACCTCATGCAAAAAAAGCTAGATGAAACCCTTACAAAATTTCCTGGAGCCACAGCACAGTTTACCGTACGGGAACAATATCGCAACATGAAGGAAGTGTTGGACAATTTTCCAATGGTATCAGAATATACAAGGCAGGCGATTCAAAGGGCAGGCGTAAAGGTAGTGGCTATGAGTGCGCGTGGCGGAACGGATGGATCAAGACTTTCATTCATGGGACTTCCCTGTCCGAATATCTTTACGGGTGAAATGGCGTTTCATGGAAAGCACGAATTCGTAAGTATCCACGACATGCAAAAAAGTGTCGAAACAATTGTCCATCTTTCGATGATTTGGGAGGAACAAAGCATTTAAGTATCCTGCACGAATCCGTTCTTCTTCGTGTCCTTGCGTTTTTTGTGAACCCTCCACTATTCAATCAGACGGTTCACGAAGAACACAAACGAAGGCACAAAGGCCACGAAGATTTACAGTTAATTTGTTAACTCTTACGCAGCACCGAGAAGGAGAGTCATAAAATTTTTATTGAGCATCGACGATTGTATAGACCTTACTCGTGATATTTTTCATAATTCTTTCTGCATGTTCCCGTGAATTTTCGATGAACCAAACGTGAGTGTTCATTCCTCCACATATTACACCCGCCAAATAAATATTCGGCATATTTGTCTCCATAGTTTCAGTATTATAAAATGGTTGCAGAAGATCGTCATCGGAAAGTTGAATTCCGATATTGCGCAGGAAATCGAAATTTGGTTTATACCCTGTCATCGCAATTACATAATCATTTGGAATCGTCACAACTCCATCTGGTGTTTTGATATCTGCTTCTTTTTCGCGAATAGCCAATAAGCAGGAATTGAAATAAGCTTTGATACTTCCTTCTTTGATACGGTTCTCGATATCCGGACGCACCCAGTATTTAACTCTTTCACCAATCCTGTCGCCGCGGATCACCATCGTTACGTCGGCACCTTTGCGATATGTTTCAAGTGCTGCATCTACAGCAGAATTATTGGCACCGGTAACGATTACTTTTTGCATAGCATAAAAATGCGGATCCTTGTAGTAATGAGTGGTTTTATGCAGATCTTCTCCCGGTATCTGCATGAAAACAGGAATATCGTAAAAGCCCGTAGCAATGATGATATGCCTCGCGACATATAATTGTTTTGACGTTTGGACCGTATACTCATCGCCGACAGGATGAATGACAAGAACCTGCTCCTGCAAATGAATGGTGAGTTTATTTGAGACTGCAACTCGACGGTAGTATTCCAATGCTTCCGGTCGTGTCGGTTTTATGTTTGTAGAAACGAAAGGAATTCCGCCGATCTCAATCCTTTCCGACGTGGAAAAGAAAGTCATGTTCAGGGGGTAGTTATACAATGAATTTACCAGGCACCCTTTTTCAAGAATGCAATATCCGACTCCGGCTTTTTTAGCTTCCAATCCGCAAGCAATACCAATGGGACCTCCTCCTACAATAATCAGATCGAAATAAGTACTCATAGTTTTGAATTATTTCAAAGATAACCCATAATGCATCGACCACGGGAGCTCCGGACATGTCGCTAAAAATAGTGTACATTCAGTTTTCAAAACAACTGCATTATGAACTATTTGATTGATTACTGGTGGGTTCTCCTTATCCTGATCATCCTTTTCGCAGGCTTAAAAACGATCAACCAGGGCACCATTGGTGTCGTCACCGTCTTTGGTAAATATCAGCGGGTGTTGCTGCCGGGACTTCGACTGATCATTCCTTTCATAGAGCAGATATTTAAGAAGATAAGTATCCAGAACCGCTCTGTCGAAATGGAGTTCCAGGCAGTTACTGCCGACCAGGCGAATGTTTATTTTAAGAGTATGCTTCTATATGCTGTACAAAACGCCAATGAGGAAACGATCAAGAAAGTAGCGTTCAAATTCATTAGCGAACGTGACCTGATGCAGGCATTAACCAGGACAATTGAAGGAACGATCAGGTCATTCGTTGCCACAAAACGGCAGGCAGAAATCCTCGCTTTGCGAAGGGAGATTGTAGAGTATGTGAAAGAGCAGATCGACCAGCTACTGGAAGAATGGGGTTATCATTTATTGGATTTGCAAATCAACGATATCACATTTGACCAGGCGATCATTGAATCCATGAGTAGGGTAGTGGCCAGTAATAACCTAAAGGCTGCTGCAGAAAACGAAGGTCAGGCGCTCCTTATCACTAAGACCAAAGCAGCAGAGGCAGAGGGCAATGCAATTAAAATAGCTGCCATGGCTGAAAGAGAAGCCGCTATGTTACGTGGCCAGGGAGTTGCGTTGTTCCGCCAGGAAGTGGCGAAAGGCATGACTGAAGCCGCCGAGCAAATGAAGCAGGCAAATCTTGATACCAATGTGATCCTGTTCAGTATGTGGACGGAAGCGATCAAGAATTTTGCAGAATTCGGAAAGGGCAATGTCATTTTCCTCGATGGCAGCAGCCAGGGAATGGAAAAAACCATGCAACAGATCATGGCCATGATGCGGATGAAAGGATGAAGATAGGATTGACAGATACAATAATAAGTAAGTAATCAAAAGATCAACTCATGATTGTTATGACTTTCATGAAGATTGATTTTGCTCCGGTTCTTTGAGTAGTATACAAATGCAATACACAAAGAAATTACAAACAGTACAACAAGCATCAACTGCAAATTATTGAAGGCAAAATTCCAGGGTGTTCTGTACCAGTTCCACTCTCCCTGACCGGTAATGCTTTGCGCCGAATATTCCCGCTCGACCCATCGCTGTTTGGCTTGTGCTATTAACTGAGATAAGTATGTGGAGGAGAAAAATCTTGCATAAATAAAACTCGCTGTGCTAAAAAGTACTGCTGCGGTGATACTGGTGAATATGGATATAATTCCGAGACTTGTCCAGCTCAAAGAGGTGAATCTACTATAACGCTCCATCGCAATCCACAAAATAATTGCGATTGCTGCAATGAAAACAATTGTAAAGATGAGATTTGCCCCGATTGTATTTGCCGGAAATAATTTCCTGCAGACAGTGCCGAGGATCATAATGACAGTCAGGATAACTCCTGCAATAATCCCGGTATTGATGGCTTTTCTCATAACCCAGTATTTAGTGGTGAAAAAAGGAATATTCGTCCTTAGGATACTAATTATCTCAAATTCAAGATAGGAATTATCTTAAATTCAGCCAATAATAAATTTAGTCTTATCTGGATTCAATAGTTGGGCCAAAAATCAGTACACAGAGCCGCTGAGATTTCTTCGACGGCGATAAAAAACGAATTTCAATAGTGTGCCTTAGGAGAGAAATGATTTGTCTGATTAATATTCACTTTAAAAATTTATCTAAAAATAATATGCAATACAGCCATGTGGGTTTCCGATGAAGCCCTGATCGCTGCACATCAATGGATTATTGGCAAAGTTTTAAGAAATATTAATCAGCTCTCCACGTTTTAGGCACACATTTGTTTACTTTTACACCACTTAAAATTTTACAAAGTTGATAAATTGGTTTTTATTACAGATTGATACTGCAGGTATTGCATTACAGACGGCTTCTAGTGTTACTCCAGTCAAAGAAATAAGTATTATTGATTTATTGTCTAAGGGTGGCGTGCTGATGATTCCGCTGGCTCTGTTGTTCGTTGGGGCGGTTTTTGTTTTTTTTGAAAGACTATTTTATATCAGGAAGGCAGCGAAGATTGAAGATAATTTCATGAACATTATCCGGGATAATATCGTAACAGGTAATGTAAGTGCAGCCCGCTCACTTGCTAAGAATACCAATAACCCGGTGGCACGCATCATCGACAAAGGCATTCAACGCATTGGAAAACCTATTGATGCCATTGAAAAAAGTATGGAGAATGTGGGCAGGCTGGAGATGTATAAAATGGAACGCAATCTCAACATACTTTCGTTAATCGCGGGTATAGCGCCTATGTTCGGATTTCTGGGGACCATTATTGGAATGTTTCAGTTGTTTTTCCGGCTTGCATCAACCGGTGAGTTCACTATCCAATCTATGGCCGATGGTATTTATACGAAACTTATTTCTTCGGCCGTCGGGTTGATAATTGGTTTGCTTGCTTACATCGCACATAGTTATTTGAACACACAGATAGACAAAACCGGAAACAGGATGGAAGCCTCAAGTGCTGAGTTTGTAGATATTCTGCAAGAGCCTACGAAGTAGCTTTGTGGTTTTTGGTTGGGTGGTTTGTGGTCTGTCATGCGAGGCCAACTGAATGAGAGAATTTGGGTACCACGTCAAAACTGTTATTAGCAACATGAATATAAGAAGAAAATTAAAGTCTCATGCTGAAGTGCACACAGGACCGTTAAACGATATCCTGTTTATTCTGTTGATGTTCTTTCTCATTGCTGCAACGCTTGCAAATCCAAATGTGATCAAGCTTTCTACTCCGAAGGCAAAAGGAGATACAAAAACTAAACAGAATGTAGTTGTAAACATCGATACCAAAGATCAATACATCATTAATGGTAAGGTGATCCCATTGACTGAACTCAGGGCGACGCTTCAACCGATGATTATGAAAGATAGCGCAAATGCTACCATCGCCATCAATGCCGATAAAACGGTGCCTGTAGATGAAGTAGTAGCTGTTATGCGCATAGCCCGCGAATTAGGAGCAAGAACTGTTTTGATGGTAGATAAGAGTGGAGTCCAGTAGAGCGTCGTGAGTTGGGAATTTGTGAGTAGCGAGTTTGTGATTAGTCAATTAGTAGATTCGCTGATTAAGAAACCGTTCGTTAAACCAGCCCACTACCCCTACCGAATCAAGGTCTAATTGTTTTTTCAGTTCTTCGCGTCCGATTTCTGGTTCGTGCTTGATATTTCGTACTTCGTACTTCCATATTTTCGCATCGTTCCAGTTCTAACATCCGACATCACTTGATCTCATTTATCCACTGCTCTGCAAAAGTTCTGGCCGCTTCTACTGCTTCTTTTCCTGCACGAAAGGCTGCTTTCCAGCGATTGCCTTTTCTTTCATAATCGGGATTCACAAAATACTTTACGCCTTTCTTCTCAATAAGTTGGGCACCGAAGTCAATATCTTTTGTAGCATCCAGAAATTCCTGTAACCGTACTTTTATATAGAGCAAATGGTTGGTCGGATATTTTGCTTCCCATTGTTTCAGGAGGTTTTCATGCGACTCCTTCATCTGTTTTTCTGCGGCGGCGAAGTTCTGTGTGTATGCTTTGATGTTTTTATTATTAGGATCTTCGATCTGCTTTAAATTTTGTTTCGCAGCGTCAAGCGTTTTCTCAAAAATAGCTTTCATTTCAGCAGGCGCCTTTTTCAGACTCTCCTCTGTTTGTTGCACGGCTTCCTTTGCCTGCCTGATCATATTGTTGCGCATTTCCTCAGGTGTTTCAAGCTTGTAAGGTTCTGGTTTGTTACTTTCTTTAAGAGCCATATATTGTCTTATATATTCCGCGGATACGGCATACTGTTTTGCATAAGATGCAATATCCTTCACTACTGCGGCCCGATCATTTGTAACGATGCTTTTTACATTGCGGATTCCATAATAGTCCAGACCTCCTGCAAGAAAACTGCTGCTAATCTTGTCATTTGCTTCTTGTTTCGTGATGCCCAGCTGTTTCAAAAAATCTCCATACAGCTGTTCCGTTTTGAAGGATAGAAGTGATGCTCCAACAATTATCAGGATAAGTGCCAGTAAAAAAAAGTGAATGGATGACTGGCGATAATAATGCTGTTTCATAAACAGTAAGTAAAATATTCTAAAAATAATTTGTAATAATTAACGTGCAATTGTTACTGTGAGTACCGAAATATAGTTCCGACCGCAACTGATGGCGCTTCCTTCCTTTTCTTGAAGCACTTGTTGCTGGTGATCCTGGATGGTTGGAGTGTTGCGCTTAATCTGAGCAAAAAACATTGTTGGAATAGCCGCCAGTAACACTATTACCAGCAGAGCGAATTTTAAATTTTTCATTGTAAAAAGTTTAATGGTTAATGATGATTTGATTATTTAATTATTATGACACAAATTTCAGCAGAAATCATCGCCAGGGAAAGTGCTTAGTGTATGAGTTGAGAAGATAAGCGCATGAATTGTAAAAGTGGTTTTAGGTTTGTAGCTTGTGGCTGGTAGTTATGATTGGGCATTACCCAAACCGATTGGGTTTGCCATATAGTCCAAAAGGTTGAAGGACACTGAAGCGTTTTTAGGTTTCGAACCACAAACAATAAATTGCGAACCACAATCAACAAACCAGACACGTCCCACACAAAAGAAAACGGAGCTCCTACTGAGAACTCCGTTGGTCTTCCAAATAAAGACTACAAATTATGACTGCTTCCTGTATATAAATTGATCGAGGATTACTTCAGTGGTTCCATCGTGCTTAACAACTCTCATTTTGGTTGGATACCAGCCAGTCTTTTGAACCTTTGCCGGTTGCGGAATTTCTCTTACGTAATCGCTATTCTTCTTTAGAAAGTCGAGTGTAATCATTGGTTCGTAAAAGGTTACCTTCCCGTCGAATGATCCAAAAAGAAAAGCTTCCGTAAACGCTTTGCCCTGGAATTCATCATGCGTTACATCAATAAAGTGACCTCCCATTTGCGGAACAGCGGTTGCAGCTCCCGGGTTGATGTATTTTGCCGGATAGTACTCTGCCGAAGCCATGTTTTTAAATCTTACGCTATCGGTTTCATAAGTTCCGATTTCCAGTACTTCCTCGGGAGTTGTTGTATAAAAGTGAAAATCGAAATGCGGCAGAGTGTAAATATTTTCCGGCTCATGACCATTAGGATTCCAGTGCATGCTCACGTGATTGAAAGGCGTAAGGTTTGTTTTTGCAGGCAGTTTCATTACCCAATGATTTCCTGCCACGTGGCCATGGCCTTCACTACCCGTGCCTGCCGGAACGCTATTCAAGGCGTCATCTGATAACGCTACACCCATTTTCTCAGGGTTTCCTTGTTTGTTCAACTGAATCCATGAGTAGGCTTTGCCTCCGTGCACCTGAACTTCAGGGCCTTTAAGTAACTGAGGT
>Ga0126304_10001243_pt1 | contig 11791 bp, 11 predicted proteins | sample Plot25_FD_92538 | JGI IMG/M metagenome (GOLD analysis project Ga0126304, IMG submission 92538) | Serpentine soil microbial communities from UC McLaughlin Reserve, CA, USA - Plot25 | ecosystem: Environmental > Terrestrial > Soil > Grasslands | place: USA: UC McLaughlin Reserve, Lake County... | reverse complement strand
CGCCGCCTCGCACGCGAAGCGGTTCGCCGCGGACTCCGCGATGGAGGTCACCACCGACGCCGTGCAGGTCTACGGCGGCTACGGCTTCATCAAGGAGTACCCGGTCGAGAAGCTGATGCGCGACGCAAAGATCATGCAGCTCTATGAGGGCACCTCGCAGATCCAGCGCCTCGTGATCGCCAAGGAGCTCCTCATGGGCCGCCAGGCCGACGAGGAGACCCCGGAGGCGAAGGCCGCCAAGGCCAAGCAGAACGGCAAGGCCGAGGCCGAGGCGGAGAAGCAGCCCGCCACGGCGTAGCAACGCCGAACGTCCCGGAATCCGTCCTGTAGGCGGGGCTCCGGGACGTTCACAGTGAGTCCATGCCCCAGGCGGAAAGGCTCAGCGACCGCCTCGAGAGCTGGTTTCGCAGTCCCGGGCTGAAGACGGTCGGCAGCCTGACTGAGCTCTTCGGCGAGAAGAGCTTCGCGGTGCTCTTTGTGCTGCTGCTCGCGGTACCGGCGCTCCCGGTTCCCACCGGCGGCGTGACCCATGTCTTCGAGCTGATCGCGATCCTCCTCGCTCTCGAGCTGATCGCGGGCCGCAAGACGGTCTGGTTGCCGGAGCGCTGGAGGCGAAGGGAGCTCGGGCCCGCCCAACAGAAGAGGTTCGCTGAGGTCCTCGTGAGGCGAATCCGCTGGCTGGAGCAGCACTCACGCCCGCGCCTGGGTTTTCTGCTCACCCACCGGCTCAGCGGCGTGGGCTTCGGAGTGCTGGTCCTGGCCCTGACCGTGACTGCCTTCCTGGCTCCGCCGTTCACCGGGCTCGACACCCTGCCCGCGCTGGGGGTGGTGCTGCTCAGCCTCGGCCTGCTTCTCGACGACGCCGCGCTCGCCGTGGTCGGGGTGGTCATCGGCGCGGTGGGCCTCCTGCTCGTCCTGGTGCTGGGCAAGCTCGCCTACGAGGGTGCCCGTGGGCTGTTCTAGACGCAGGACTTACGCGTAAGCAGATCCGTAGACTCGCGGCGTGGCGAGAGGGCGGCCATCTGACGCCTTCGGGGGAGACATCAGGCGCCGCGACGTCTTCCCGCTGCTCGTCCTGCACCTGCTCGCCCGCGAGCCGGCCTACGGCAACCGGCTGATCGAGTCCATCGAGGTGATCACTCAGGGGGCCATCTCGGTGAACCCGAACACGATGTATCCGCTGCTTAAGGAGCTCGAGCAGCGCGGGCTTGTGGACGCCCGCTGGGAGCATCCCGATCGTCGTACCCGTCGCTTCTACTCGATCACCCCAAACGGGCGGCGCGAGTACAAGCGCCTCAAGGGCGAGGTCGAGCCGTTCCTCGACTCCGTGATCCGCTCCGTGTCGTTGATCAAGGGCGAGATCTATGGAGATTCCTCGCCTCGCGGCTGATCGGGCTTCCGCAGGAAGGAGCAGGACACCCCAACCCGGTCGAAGCCAAGCTTCTCGTACAGCTTCCAGGGCCAATCATCGGCGTCCGCGACGATGAACGTGATCTCGTGTCCGGCCCGGGACGATGCCTCCGCCGCCGCGAGCACCACCGCAGTGGCGAGGCCGCGCCCTCGGACCTCGGGCCTCGTTACGACCGTCTCGATCTGGCCGACCCCGTCCTGCTCGTAGAGCACACAGGCTGCGCCTCGCTTCCCGTCTGCTGGTGCGGCGAACCAGCGGCCGTTGGCGACCGGATCGAACCGGGCGTCGCGGACGAGCCGCTGGTCCACCGCGGCTGGGGTGAAGTCAGGGTCGGCCTCCGCGACTGCTCGCCTGACCTCCTCGACCTCCGCGCGAGCGACCTCGGCGGCGGGTGACCCCTGCCGGTCGGGCGACCGGCGCAGCACCATGTAGAGGTTGCGATCGACCTCCCAGCCGAGCTCCCTGAAGCGCGGCTCGAGCTCGCGCCCGCGACCCGGGTCGCGCGGCCCTACGTAGCGATGGCGGAGTCCACGTCTACCGAGAAGTTCATCCGCAAGAGCCGCCAGTTCGTCGGCTCCGAGCTCAAGGGACTCGACCTCGAGAAGGTTGTCTCGCCAGATCTCGCTGGTCCCGGGATTCAGGATGAGCCGGCCCCAGTCGTGTCGCTCGACAATCTCCGATGACAGACGCTCGATAGAGAGCTCGAACTCGACCAGCCGCCGTAGGAGCGCGGCGTCAGAGCTCGCGCTCATAGAAGAGCATCACCGGCCCGTCGGGGTCCCCTTCCCTGTTGGTGAAACCGGCGCTCTCGTAAAGGTGGCGGGCCGCCTCGTCGGTCTCGCTAGTGCCCAGGTCCATGTAGTCGGCGCCCTCCGCCCGCGCGGTCTCCATCGCCGCCTCGAGCAGCGCCCGGCCAAGGCCGTTGCCGCGCAGGTCGGGCACGACGTAGAGCTCCTCTAGATATGAGGCCAGACCGGCCGTGTGGACCCAGGGCCGGAAGCGGAGTTGCGCGAATCCGTCCGGGCCGTCGCCGATCAGCAGGACGATCATTTCCCGATTCCGGATCAGCTCGGAGTAGCGCCCCTCGAGCGTCTCCACCTCGGGGGTCGGCTCGTTGAATTCCGAGTTGAAGTCGTAGAGCAGGCGCGCCACCTGGGGGGCGTCGCCGGGCGTGGCACGGCGGACCGGCGGCGTATTCGGGCTTTCGGACCCGCTGGACGGCATCCACCCGAGCCTAATAGCCTTCGCCGGCCAACCGACCTTCGGAGGAACCTCTCACATGTTCGTCTACAAGGCCGCCGTGCTGGGCGGCGGCACGATGGGCGGCGAGATCGCCCAGGTCATCGCCAACGCCGACATACCGGTCGTCGTCAAGGACGTCGAGCAGGAGTTCGTCGACGCCGCGCTCGAGAAATCCCGCGGCGTCACCAAGCAGCAGCTCGACAAGCTCGTCTCCAAGGAGAAGATGACCCAGGAGCAGGCCGACGCCCGCCTCGACGAGGTGATGGGACTGATCACCGGGACGACGACCTACGACGAGTTCGGCGACGTCGACTTCGTGATCGAGGCCGTTCCCGAGCGGATGGAGATCAAGAAGACCGTCTACCGCGAGCTCGACGAGGTAACGCCGGGCCACGCGATCCTCGCCTCCAACACCTCCTCCCTCTCCATCGCGGAGATGGGCCGCGAGACGCTGCGTCCCGGCAAGGTCGTCGGCTTCCACTTCTTCTTCCCGGCCTCGGTGATGCCGCTGGTGGAGATCATCAGCGGCGAGGACACCTCCCGCGAGACCGTCACCGCAGCCTTCAACTTCGCGCAGAAGATCCGCAAGCAGCCGATCACCTGCAAGGAGGTGCCGGGCTTCGTCGTCAACCGGATCCTCAACGCCGGCGCCGGCGAGGTCTGGCGCGAGCAGGAGGAGAATGGTCTCTCGATCAAGAAGGTCGACGAGGCGATCGCCGGGGCGAACATCACCCCGATGGGCCCCTTCTTCCTGATCGACATGCTGGGGCTGGACACGGTCCTGCACGTCGCCGAGTACCTGAACGAGTCGTATGGGGATCGCTTCTACGTCCACAAGGGAATGCAGAAGCTCGTCGCGGACGGGAAGCTGGGCGCGAAGTCCGGCGGCGAGGGCTTCTACAAGGACGGCGAGCCTCAGATCGAGGGCGACGCCGATCCGAACGGCGAGGAGCTCGCGGATTTGCTCATGCTCAAGACCTTCGTCGAGGCCTGCAAGGTGCTCGAGGAGGGCATCGGCACCGTCCGGGAGATCGATCTCGGGATGATGGCCGGTGCCGGCCTCGATCCGCGCCGCGGGCTCTTCCCGCCGTTCTGGAAGGCCGACCTCGAGGGCCTCGACACGATTCTCGAGAAGCTCGAGCGCTACAAGGAGTCACACGGGGAACGGTTCGCCCCGCCGCGGACACTGAAGCGCCTCGTCGCCCAGGGCAGACTTGGCCTGAAGTCGGGCCAGGGCTTCTACGCCTATCCGCAGGTCGAGGGCGAGGGGACGGTCAAGCTCGAGAAGCGCGGCCACGTCGCAATCGCCTGGCTCGCCAACCCGCCAATGAACGCGATCTCGCCTCAGGTAATCCAGGATCTCGACAAGGTCTGGGATCAGGTGAAGTCCGATGACGAGGTGAAGGCGATGGTCGTCTACTCCTCGCTCCCGGTCGTCTTCTCCGCCGGCGCCGACATCAAGGCCTTCACCTCGATGGACCAGGCGGCGGGCGCGGAACTGATCAACAACGGCCACTCGCTGCTCCGGGAGCTGGGCCAGAACCGCAAGTCCACGGTGGCCGCCGTCAACGCGATCGCCTTCGGCGGTGGCTGCGAGTTGGCGATGGCCTGCGACTTCCGGGTGGCGGCCCAGTCGGCCGTCTTCGGCCAGCCGGAGATCAATCTCGGAATCATCCCGGGCTTCGGCGGCACCCAGCGCCTGCCGCGACTGGTCGGTCGGTCGAAGGCCCTCGAGATGAACCTGAGCGGGGACGCCGTGCTCGCGCCCGAGGCCCGTTTCCACGGCCTCGCCGATGACCTGGTTCCCGACGAGGAGCTGTTCGATACCGCGGTCGCCTGGGCCCGCAAGCTGGGCGACCAGGCTCCGGTCGCCGTGGAGCAGATCAAGCAGGTCTCCTACAAGGGCGACCTGGACGAGGGGATCGAGGCAGAGAAGCAGGGCTTCGCGACCGCGTTCCTCTCGGAGGACGGCAAGGAGGGCATCTCCGCCTTCCTCGAGAAGCGGTCAGCCAAATGGCAGGGCAAGTAGCCCCCCATCAAGGCGGCTCCTCCGCTTCGCGTCCGGGGCCGCCAGACGAGGCAGAGCGGCTCGCGGCGCTGATCCGCGAGTCCGGCTCCACCGTCGCACTGACCGGAGCGGGGATCTCGGTGCCCAGTGGGATTCCGGATTTCCGCAGTCCGGGGGAGGGGCTCTGGGAGAAGGTCGACCCGATGGAGGTGGCGCACATCGACGCCTTCCGGCGCGATCCCGCCAAGTTCTGGAGCTTCTACCGGCCGAGGTTCCAGGTGCTCGGCGACAAGGAGCCGAACGACGCGCACGGGGCGCTCGCCGAGCTCGAGAGGCGACAGCTGCTCGACGCCGTGATCACCCAGAACATCGACCAGCTCCATCACAAGGCCGGCTCCGAGCGGATCGTCGAGGTACACGGCTCGATTCGCACCTCGAGCTGCCAGTGGTGCGGCGAGGAGTTCAAGCTGGCGGACGTCGAGGGCCTGTTCGACGAGGAGGGCGCCGCGCGCTGCTCGGAGTGCTCGGGGCCGGTGAAGCCCGACGTGGTGCTCTTCGGCGAGCTCCTTCCCGCCGACGCGATGGCGGAGGCGGAGTCGCTGGCCGCCGGCGCGGACCTGATGCTCTGTGTCGGATCCTCGCTCGAGGTCTACCCGGTCGCGGGCCTGCCCTCGATCACTCTCGGGCGCGGCGGTCAGATTGCAGTGATCACCCAGGGCCCGACGCCTTTCGACCAGGACGCTGCGATCCGGATGGACGGCGACGTGGTCGCCGATCTGGACACGGTACTCGCCGCCTTGGGAAAGTAGTTCCGTAGCAGATAGTTTTCTCCGTTACCTACGGTGCTACGGTTATCTCGATGGCGGTAGCGATCAAAGAAGAGGCACCAGAGGCCGTCAAGCCCGTCGATAAGTGTCCCGAGTGCCTGGCGGGCAACCTCGGCTGGCTGCTCACCCAGGCCCACTTCAACCTCGTCAGTGAGGTCGGCGCCGCTCTTGAGCCGCTCGGGGTCTCGAACCGTGGCTATCACGTCCTGGCGACTGCACGGACGGGCGAATACACCCAGAAGGAGCTCGCCGAGCGCATCGGGCTCGACAAGACCACGATGGTGGTCACCGTCGACGAGCTCGAGGAGAAGGGGCTGGCGGAGCGCAAGCCGTCGAGCACCGATCGCAGGGCCCGCGTCATCGCGGTGACCAAGGCCGGCGATCGCACGGTCGCACAGGGCCAGAAGATCATCGACCGGATCCAGAGCGACGTGCTCGAGAGCCTCCCCGCAAAGGAGCGAAAGGTCTTCCTCGAGTCTCTCGGCTCGCTGGTCAAGGACCGCCTTGCCCAGCCGGCGCCGGACGCGCCGCCACTGCGCCGCCGCGAGCCGCGCCCCTAACGACCGCGAGCCCCTAAGGCGGGGCCCACCCGGCGCCGACGGCGCAGGATTTCCAGTTGTCGCGCGCGCGGGTGTGTGACGAGACGCACATTAGATCATCACTAGATGATCTTGTACGAGATTATTTGCTACGGTTTTCTGCATCAAAGACTTTCCAAGCCGACCCGAGGGGGACCCGGGATGACAGAGATCGCAGCGGCCGACAGAACGCAGACCATCGCGGGGGCGCGGAGCGACCGCTCCCGATGGATCGCGCTGGTGGTGCTCTGCGTCGGAATGCTGATGATCGTCCTTGACCAGACGATCGTGAACGTCGCCCTGCCCTCGATCCAGGATGACCTCGGCTTCTCCCAGTCGGCGCTTGCCTGGGTCGTGAACGCCTATCTGATCACCTTCGGGGGGCTGCTTCTCCTCGCCGGTCGGCTGGGCGACCTGATTGGGCGAAAGACCGTCTTCATGAGCGGCCTCGCGCTGTTCACGTTCGCCTCCGCGCTTTGCGGCATCGCTCAGAGCCAGGAGATGCTGGTCGGCGCGCGCTTCCTGCAGGGGGTCGGCGGTGCCGTCACCTCCGCCGTGATCCTGGGCATGATCGTGACCATGTTCCCGGAGCCCCGGGACCAGGCGAAGGCGATCGGGGTCTACAGCTTCGTCGCGGCCGCGGGCGCCTCGATCGGCCTGCTGCTCGGGGGCGTGCTCACCCAGGCCCTGAGCTGGCACTGGATCTTCTTCGTGAACCTGCCGATCGGCGTGGCCACCGCGTTCGCGGCCAGCCGTCTGGTCGAGAACGATGAGGGAATCGGCCTGCGCAAGGGCGCCGACGCCCTGGGCGCGGTCCTGATCACCGGCGCACTCATGCTGCTGGTCTACACAATCGTCAAGCCGGCGGCCGACGACGGCTGGGGCGCGCCCCTGACGCTCGGCCTCGGTGCCGCCTCGCTCGCCCTGCTGGCAGGGTTCATCGCCCGGGAGGCGACCGCGCGCACCCCGCTGGTGCCGCTGCGCATCTTCCGGAACCGGAACGTGTCGGGCGCCAACGCGGTTCAGGCGCTGTTCGTCGCCGGGATGTTCGGAATGTTCTTCCTCGGCAGCCTCTACCTCGAGCGTGTGCTCGGCTATGGCCCGCTCGAGATCGGTCTCGCGTTCCTCCCGGTTGCACTCGCGATCGGAATCCTCTCCGTGGGGTTCTCGGAGCGACTGGTGATGCGTTTCGGCGCCAAGCCCGTCCTCTTGGTCGGTCAGGTGCTGATCGTGGCAGGCCTGATGCTGTTTGCCCTCTCGCCGGTGCAGTCGAGCTATGTCGGCGACCTGCTGGCCCCGATGCTTCTGCTCGGCCTGGGAGCGGGTCTCTCGTTCCCATCGCTGATGGGCCTCGCGATGTCCAGTGCGACCGAGCAGGATTCAGGCCTCGCCTCGGGCCTGGTGAACACCTCGCTGCAGGTCGGCGGCGCGCTCGGGCTTGCCGTGCTCGCGACCCTCTCGGCAACCAGGACGGACAGTCTGCTGGCGAGCGGGAGCTCGCCCGACGCGGCCCTGACCAGCGGCTTCCACCTGGCCTTCTGGGTCGGCGCCGGGCTGGTGACCGCGGCGATCGCGATCACGACTCTGGTCATTCGCTCGCAGCCCAGACTGGTAGAGGCGGAGCGCCTCGAGGAGCTCGAGCCCGAGCTGGAGGGCGAGCCCGCCTACTGGGAGGCCGCCTAGCCCAGACGTTCCTCGATCGCGGCCAGCTCCTCGAGGAGCCGGTCGCGGCGAGGACCCGGCTCCTCCCGCAGCGCGGCACGCGCGGCTTGGAGCCCGTAGCGCGCCTCGGCGTCCCTCCCCTGCTGGACGTCGAGGCGCGCCCTCTGTATCAGCGTCTCGGCGGGATGAACGTCGTCCCTCCCGGCGAGCACCGCCGCCACCCTTGACTGCGGGTCGACGTCATCGAGGTGACCCCGAGGCTGATGCGGCAATTGGCTGGCCTCGCTCCAGCGGCCCTCCGCGAGCTCGTCGCCGGTGCCATGCCCGAGGCGGATCGCAAGAGCCTTGGTGGCGCCGATCTCCTGGACCAGCGGGTCGCGCGCCTCAGCCCGGACGGCGTTGAGGGCACGGTTGATGATCCGGGTCGCGTCCCGCAGCTCCCTCGCGCCACGCTCGCGGCTTCGGAGAGTCTCCTTGAGCCAGTCTGACCCCGATGAGGGGTCAGCCAAGGGAACGCCGGTCACGGTCACCCGGGTGACGGGCACCTGCCCGGGCTCGTCCGGCGTGACCGGGCGCGCGCGCCGTCGGCTGCGCCGCTTCGGCCGGGGCACCTCGAGTTCCTGCACGATCATCACGCGCTCGACCTCGCCTTCGCGGACGAGGTAGCGGCCCTCCGGCAGTCCGATCTTGCCTGCCAGCTCGAGCTGGACGAAGCTCGCTCTGGTTATCGAGCCTACGCCGCTAATCGCCGCTTGTGCCGCCCTTGGCGGGCAGCGCGGCGTCCGACGGCTTCGCCGGAACCTTCGGATTCTGGATCTGCCCGAGGCGCTCGATCAGGCGCTGCCACTGCTCGGGCTCGAGGATCTGGCCGAGCTGCTTGATCGAGCTGCCCGAGGTCGTGAAGGGGTAGCCGACGTGAATGTGGTCGGCGTGGTCCCCCATCGCGAACGTGGGCGGCCCGAGCTCCATCAGGGAGATGATCTGCGACGGCCGCATCGTCCCCTGGAGGAGCATCAGGTCCTTGATCACGGCCTCGGTGATCGAGCCCGGGCCCTGGTGGCCGAGTATCGGGATCCCGTTGACCGCGGCGATGTCGACGGCGGCGCCGTAGGAGTGCGCAGAGACGTTCCCCGATGAGGTCAGGTAGGAGTGCCCGCACTTCAGCGAGGTGATCGTCAGGCGGTAACCCTTGGCGACCAGGTACTCCAGCACCCCGAGGATGCGGCGGTCGATCTGGCCGGTGGCGATGTCGTTGCGGCCGCAGGCGTAGGTCGAGAGCGCCGGATCGTTCAGCGCCCGCTGCTGCAGGGCGCCCTTAGACATCAGCAGGACCTGGCCGACGGACGGGTTGTCAGCGAACGGGTTCTTGTCGGCGGCGCGGTAGATCGCGGTGGTCTCGAGCAGCTTCCAGCCATCGAGGATCGGCTTGGGGTCGATGGTGGGAGCGCCGCGGCCGGCGGGCCGGATCGCGAAGTTGAGGTGCGGAGGCTGGGCGTCGGGCTGGCCGACGCGGCCGATCGCGGTTCCGCCGGTGACCTTGGAGCCGACCTTGAGCGGCCGGAGCTCCATGGTCTTCTGGTCGAAGGAGAAGCTCGGGGCGAAGGCGGACTTGAAGGTCTCGTAGCCGGGCACGGCGCGGCCGAGGAGCTGGTCGAGCTGACCGGCGACGCCGGGGTTGCCGCTGTTGCCCGAGCGCTGCGGCAGGGCGAAGAGGCGGCTGCGGAGCCCCTCGGTGTTCTGCGGGCCGCTCGTCTTGCTCCGCTTCGGCGGGGCCGCGCTCGACTTCGGGGGCGAGGCCGAGTTGTCGCCCGCCGACGCGGGCTGGGCCGGTGCCGCGTCCTTCGGGGTGCTCAGCTTGAAGTCCTTCGCCGAGAGCCTGTCCTCGCGCGGGACGGGGTGGACCTTCTCGATCTCACCGAGGTGGGCGTAGGTGTAGCGGTTGCCGTAGGCGTCCTGGAGGACGATGAACTTGCCGAGCTCCTTGGAGTTGCCCAGCTTCCTGATGACGCCGTCGTTGGCCGCGACGACGGGAGCGTTAAGGCTCGAGTAGATGTTGATGCTCCGCCGCTCGGCGTTCGAGGCGATCACGTCGGCGGCGTTCCCCGCGGCCTTGCGCTGGGTGGTGGAGCGGGCGAGTGCCGCGGCGTCGTTGATGTCGTCGGCGTAGCGGGCGTCGGCCGCGACCGGGAAGTGCGCGCCCTCGGTGAGGCCGGTGAGGGACCCGACCAGGGCGTCTGGCAGCTTGCCGTACTGGTTCGCGTAGAGCAGGACCTCGTCGACGTACCAATCGGCGTGGTTGTAGGCGAAGATCGCGGTCCGCAGGTCGTTATCCGCACCGGCGGCGTGCAGATAGCGGGCAGCGGCGCAGATGGCATCAACCGGGTTGTAAGGGTCCTTTCGTCCGTCCTCGTTGGCGTCGACCCCGTAAGCGGCCCAGCTCGAGGGGATGAACTGCATCCAGCCCATCGCGCCGGCAGAGGAGACGTTCAGGTTGGTGCCGAAGGCGGTCTCGATCTTGTTGATCGAGGCGAGCACCTGCCAGGGGACGCCGTACTCGGTGCCGCAGGACTGGTAGATCGGCAGCAGGAAGGGGGGGATCTCGAAGGAGTCGATGAGGAAGTTGGGCACGCCGATCGGGGCGGGGCCGAACTGCGCGACGGTCAGGCTCGGGTTGGTCGGGGCGGGAGAGCCGTCAGGGTTGCGGAGCGTGGGCTTTTGGATCTTCTGACGCTCGCCCGTGGCGACCTGCTTGGCGCCCTTGCCCTTCTTGTTCTGCTTTCCGAACAGGCCCTTCGCGCCGGCCCCGTCCCCGACCTTGACCTTGGACTTGCCGCCGCCAGAGCCGCCGGCGGTGCCGGTCGTCGTCGTGGTGCTGGACGTGGTCCCTCCGCCGGAGGTGGTCGTGCCGCCACCCGTCGTGGTCCCGCCACCGGTCGGCGCGTTGTACTCGTCCCCGTCGGCGGGCCCGCTGCAGCCGGGATCCGCGAGGTCGACCAGGCCGTCACCGTCGTTGTCGGAGAGGTCGGCACACTGGGGAAGCACGTTGCCGCCGCCCGTCCCCGTTCCCGTTCCCGTTCCCGGCACGGTGACCGTCAGGTCGCCCGCCCCGACTGAGAGCGAGCTGGCGCTTCCCGCGGCAACTATCGCCAGGGCTCCGCCGAGAGCGATGATGACGAGAAGCTTTTTCCTCATTGGCAAGCCGATCTTGCCCGCGTAGCGCTGGGTCCTCCAGGGTCAGCCAGACGCAGCCTCCCTGCAGCCACGGGCAAGCCGGACGCTACTGATTCGCTACCCCCTTTGCAACGGGGAACCGTCGCGCAGGGACGCCTGCAGCTGTGAACCCTCCTCACGTGCGTGGGCAAGCGTATTTGACGGGTGCGGGGTGATTGTTGTGCGGCCATTGAGCGGTTCGCTGGGATAGTCGCCCGGCGCGGTACCGTGCCGAGACGATATGGACGAGGGCGGCGGCGAAGAGAGGCGCGATCCGAGCCCGGCGCGGGGGGAGAGCGCGCTCGGTGATCTCGCCCAGATCCTGGTCGAGAACCCCTGGATGCACCAGGCGCTACAGGTCGCCTTCGGCGTGCGTGAGCGAGCGTCCGAGGCGGGAACCGCCGTGATCCGAAACCTGAACCTGCCGACCGGTAACGATCTCGACCGGATCGCCCGCAGGCTGCGCTCGCTCTCGGAGCGCCTCGAGGAGGTCGAGGACACGCTCGATCGGCTCAGCCGGGAGGTCGCCGAGTTGCGCCGGGAGCGCGGTCCCTCGCAGCCGCGAACCTCGAGACGAGGTTGACGTCTAGCTCGCGAGGGCGGCGGCAGCGGCCGACCCCATGCGCTTCGCTGCCTCGGCCAGATCCTCGTCGCCGATCCGGCGGCGTTGACCGTCCGCGAACGTGTCGGATACCGCCAGCAGGCAGGCGGTGGCGACGCCCAGCCGGCTGCCGAGCGTGAACAGGGTCGCCGCCTCCATCTCGACCGCGGCCGCGCCGCTCCTCTGCCAGGCGTCGGCACGCCGCCGGGGTGGGCCGGCATCCCCCTCGCTGCTGTCGTAGAAGAGGTCGGT
>Ga0126304_10001239_pt1 | contig 11804 bp, 15 predicted proteins | sample Plot25_FD_92538 | JGI IMG/M metagenome (GOLD analysis project Ga0126304, IMG submission 92538) | Serpentine soil microbial communities from UC McLaughlin Reserve, CA, USA - Plot25 | ecosystem: Environmental > Terrestrial > Soil > Grasslands | place: USA: UC McLaughlin Reserve, Lake County... | reverse complement strand
GTGGACGCACCGCTGGTGCGCCAGTTGTCGCGGGAGCGGCATCGCTGGGTAGCCACGTGCGGACGGGCGAACCGCTGAAAGCATCTAAGCGGGAATCCCTCCCCAAGACGAGCATCCCCACTCCTTGCGAGGTAAGACCCCCGGTAGATGACCGGGTTGATAGGCGGCAGGTGGACCGCGGGCAACCGACTGGAGCCGAGCCGTCCTAATGGTCGAGGGCGGACCTCCTGCGAACGTTTCCCTCCAGTGTCGGTGGGCGGCAGCGGGGCGGCCCGCGCCAGGGGGAGGTGAAGATACCTCCCCGGGCGACGTCCGCATCCCGCCGCGGCGGGCAGGACTGATGAGTGCGGCGTGATGTGGGGCTATGCAGGGCGCGTGGGCGACCCGCCAGGAGCTAGGCGACCCGCCAGGAGCGGGGCGTCGCTCCCGGGGGCGTGGCGCAGAACAGGGTCCCCGCCTCCGGTGAGGGGGTGGGGGGTGCCCGTGGCCGAGAGCGTGCTGGCCCCACCCGGTCCCATCCCGAACCCGGTCGTGACCCAGTGCAGCGCCGGAGAGTACTGTGGGGGCGACCCCACGGGAGGCGAGGCCGCCGCGGGCACCCCCCACCCTCGGACCGTAGACGGCCAGACGGCGAGGACGCGATGGCGCCGATAACTCCAAGCTAATCGCCGAGAACCCGCCGCGGGGTGGAGCAGCGGCAGCTCGTTGGGCTCATAACCCAAAGGTCGGGGGTTCGAATCCCCCCCCCGCTACCACATGCCAACGCCGGCACCGCTAGGTGCCGGCGTTGCTGTTTCTTTCAGCAGATCACTGTGTTTCAATGGCGCGAACAGTCCGGCGCATGCTTCGACTTTCGGAGGAATCATCAACTCCTTCCGACGCGCTGCCGAATTCGCCATCGATCTCGTGTATCCCAGGCGCTGCGCCGGATGCGGTCAGCGCGGCACGTGGCTTTGCGATGGCTGCAATGCGGAGTTGCCCCAATTCAGCACTCCATGGTGCGATCGATGTGGTGTTCCGATGACCTATTCCCGTTGCAAGTGCCCTTCGACACCTGAGAACCTGGAACGGCTGAGATCAGTCGGGCCATTCGACGGCTGGCTGCGCGGCGCTGTCATTCAATTTAAATATCACGGGGAGTGGGCACGAGCGGCGCACCTAAGCGAGCCTCTAGCGGCTGCGGTCGCACATCTGCAAGACGTCGATGCGCTCATCCCGGTGCCGCTGCACCCCGCTCGACTCCGCCAGCGTGGCTTCAACCAATCGCTACTGCTCGCCCAGCATGCAGGAGACCTGCTAGGACTCGGGGTCAAGGATGCCTTAATTCGTACGCGCCGAACTGACGCCCAGGTCCATCTGCGGGCAGAACAGAGAATGGTCAATGTCGCCGGGGCGTTCGCCGTGAAACCGAGCATTCCGGTCGCCGGTCTCTCTATAGCACTGATCGATGACGTCGTCACGACCGGGTCCACGCTCTCCGCTTGCGCCGAAGCGCTCATTAGTGCGGGGGCAACTTCCATCCAAGCGGCGAGTCTCGCCCGCGAGATGTAGCTCATCGTCGCCGCGATCGCATTGCTGTCACGGCTTCCCCAGCCGCAGTACGCGCCCACCGATCCGCTTCCCAGATTGACTCGAGCGTCACGTCTGCTGGCTGATGCTTCTCAAGCACGATTTCGACCGCCGCCGGAATGTCAACGAAGCGCAAGTCTCCGGCAAGGAACGCCCTAACAGCTTCGTCATCGGCTGCACTCAGAACCGTTGGGTAAGTTCGCCCGACGATTCCAGCTTCCCGCGCGATCCGCAATGCGGGAAACCGATCAGCGTCTGGACGCTCGAAGTGAAGGGCTCCGACCTCGGCCAAGTCGAGCCGACGCGTGGTCAGCTTCATTCGCTCTGGGTACGTCAATGCGTACTGGATGGGCACTCTCATGTCGGGCAGGCCAAGCTGCGCCGTATGTCCGCTGTCGATGAATTCGACGAGCGAGTGAACGACGCTTTCGGGGTGGACAACCACCTCGATTTGCTCATACGGCAGACTGAATAGCCAGTGAGCTTCGATGATTTCTAAGCCCTTGTTCATCAATGTCGCCGAATCGATCGTGATCTTGTCTCCCATAGACCACGTCGGATGGGCTAGCGCTTCCGCCGCGGTCACCTGCGCTAGCTTGGTGGCCGGCACCGTTCGGAACGGCCCGCCTGACGCGGTCAGGATAATCCGTGCCACCTGGTCGACGGGCGAGCCGTCCAACGCTTGCCAAATTGCGCAGTGTTCGCTGTCAATAGGCCTAATGGGAGTGCCGCTCGCCGCGACGAGGGGAGCAATGATTTCTCCTGCACAAACGAGCGTTTCCTTGTTTGCGAGTGCAACGGTCTTGCCGAGCTCAAGGGCTCGTATGGTCGGGATGATCGCCGCGTGTCCCGAACTGGCGACAACCACGATATCGACCGATGGGTGCGTCGATGCCGCGACCAGACCATCGCCTCCGTACACGACTGACCCTATGCGCTCTCGGAATACAGGGGTCGATTCGAAAACGGCTGCAATCTCTGGCCCATAACGCACGACCTGGTCGAGAAACCGCTCAGATGCCACGCGAGCCGCAAGCGCAACGACGCGAAATCGATCTAAATGCTCATCGATCACATTCAGTGTTTGACGGCCGATTGAGCCAGTCGAGCCAAGCACGGCGACCCCGACACGACCGTCGCCGCACTGAGAAGACACTAGGCGCCGAACCGATCGAGTCCAACGGCCAATAGGAAGCCAGCAGGGAACGCAAAGAGCAATGCGTCGATGCGATCGAGAACGCCTCCATGTCCGGGGACCACGGAGCCACTATCTTTCACACCTGCTTGCCGTTTCAGAACCGATTCAGCCAAGTCGCCGACCTGTCCCGCAAGACCGATCAGGGCGCCGGCAATCAGTCCCATTTTCCAGTCGCCCAGACCGAAGCCCTGAAATGAAACCGCGCCGACCGCCATCGAAGCGACGAGACCCGCGAATGCGCCCTCCTGCGATTTGTTCGGGCTGATTGTCGGAGCCAGTTTCTGCGCTCCAAAGGCCCTTCCTGTGAACAAGGCCACGGAATCACCGACCCAAGTTGCCAGGACCACCGTAAGCACCCAAGCCAACCCGCGCGGTGCAGGATCCCACGCAAAGGAGAGGCGCCGGGCCGCTTCGGATAGCCACTGCACGTCGATCGTGCCGGAACTGGATCGAGTTGCGACTGCCGCGTAGATCGGAAGCCCAAGATACAGAGATCCGGTGCAAGTGAAGCACCATACGGAGAATCCACCCGGTTGTATCGGTTTCGGAAAAAGCAGCACGAGAGGTGAGACGACCGCGAGGACCGTAATCGACAGCAGTGAGATCGCCGTTTTGTCAGCCAGCGCCGCCCAGCCTAAAGCGACGACGACTGCGTACCCCACCAAGCCATACGATCCAATATCGGCTGGGTGCACTCGGGCAACCAGTTGCAGGTACTCCCGAAAGCCGGCAAGACCCAGAACCACCATCAGAAGCGCGAAGACTGGGCCTCCGATGAATACCGGGACGAGGCCGACTACGACCACGAGTACGGAGCCAATGACTCGCGATCGCACCAGACTTAACGATTCACAAGCGGGGTCGTTGATTCATCGTTGGGAACACCGCCGAACCGACGCTCGCGTCCGCCGTAATCCCTGATAGCCTCTGAGAGATCCTCAGGGCCAAAATCCGGCCATAGAGTAGGTGTGAAGAAAAACTCTGAATACGCTGATTGCCAAAGCAGAAAATTGCTTATGCGGTGCTCGCCCGATGTCCGAATAATCAAATCGGGATCGGGGAGGTCCCGAGTGAATAAGTGGGCCTGAAGTGTCTCCTCGTCGACTTCCGCCGCTGGGACACCGCTGGTCACGAGGCTCTTGATTGCGGCCAGGATCTCTTGACGGCCGCTATAGTTGAAAGCGAGCGTTAGAATCAGGCGGTTGTTCCTCCGCGTCCGTTCGATGGCGGCGAGCACGGTGCCCTGAAGTTGCGGGTCTAGCTCTTCTAAGCTGCCGATGTGACGCAGCTGCGCACCTTGCCGATCTAGCTCATCGGTTTCACGTTCGATAACTCCCGCAAGGATGCGCAGAATTCCGTCGATCTCCTCTCGGGGACGGCGCCAGTTGTCTGTCGAGAAAGCCCAGAGCGTCAGATATTCGACGCCGATCTCCGCGGCCGCCGTGGTTATGCGTCGAATGTTGTCGGTCCCGTGTTGATGACCAGAGATGCGCGGCAGCCCTCGTTGCGCCGCCCATCGACCATTGCCATCCATGATGATAGCCACGTGGCGCGGGACGGCAGGAGTGCAGGGCACCGCGACTTGACGAGCGACGGTCCCAACATGGTCGCTCGCTTCCTTCACGACTTACCACGCTGGCGATGTGGTACCCATAGGCACTTTGGAAGATTATGGAGCTGCACGACAACGCCGATGCTCAAACCTCCAGGACCTCCTGTTCCTTTGCCTTGCCTACCCGCTCTGCGTCGCTGACGTACCGCTTGGTCATTTCGTCAACCTCGTGCTCAGCGCGGCGTTCATCATCCTCGCCGATCAGCTTTTCTGAAAGGAGCTCCTTGACGTGTGTCATAGCGTCGCGACGAATGTTCCGCAATGCCACTTTACCGTCCTCTACGTGGCCGTGAACGAGCTTAACCAATTGCTTTCGACGTTCTTCGGTCAGCGGCGGAATCGCAATCCGGACGACCTGCCCATCGTTGGTCGGATTCAGTCCAAGCTCCGATTTCATGATGGCCTTTTCGATCGCGGCCATGGAGCCTCGGTCCCAAGGCTGAATCACCAGCATTCTTGGCTCGGGAACCGAAATGCCAGCGAGTTGATTGAGCGGGGTAGAGCTACCGTAATAGTCGACCGGCAGTCGTTCCACCAAGGACGGAGAGGCGCGACCGGTCCGAATGGTAGCTAGGTCGCGGCGAAGTGCGTCGATCGCTTTCCCCATCCGGACCTCGGCGTCGTCCATGACGTCTTTAATCATGCGGTGGTCTCCTCAGCCACGTCCTGAAGCAGACGACCCGTCCGGGACATCCTCTTACCTCAGATAATCATCCCGTGATTGTACGATGCGGCGCCCCGCCAAAGCTGGTGTCGTGTCTCAACGAAATGCCGCTTAGAAGAACTCTGATGACCCAGGCGTGATGAGCGTTCCGATGGGTTCGCCCAAGGCCGCGACCTCAATGGCCGATTGATGACTAATATCGAAGACCACGATCGGCAGGCCGTTGTCGCGGAGGAGGGCAAGTGCCGACATATCCATGACCTTCAGGTCCCGTTCAACCGCCTCCTGGTGACTAATGCGCTTATACCGCCGTGCGGAAGCATCGCTATTAGGGTCAGCGGAATAGACACCGTCGACACGGTTCTTGGCCATGAGCAAGACATCCGCATCCAGCTCCAACGATCGCAGCGCCGCAGCGGTGTCGGTAGTAAAAAAGGGGTTGCCGGTGCCAGCGGCGAGAATGACAACGCGACCCTTTTCCATGTGGCGAATCGCGCGACGACGGATGTAGGGTTCCGCCACCTCGTGCATCTCGATCGCGGTCATGACCCGCGTCTGGACGTCCTGCTTCTCTAACGCGTCCTGGAGCGCAAGCGCATTGAGCACGGTTGCCACCATGCCCATGTAATCCGCGGTGGCCCGATCCATTCCCTGGCTGCTTGCCGAAAGTCCCCGCCAGATATTGCCACCGCCAATGACGATAGCCATCTCGACGCCATGATCGGCTACTCGCTTGATCTGCAGGGCCAGGCGTTCGACAACCGCCGGGTCGATCCCGAAGGCCGATTCCCCGACCATCGCCTCGCCGCTAAGCTTGAGGAGGACTCGATGGAACCGTTCGTTCGCCACGACCCCTCCTATGTCTGCCGGAGCCGGGCCGAGGTTAGACGGCCCCGCCCAATCGGCGGTCGCTACTCTTCTGGCGCTGCGCTATTTTCGGCTCCGACCTCAAACCGGGCAAACCGCCGCACCACGATATTCTCACCCAGCTTGCCGATTCGCTCCCGGATGAGGTCCCGAATGCTGAGCTTCGGGTCTTTGATAAACGGCTGCTCGAGCAGGACGACGGCGGCCGCGGCCTTTTCGCGGTCACCGTACTCCTTTTCCAGATCAGCCCACGCACTCTCCGGGACATCACCGATCGAGACAAAGGCAGGCGACGTCGCCGCGACCTGCATGGCAACGTCGTGCGCCAACTCGCGAAACTCCGGTGTGCGAGCGACGAAATCTGTCTCACAGTTCACTTCGACAATCGAGCCGATGCGACCGGCTCCGTGAATGTAAGGCTCGATCAGCCCTTGCGACGCCGCGCGACCTATCTTCTTATCGGCTTTCGCGAGGCCCTGTTGTTTGAGGAGCTCAACGGCTCTGGGAATGTCACCCTCGACCTGTTCGAGCGCACGCTTGCACTCCATGATCCCGGCGCCGCTCTTCTCGCGGAGCTCCTTGACTTGATTTGCTGTGACGACCATCTATTCTCTCTCCAAAATGTGGCGAAGCCGGTCGTTGCCCTGGCGGGACAAAAATGCACTAAGTAGCTGTTGAGTCGCCCGACCGCGTCTTACGGGATTGGCTCAAAGCTACTCCCGGGCCTCGCCATCGGTGCCCGCCACCACTTCCGCCGCCACCAGATCCAGACCATCCTCGTCGCCTGCAAACAGATCGGCGAAGTCAGAACGCCGCGATTCGGCTGGCATCTCGCGGTCGGCGTGCGCGATTTCGTAACGCGTCTGTCCCTCGATCGCCGCGTCGGCAATGCCAGCCGTGAGCAGCCTGACGGCACGGATAGCGTCGTCATTTGCAGGGATGAGGAAGTCGGCATCGTCCGGGTCGCAGTTGGTGTCGGTGACGGCAATGACCGGAATGGCGAGGCGACGTGCCTCGTGCACCGCTAACTGTTCGCGCTTAGGATCGATGATGAAAATCGCCGCGGGGAGCTGGGTCATGTCCCTCATACCTCCCAGCGTCCGTTCTAGTCGCTCGAGCTCCGCCAACTTACCTGCAGCTTCCTGCTTTGGAAGCTGGTCAAATGCGCCTCGTGCAAATTCAGCTTGAAGCTGTTTCATGTAGCGCAGCCGGTTGCGGATCGTGACGAAATTCGTCAGCGTTCCCCCGAGCCAACGGCGATTGACATAGAATTGCCCGGATCGCTTGGCTTCGCGTTCAACGACGTCTTGCGCTTGCTTCTTGGTGCCGACAAAGAGAACTTTGCCACCTCGGGACGTCGCGTCGACGACAAAATCGTGCGCGGCCGTGAGGAGGGGAACAGTCTGTTGCAGATCGATGATATGTATGCCGTTGCGCTCAGCGAAAATATACGGCTTCATCTTCGGGTTCCAGCGCTTCGCCTGATGCCCGAAATGCACGCCCGCCTCGAGCAGGGCTTTGAGCGTCACTCGGGGCGTTTGGCCATGGATGCTGGTTGTGATTGTATCCACTGAACCTCCTGCATGGTGTTGAACATCCGCGCCCTTCTTCCCGGTGCGGAACCCACACGGAGTGAGCACACCCGCCTCAGTCCAGACGCGTGACACATTGCGGCGCAGCCAGGAGGCCGCGCCACCGGATAGTATACCAGTCCGGCCCCGGCTGATTTAGAAGCGTCATCGCGCTGGAATTTACGCGGGAGCCGGTTTCAGGTACTGCTCGATGACGAAGCCTGACTGTCCGGTGTCGACCACAGTCACTGGCCACCAATCGCACTGCCCTGCCTCTTGGAAGTCGCCCGTGACTTGCAATCGGCTGCCCTCCGGCAATACAACGACCGCTGCGCTGTCAGTCGAAGGCCCTTCGCGAAGATTGAGCTCGGCTGTTGTTACGACCATGGCTCCCGTTGGATAGACCGGCAGGCTCGCGCACGGGTTCGCGGCGTCAACCGCTGCGGCTGCAGGTGTTGGAGTCACCGCCTGCTGCGTCGTTGCTACAGCAGGCGCCGTTGTGGCGGTTGGAGCTAGCGGCGGTCCGGGAGTGGGAGCAATGACGACCGCAGTTGCGGTTGGGGGCGCTGGTGTCGCCTCATTGACCCGGGTTATGACAGCGGCGGTCTCCGGTGTCGGCAGTGGCTGATTGCCGCCGTCCCCAATCAATGCCGAGGCCCAGTACCATAAGAGACCAATCAGCAGCAGGAGCCCGATGACGGGTAGAGCAATCCGGAGGTAGTCCGTCCAGTAGCGCTCTTCGGGCTGGTAGCTCACCGTGCGCTCCTCACTCGATCCAGCCCGGCCCTCTCCATCGGCCATCTTCTCACCTCCAGAGGGCCCTGAGCCCCGGCCGCGGGCTGCGGTCTCCGCGCGAGCTCGATCCGCGAAGGAACGCTGGCGCAGGATGACTTCCTGCACGTCCGCGGGCTCCCAGAGGCCTTTCGCCGCAGCGTTCTCGCAATCCAGCGTTCCCGCATCAACCGGATGGCTTTCTTGGGGTCCATAGAGCCGGGCGTTCCGGCACCATCCTCGGTGCCAAATGGCAGACGGCTCATAGAACCGGCAGGTGCCGCACGCCCGCAAGATCGGTAGCCGCTCGCCGGTCGAAGCGTACTGCGCCCGCGTCGGCGCCTCGAATTGAGAGCGACCAAGACAGATGGGGATTGTACACCTCGCGGCTGCACGTTTGACGACCGGACCTAGCCGGCCGGAGCGTCACCATCGGGTACTTGGTCCGCAGGATGATTGTTGGCATCCCCTTCTGCAGACTCCCAAGGCGCTTCAGGACTCCCCAGCCGGCGAATGTAGGTGGTGCCGTTCCCCGGTTGGCGATCAGCCACTCCTGGGTCGCCGCCGGAAACAATGGACGAGCGGGCCCGGACCGGCCGCAGCATGGAACGCTCGATGCCTGCCATCTCGAGCTGGCCCTCGTAGATGGCGCCTTCCTGGATCACGAGCGACCCGGTCGCAACATTTGCGCGCACTCTCCCGCTGGGTAAGATCTGAAGCCGGCCGCGGCAGCGAATCTCACCAGTTAGCTCACCGGCCACGGTGATATGTTCCGCTTCGACCGTCGCTGCGGTTGATGCTCCTTCGGAGATAAACAGCGTGCCTTCGCAGGTCACGGTTCCCTTCAGTTCGCCCTCGACCCTGAGATCGCGCTGTGATCGAAAATTTCCGTCAAACGCCGAATGTCGGTCGATCAGACTTGCCGTGTCGAATGACACCGCCGGGTCATCGTTCCAATCCAGATCCGCCGTCGAAAGATCTCGCATTTCGTATCTCCATGCCCGTATAGCCGCCGCGGCACCGGCCACCTCCAGTGCCTAAAGTTTGAAGCGGGAGGCCGTCGGTCAATCGATTAGTCCCCACCGCGGGCCACTCGTACGGGCGCAGCCATCGGTGCCCTGGCGTCGCTGGTCGGGGTCATCGATATGTCGCCAGCGACTATGGCTCCATCATGGATTGCAATGGCTGGGGCATGGATGTCACCAGCCACTTTCCCGTGAGGCAGTACCTCGAAACGCTCCCCACAGTGAACCGAACCCCGTACGTTGCCGGCGACGGTCACCTTGGCGGCACGAATGACAGCTTCGACATCAGCCTCCTCGGCAATGAAGATCGTGTCCCGGGCAGTAAGAGACCCTTCGACCCGGCCATGAACATGCAGGGAGCCGCTCGACTCGAGATCGCCGCTCCACGCGGTTGAATGAGCGATGACACTGGTCTGCATGTCAGTTGCCGGTATCGGCGAAGGGACCGAATCAGCCAGTCTCAAGTCCATCGTATCGACGAGTCCGCGGGCAGCAGAAACGCGGTCGGATCCCATCGAGGTGAATTCTGGGTACTCGGAGAGATAGGAGCCTTCTCTGCCAATGGATCGAGGCAGATCGTGATCTGGCATCGCCGCGTCCTCATTCTCGCCGCCCAGCTGGTGACGCAGCGCGCTGATTTGGCGCTGAAACGCATCAACTTTGCTGTCCCTGCGAAAGACCACGCGTAACCCTCCTGGACGCCCTGATGAACGGCGAGGGCGCCGGTTCGACCTGAGCCCGACGACGGGGGTAGGCGGCAACCGCTGCAGGGGCGGGTCACGGGGAGAACAACCGCGAGGCCTCCAGCAGAGACGTGGACCGGATGGAGTGAGACTCCGCGCCGCCACGCCTGAAGGCGTACGTACAGAATACCATGCGCAAGTGGAGAATTCGGCGAGCTTCCAGAGAGGGATAACACACGACAGCCGAGCTAAGAAATCTGGTACGCCCGGGAGGACTTGAATCTTTGGCCTCTTGCTCCGCAGGGACAGATACCACACGTGAAGACGCGGAATTTGAGTCTCTTGCGGTGACAAATGTCATCCCGTCCCTGGCAACGTTTCAGAAATGCCGCTGCGCCAGAGTGTGAATCGATTCACACCTCTCGTCGGTCGTGGTGCACCCCACCGTGTTTGTCGTGCACGACAAAATCTCACTGTTTCGAAGCTGAAGCCGCCACAGGTCGGAAACGCCGGCGGCGATTGCGAGGCATAATGTCCCGGCGCGCAGACGATCCCGGCCTCTTCGCCCGGGTGTGGCTAAGATTCGCAGCCACCGGCCGGCCTGATCGGGCGTCCTCTGCGGGATAATGGACATTGTCCCGCAGAGCAGCGCCATTCGGACACACGTCATATCCCGGAAGCGAAGCCACAAGCCGGCCGAGTGCATTTGGTGGTCCAGTCGCGGCATGATCACCAACGACTATCACCAGCGCTATGAGCGGTGCGACGTCTCCAACGAGACCGGACGGTGCCAGGACGGGCGCCTGGCCTGCGAGCCAGGCGTGATGCCGGTCGCTGTGGCGGTCTGACTGATGCAGGCGCACAACCGAAACGATCAGCGCGGCCCTGGGCATCACGCTTGGGGCGGCACGTGGTGGTGCCATCGACGCTCCGCGAACGAGAGGATCCAAACTGATTTGGTCACGCCTCGCCAGAACATGCTTGACACATGTTTGCGGCCAGCGATGGTAGCGATTATGTCGTCGCGCGGCGTGCTACCGCCCCCAGAGGGTGATGAGCGCTTGCGACCTGTCTCAGACTCGCTGATACTGACGCGGCGGTGGCGGTGAGTGCGGGGTTTGAGAGGGCGCTGGGGATGGAGGGGATCAGCAAGAGCCAGGTCAGCCGGGTCTGCGCCGAGCTGGACGCGGGGGTGAAGCGCTCCCCGACCCGGCGGCTGGACGGGCCCTACCCCTACCTCCGGCTGGACGCAACCTTCCGGCCGAACCAACACACCGACCGACTCGGGAGCGGCCAAGCCGGAGGCCGATGACCGTCGACGAGAGTCGACTACGGCAGCACAATTCCGGGGGAGGAGTGAGATGACGTTCGGCTACTTGCCGGGAAACCCGCAATCACCCCGGTGGCTGGCTTGCCTCCTTGTGGTCGCCCTCTTCGCCATCGGAATCCCCAAGCCATCAACTGCGGCCGACGATGCGCAGGCGCTGCTTGCGTCATCGGCCACGGCGATGGGGGCGCTCCAGTCGTTCCACTTCGTCATCACGATCCAGAATGGGGAACTCGTCATTCTCGACCGTTTGCAATTGACGCGCGCGGAAGGAGACGTCGAGCAACCGCACACCGTGAAGGTTTCGGTCACGGGCAAGGTCAAGGTGCTGCCGGTGACCGCGAACGTGATCATCATCGGCGACGACGTGTGGGCAGCCGTCTCGCCCAGGGAGGAAAAGTACGCCAAGATCGATCCGGATCGGGTGGAGAAACTCCAGTTGGACACCGAGTTTGACCCGACGACCGTGCTCCTCAAGACCATCGGGTACGTCGACACTCCGGTCATCACCGGAACC
>Ga0126304_10001238_pt1 | contig 11809 bp, 8 predicted proteins | sample Plot25_FD_92538 | JGI IMG/M metagenome (GOLD analysis project Ga0126304, IMG submission 92538) | Serpentine soil microbial communities from UC McLaughlin Reserve, CA, USA - Plot25 | ecosystem: Environmental > Terrestrial > Soil > Grasslands | place: USA: UC McLaughlin Reserve, Lake County... | reverse complement strand
ATATGCAAATATATGCAAAGAGACAGTTGCAATCCCATCTAATCGTTGACCTTTATACTTGAGTTACCTTAAGTATGATAAGCCAAATCAAAAAGGAACGCTGATTTTATTTTGTGTATGTGATGAATAGAGCAAGTAGGAAGGTAGGAACGTAGGAACATCTTAACTATTACAACTTCATATAGCTATAATGAATGTCTGCCGCAGATGAGGCTACAGTGGCCAAAGAACCAAAGTGGCAGTGCAATATATGCAGAAAGGTCTTTGAGAGTTGGTATATACTAAATTATCACAAACTATTAGAACACAGTGAATCTAAACGACCACCAATAGGAGTTGCATAGCTACTACTACTATTGCCGTTTCTGTTGACGGCTAGCTATTGATTTCTTTATAACAGATAAAATATTAATTTACTATCATGATCTTAAGGTATTAGTATTTAATAACAACATCTGTACAGAGAGAGAATTATAATTAGATGAACTGTATGATTGGGAGAAAAGTTAAATTATTCGCCGTAAGTGTATCGACGTGGTTCAAAAATTAGGCCATCTTTATATTACACTATTCCTGATCGGGCTTGTAGCCGGTGCAATAGCTGTTGCGGTATCCTTAGTGCAAAGAATCTTCTTTGGCGGAATATTCATTCCTGAACTTGCATCCCAAACCTTATTTTCACTTACTCCCGGAGAAATTGAATCACAAGCTGTGGAAACATTCGGTCCTATTGCAAAATATTCTGCATTTATAGGTGCGCTCATTGTCAATCTTGTAGTATATGGCCTGCTCGGAATAGTTATTCACAAGCTGCAGAATAAGATCCATTTAAGCACTTCTTACTTGACAAACGCAGCAATATCATCAGTAATATCCTATGTTGTCATATTCATTGTAGTTTTTATACTCATAACTCTGGCAGATATTGAGATCCAATCCATTTCTATTCAGTCAATAATTACTTATCTTATTCTACCTCATATCGCATTTGGGTTTACATTAGCATATTTCTATAGAAGTATAAAACGAACACCTTCAATCCTTGGTCCTAAAGAAGCACCTTCTTCTTCTACTACTACTACTCCTGCTACTTCTACTTCTATGCCAGAGGTTGACTATAAAAAAAGACTTCTACTTAAGACCGGCATAGCGTCTCTCGCTGTCATACCCCTCATGTATATCGGATTGAATAATATTTTATTTCCTAGGGAAGGCGCTCAATCACCTTTACCACTAGAATCAGAGTTAAAATCAAAACCCAGGCCTGTAGGGTTTGAGGATCCAAGACTCACAGCTTTACTTGCCTCAGAGATAACGCCAACGGATCTATTCTACAGGGTGGACATTAACCCTATACCTCCAACAGTTGATGTAAATTCTTGGCAGCTAGAGGTTAAGGGATTGGTTAGCCAAACTTTAACAATCACATATGAAGAACTGAGAGCCATGCCTTCAGTACAGCAAATTGCTACACTTGAATGTATAAGTAACAAGATTGGAAATGATCTTGTCAGTACAGCTATATGGAATGGAATTAGACTAAAAGATCTTCTCGAGAAATCTCAAGTCAAGCCAGATGCAAAATATATTGTATTCAGATGCGCAGATGGATATGATGTAGGAATACCTTTAGAGAGAGGATTTCAAGAGGGATCTATTCTGGCCTATGGTATGAACGGGGAGGCTTTAACTGCTAAACATGGCTACCCAGTAAGGGCTATTATACCTGGTTTGTACGGAATGATGAATCCAAAGTGGATAACCGAGATAGAATTGGTTGGTGAAATTTATGAAGGTTATTGGCAGAAAAAAGGTTGGGCTAATAATGCACAATATAACACTCACTCTTTTATTGTTATCCCAGGTAGTGATCCTGTAAGGAAAGTTTTTAGAAGTCTAGGAGCTTTGAATATTGTAGTTGGTGAAGAGATACCAATTGCAGGAGTAGCCTTTGCAGGAGATCGAGGAATATCGAAGGTTGAAGTGAGTAGTGATGGGGGTGCCACTTGGAAGGAAGCAAGAATTAAAGGCCCGCTGTCCCCATATACGTGGGTTCTTTGGGCTACTGAATTAAATGTTACAACCAAGGGTAACTATAAAATCATAGTTAGGGCAACAGACAAGACTGGAAAAATTCAGACATCAGAAGCAAGAGATCCGTTTCCAAATGGTGCAATGGGTTACCACATAGTCAATGCACAGGCTTCTAGTTAGATTAATATCAACTGAGTATTCCTATAGATTGTTTTATATCTATAATTGACAGGGTTCTGTGAAAATAAAAAATAAGATCAACAGAAATTCCTTAAGTAGGTTCTTTACCCATTTTGCCTTATAAATTGTATTTTTGATACTGATAATGCAGATAAGTAAATATTCTCAAACTGAGGTATTATTGTTGTTGATCTCTTAAGAGATGTTAAGTTACTGATGCAACTTTACTTTTTTGAAGAATAGAATTTTAGTGGACTAAATGATGATAGATATATACGTCTAGCCTATTAAATATATTATTATTATTATAAAGCAAATACGTAATATAGATGGGACGTGTAATTAAAAGAGATAGATGTCTAATGAAAGATCCCTGAGTGATTACCTAGAGGATCTTCGATCGCATCTAGTTAGGATAATCATTGTAGTAATAATAATAACATCTCTTTGTATGACTTTTAGTATACGCCTCGTTGATATTAATGGTTTCAAGTTTCCAATACTACAACCAGATCTTCTAAATAATGTGGCAGGTCAAGTAATTCTTTTCATTAAAGAAAATCTGGTACCTGAAAATGTTACTCTTATACAAACAGCTCCAGGACAAGTTTTCTTTGCTCAGGTTTACGTTGCTGCTATGCTAGGGATAATATTAGCTATGCCAGTTGTGATCAGGGAGATTACTGCGTTCATCGGTCCTGCACTGCATTCCCATGAAAAAGCAGTTTTAAGAAAGATCGTGATATCTTCGACTGGTTTCTTTTTAATTGGTTGCTTATTCTCTTACTTTATAGTTATACCTTATGTACTTGACTTTTTATACACATATGGAGAGTCGATTGGTGTTGCTACATTTTTCGATATATCAGAATTTGTACCGTTTGTATTAGAGTTTTTTATCGCATTTGGCCTTTCATATCAATTTCCAGTAATTATGTGGGGGATTACGGTATCTGGAATGGTCAATCCTCTGTTTTGGAGGAAAAACCTAAGTTACTTTATAATTATAGTGGCAATCTTCGGTGCGATTATAACACCTGACGGTAGTGGAGTCACTATGTGGTTTATGGCAGGTCCAATGATTTTACTTTATGTTCTAGGTATACTGTTTATTGAAAAGAAAGTCAAGAAAAGAAGAAGAAGAACAACTGTCGAGCAGTACTAATAACAGCAGAGATATTATTATAATTGACTTAAATTATCAAGTAAATCGGATGTTATCGTTATATCTGCGCTATAATTGTCTTTTTTTCGCTCGTTTGGTAGCAAAAGATTCTCACAGTAGAGTATATAAAATTGTTATGATAGAATATGTCGTTCTACTAAAAATAAACTATATGATTAACAGGTCTTTCTTTTTTATTAAATGATAGTTACATATATTTCTGTTATATAAATCGGTGGTAGTTTGCTATTTTATCGCCTTCATTAATCAGATGATAATAGTTACTATTAATTATTATTATCACCTGCACTACGTTTTACATATGTATTAGTTATATCACATTTCACGGCCTCAACTGACATAATAGCACCAGAGCAGTCCATTGAAGAAGTCGAGTTATAATCTGAAGGTCCCGATTCAGTAACACTATACATTCCCATATCTAGCTTTACAATAGTACCAGAAGAGTTTCCTGGGAATAAACTGGGTGATGGATTGTTACCGTGTATTTTGATTGTAAAATCAGATGGTAGTTTGCTATTTCCACCACCGCCTTCATTAATCACTTTTTTAGTTACTATCAATGTACCTTGCACTTTATTGTTGACTCCTGCTGCTGGCGATGATGTCTCATTTTGAAGAGATTCGGTATTGTTACCCTCCTTCTCCTGCTTTTCTAGTTCTGATTCTTGTCCATATGACGAAGGTAATACACCATCTCTAGATTTTTCTGTAGCAGATAAACTGAAATCAGTATCTATTATAGAAGTAATAAAAAACATAATCATTGTTAAAAAAGCAATAAGTTTCACAACCTACAATCATTTGTATTGCCTAATATAAGTTACTTTTCTTCTTCTTATTCTTTGAATAGATAAGATATCATGTGAATGCAAAAAATAGTTTTGATATCTTCGAAAATAAATATGGTAACTCTCTGTTCTGCATATGGTTATAAAATGCTCCTATAATTACTGAAGATTGCAAGAAAGGGTTTGAATATGAGATAAAATGTGAGAAGTCTCTTTGCACGTTGCCTCCTAGCCGCCATAGAGATAATCCATCGTTTCATTATGAAAATGTCGGTCAATCAGATAGGATCATGGTTGCTGATGGACTTTATCAACGTCTTGTCAACGAACTGCTTGCAGATTGTTTTAGGAGAAAGAAGAAGGATACGAATTCAAAGAAGAAGAACAAAGTATCAATAGATGGTAGAAATATAAACAAATCATCTTCATCCTCATCTTTACCATCATCATCTTCTATGCTTCCTTATCCTGAAATACAAGTTCATAAAGACTATGACGCCAAGTTAGAACAATTTTCGTCCCATCCATCTACCATAGTGAATAAAATCATTCTCCTCACTGACGAGCAGATAGAAGATTCAACTCAATATCTTATATTCTACTATCAGAAAGGAACAAGACACAACTTTGCTTTTGGATTTGGTGGCCTTACCTATAAGGAAGATATCGATGAACCGTCTGCAGCTAAAATATTAGAAAATATCTGCAAAAGAACAAATGACCCAGAAGTAGATGCAAGACTTGACACCTTACATCGTACATATTTTAATGGAATTGAGAATGGTTCAGATGCTATTACAGGGAAGACTAAATTAAAAGAGGTAATTATGCATGTCTCTAATTGTGATGATAAAGCTGCTGAAGATATTATTCAAGGTTTACTGAAGATATGGCATAGACAGGATGATAAGGATGATAAACGTATTGATCACAAATATAAGAAAGAGTATACCAATATCAACAGTAATAATAATCACCCCTCATCAATTACCGAATCACTACTAGATGAATTACTTGCAGCAGATATTCACAATCCTGCAGAATATGTAATCAATACAATAAATAAAACAGTCAAGCTTGACGATAGTCTTGTAAGAGCTGTATTCTATGCTGGGTGTAGCACTTGGAGTTTTGATCCAATGAACTTGGTAATCTCTGCACCAACTAGCGAAGGTAAAACCTATACAGTTTTAGAAACATTGCAGTACTTTCCTTCTAAAGATATCAGAAAGATTGGCTCAATGTCACCTAAAGTCATTATAAGACAAGAAAGTACTTTGGTTAATGCTACTACTTTAAAACCAGTTAAAGAAGATATTAATGCTTTACAAAAGCAAATTAAGAAAGAAGAAGATGAGAAACGCAAGCAACAGCTGGAAGAACAACTCTAAGAGCTTAAAGCTAACGCATGTCCTTTTATTGATCTAAGAGAAAAGATATATGTTTTCTTAGAACCTCCTAGTCCTGAGCTTTGGAATATTATCAAGCCTATAATGTCCCATGACACCTTTCTCATAGAGCATCCTTACGTAGAATCCTTTCAGGGAATACATGTAAAATCTATTATAACATTAGGCTTTCCAACTTTTATTTTCTGTACAGCAAAAGATGAATCAAAATGGGCACAATGGGATGAAATTGTAAGTAGATCTATAGTTCTGTCTCCTAACATGAGTCCAAAGAAATACAGAGAAGCTACTATGCTTAATGCTCAATCGATTGGATTTCCAACAGCCATGCAAGAGTCACTTATACTGTCAAGAAGAGAAATGGAACTAGCTAAGAAATGTGTTGTGTATTTAAGAAAATCTATAAACCAATCAGCAACTCTTTACACAAATTATTATGAAAATACAAATGACATAAAATACAACAATCCGGTCTGGATTCCTTATACAGAGATACTTGGTAAGACTTTACCAGCTGACAAAGGTACTGAAATGAGAATTAACAGACGCCTTCTGTTACTTGTGCGTATAATTGCATTAGCTAAAGCAAATCTTAGATACCAACTTATCTTCGCAAATCAGACTTTGACTATAGCAGCTACAGAGGATTTAACTGAATCTTTGTATATAATGCAAAACTCAAGTGGGTTGCCACCTTATAAAGTCAAATTCTTTAATGAAATATTCTATCCATTATATCAAAAGAAATTAGAAGAGAAATTAAAGGAAGAGCGAGAAGATATAGCATCATCTGTAATAGAAACAGAGACTAGAGCACAAGCACATCTACAATTACCACCAACATCATCACAAAACAAAACTATAATGGCTTCTGTTAATAGTGTTAGATTAACTGCAAATGAGATCTGCGATTATTACAATTTACATCATCCCAAGTCACCTATCAATTCAGATAACCTGCGCAAGACGTATCTAAATGAATTAAATAATGCTGGATACATCGAAGCTTTAGATATAAGAGAAGGCAATACAAAGAAAGTCTATTATCCAATCGTTGCACCATCTGAAGAAGCTATCCATACAAATGCAACTAAAGAAACTAAAGATTCTAACAACAGTCCTCAGTTTTATACATATTACAAAATAAATATTCCAATAAATTACATTCCTGAGCTTACAAATTGGTTAATATTTCAAATAATGGGACTCTGGAAGTGCGGAATTGATATAGGTAATGGTCGCTATTCTATAGATAATTACAACTCAGCTATTCATTTTTTGATAAAGATGATGGAATAGAAGATAATAACAATACAAGTACAAAGGGTGGTAGTAGTAATACTAGTAGTAGAAATAGAAACAAAATTACTATGCGTCAGTTTGCAGAGAGATATGGAAGCACAGCAACTGAGACTTTGAGTAGGCACTTTTCAAAACCAATATTTTCAAATTATTACAACAAAATCTTTGGTAATTTAAAATATATTGGTATAAGACAGTATGCAAATGTAAAAGACTCAGGAACATCCTTTGATTCCTCAGATTCTTCGGCTTGTTAGAATGTGGAAGTATAATGAGTCTTAAGATTAGCAGTAACAACAAACTAGTAAGAAATTCAGCATCCATTGACTTTGAATGGCTACCTTACAAAGGAGTATATAGTCATAAGAAAACCAAGTTAACTGCAGCAGCATTCTGTACCAATCAAGGAACTAGGATTGTATTGCATATTTCACAGTTTGAGAAATTACCACATCCTAACCCAGAAAGACAATTAATCCTTGCAATTATAAGATACTTGAATAAATTCGATCTTACATTTGGATGGTATACAACAGGAGTAGCCAAGTATGATCCAGAGGCAGGAGATTATTTAGATGGTAGAGATTCGGATTTCTTTATTTTAGATAAACGCTGTGAATTACATAAGATTGAATCGCCTATTGCTTATAGTAAAAGTAGGTCTAGTACTTTTCTGTATGATAGAAATAGAAAACACATAGACCTATGCAAAGTCTATGGTAAAGAGATTATTCAAAAGGGTGTATTCAATGATAAGTATAGAACTTTACAATTAGATGAAGTAGGAGAAGCACTATTAGATGTAGGGAAATTCAAAGATTCTAAAGATAATGAGATAACTGGTGAGGCTGCTCACCTACTGCCAGTTGAAGATCAAATAAACTATATCAAAAGAGATGCTGAGATTACAATGATGCTAGCATGCTATAATAACTGTATGGTTTTGAGAATTATGGAGTTTATCACTTTATACTCTGAAATGGATTATATCATAACTTGTCATACAGGAATAACAAAATGGTATGCTAACATATATGATAAGATGATTGAGCGAGATGAATGTACTCTACAATCATCAGAACATAAAATCCCAAAGCAAGAGATAGGTGGAGGTAATAGCATTGAATATAAAAGAGGATTTTACAGAAATGAACCAATAGATGAACTAGATGTCAAAGGTATGTATCCTACGATTGCAATTGAGCATAATATATCATTTGAGACTGTAAATTGTAGGTGCTGCCAGGAGAATCCTAATGCTAGAATACCTTCTGAAGTTATGGATGAGATTAATGAAAGATTACAAAAGAAAGGACTACCAAACAGGATAGACTCATACTGGATATGTCAACAAAGAAATGGTGCATTTCCGATGAAACTAAAGAAATTAATAAATGAAAGAGAGCATTACCAGCAATTAGTAAATCAAGAGCTTGCAAAACCTAAGGAGCAGCAACAGCATGAACTGATTAATTATTATGAAGCAAGACAGCTAGCTTTAAAATTGTTAGCTAATGCTGGTTATGGTGCTTTTGCAAGAAAAGAGTTTGCTTATTCTGATTATAGAGTTTCAGAGATTATAACAGGATATGGAAGGCTAATACATAAACAAATGGAAAAAATGGGTTTTGAGCATTATGGTTTTCAAACTGTATTTGGGTTTACAGACTCGATATTTATCAGACATGCCCATGCTGACAATACTACAACAACAGATTCTTTAAAACAATATATTTCTGAATTTCTTGAAGATTGTCAGCATCAATTAAACATAAAGATTGAGCATAAAAATAGATTTCTGTTTACAATTATCTTTGACAAGAAGAATCGCTATATTGCTTGGACTGGCAATCCTGCAGATAGACCAATCTTAAAGAATTTGGATGGTATGAGTAGAAAATATCCGATATGGATTAAGCAGCAAATAGAAAAGATTGCAACACATTTGATAACAAAATCTAATGTTGATGATATATTACCAATTATAAAACAAGCATTTGAGGATTTGGATTATGGCAGATTTGATGCTAAAGATATGCAATTTACAGAACAGCTAGATAAGAATCCTAACCAATATCCAAATGACAAAGACCTTAGGGTTAAAGTATTAGGTCTAGAGCTTGGTGCATCTAAAGGAGAGTTAGCTTACTGGTATGAGTCTTTATCTAATAAGAGAGGCTATTCAACCAAAATCAAAGACCTTAGCATTAAGAAATATAAGCAAATACTTTGGAACAAAATTGAGGATATGCTAGAAATTGCGGGATATGAAGTTGGTAAAATCAAACAAGACTTACTTTATGAAACCGAGAACATGATAATAGCAAGTAAGAACAGAAAATGATTCTCTCTACATACTATAATCTAACTACAAACAAACAAACTTTTCGATTGGTCAAAGATATAGAGTATCTTGTATCTGTCATTACATTAAATTATTAATGTGCAGAGACAATAATAACTGAAGAAGTGTATGATTTATTGTTTCATATATCATACAAGACTTAACAGAAGAGCCTAACAAATACAAGAATTCAGTTTTAGAAGTTGAAAGTCAGGCAGTAAAGCTACATAAATTCTGGCTAGGGCATTTACTAGAAGTAAACTAGTTTTGAACTAAACATTAAAATATTAAATCCAGAGGTTCTATAAAGTGACTTGGAATAATTGTCTGGCACATATGAAGTACTAAACGGATATGCAACTGATAGTGGAACTAAAAGATACATGGAATATGCAATTCAAAGAGGAAAGCCTTCTAATCACTTTCGTCTTTTTGATGGGTTATATTTATCAAGTATTGGCATGGGCACGTATCTGGGTGACCTCAGCACAGAAGATGATAATGCTATGGAAAATGCAGTCTATGAGTCAATAAAATCTGGTGCTATAAATGTCATAGATACAGCTATTAATTATCGTGCTATGAAGTCTGAGAAAAGTATAAGTAGAGCATTGTTACGTTTGAGAAAAGAAGGCATTATATCAAGAGATCAAGTTTTTATTTGTACTAAGAATGGATACATTACAAACGATGGCGACTATCCAAGTATAGATGTAATGGAATACATGCAAAGAATGTTCATCTCCACTGGGATAATAAAATCTGATGAAATAAGCTCTGGCTATAATGTTCTCAATCCTAACTATGTTGAAAGATGTATCGATAAATCATTAATTAATATGCATCTGAGTGCTATTGACTTAGTATACATTCACAATGCATTCGAAAGTTGGCATGAGGACATTAAGAGAGAGGAATTTATGCAAATGCTTAGCAGAGTCTTTGAAGTATATGAAAGATACAGATCAATTAACAAGATCCGCTATTATGGAATGGCAACATGGACCTGTTTTAGAGTACGTTCTGATAATAAAGAATATTTATCTTTAGAAGAAGTAGTTAATCTAGCTAAAAAAGTAGGAGGCAAGCAACATGGATTTAGATTTATTCAACTTCCATATAATCTAGCTTATAGCGAAGCGTTATTACTCAAAGGTCAAAATGTAGGCACTGAAAAAAATTTGACAATACTAGAAGCTGCTGAGAAATTGAATATAAAGGTATTCACTAGTATCCCATTATTTCAGAGCAGATTGCTTAGAGCCCAAATTCCTGATTATATGGGCTTGACTGATCAAGTAACGAAATTGGTTCAGGTAATACGCTCTAGTCCTTCAGTTATTGCTCCGCTTATAGGTTACAAGAAGCCACAACACATTGAACAAAACCTGAAGATTGCAAATATTCCGCCACTGAATGATGAAGATTTTAAAAACGTGATTCATACCTTATTAAAAGGAAATTAATAGTCTAGTATTATCACAGATACTCTGCGTTCAAATACCGTGCATTGGTAACAATTGGAAACAGATGATAACAGAGATAACGAAATGATAACAATGGTAACAAAACTGGTATCAAATGATAGCAAGTGGAAACAGCTTTAAGCTTCTATTATACTATATATTTCTTGAAGATACAAAATATATGACGATATTAACTAGACAGGAAAGAGAAAGGTTTGTAATAGAGCTTTACAATCATGGCAAGACTTATCGTGAAATAGCTAAAGAGGCAAGAATATCTCCACGTGATATAGGAGTTATTTTGAACAAGGTAGTTGAGCAAAAGATGACTGAAGGATTAAAAGAACAAGATAATATTAATTCAAAGAAGAACCAAAATCAAGAACAACAACCACATCTATCTCTCTCCGCCCAGGCTTACAAACTCTTTTCCGATAGAAAGACTCCATTAGAAGTGGCTATTGCATTAAACCTGGGAGAGTCAGAGGCAACTAAATTCTACAAAGAGTATTGGAAGCTAAAACAACTACATAATCTAAATATGGTTTATGAAGAGCTCAAAGGCGATATAGAACCGTTTCTAAGATTATATAGATTATCTAAAGCTAAAGGTATAGGTGTCAAGCAAGTTATTAATCTTCTTACAATAGCTAGTGAAGATTTACCAGTACTTGAAAAGCGATTTAAAAGGCTAACAAATGATATAAGTGCACTGCAATTTCAAAAGCGTATAGATGAGAGAAATTTATACCAATTGAAGAATCAAATAGCATCAACAACTAAACTCTTGAGCTCTTTTCGTGTATCTTGTAAAAGAGAAAGAATGGAGATAGAAAATCTCTATAATGAAAAGATAAGAATAGCAAATCTTGTTACTCATTTTAAGAGCAATAACGAAGAATATCTGAAAATAAAACAGGTAGCTGAAGATAAAGTAAAAGACGTTTTAACGAACAGTAAATTACTCCTGAAATTTACTATTTTCTCAGTAATTGAATCATTAAGAAGCAATCCTAAATTATATGACTTTATATCGTATAGTACTTCAGTTGAAAATACTTCCACTATTTATGGATCTAACTATCTTTCATTAATGT
>Ga0126304_10001236_pt1 | contig 11818 bp, 12 predicted proteins | sample Plot25_FD_92538 | JGI IMG/M metagenome (GOLD analysis project Ga0126304, IMG submission 92538) | Serpentine soil microbial communities from UC McLaughlin Reserve, CA, USA - Plot25 | ecosystem: Environmental > Terrestrial > Soil > Grasslands | place: USA: UC McLaughlin Reserve, Lake County... | reverse complement strand
TTAACCCCTTTCTGAAAATCAACCAGACAAAACATACACATTTAAACACCGAAAGATAAACAGCAGGCGTCACCCGCCTACTCAACGTCATACTTCCACGTATTAATTAGCAATTCAAAAGAAGACACCTAAATTTTTTAATTGCAAAATCTTATTATGAAAGCATCATTCAAAGTTTTTTTGGCTTCCGTGGCCCTGGCCTCTTTTTCCAGTTGTTCTAAAGATCCTTCCTATGCACAAGACTCATTAGGGAACAAATCATCACAACTAACAGAGCAATCTCAGTCCGAATTAAAACCGGAAGCAATTGTAATTAAGGCGTCTGCCGATATTACTGCAGCACTAGACGAATTTCGGGATTTGCTTGGCAGCAAAGTAAATAGTTCTCCGGGTGCAGTAGGCGGCCACAGAGAAGTAAACTGGGATGGCGGGCCTGCCAACCTAACAAATAACTTCCTATTTCCGGGCGATTTTTTTGCAGCAGTTGACCCCCTTCTCCCCAATGGCAGAAAAAGAGGACTGGTTAATACTACTCCCGACGGAACCGGTTTTAGTATTAGTGATTCAAACTTTAAGTTTATTAATTTAAAATATAACGAACAGTTTAAAGCCTTTAGCCCGTTCAAAACATTTATTGCTGTTGGTAGCACCATCACTGATAACACTTTTAAAGTGCCTGGTTCCAATACAGATGCAACAGTACAGGGTTTTGGAGTTGTATTCAGTGATGTAAGCAATGGATCTTCCACTTCATTGGATTTTTATGACGGAGACAGATTGTTGGGTTCTTTTAAAGTACCGAACAATGGCAACAATAACCCCGGTGGCTTTTCATTCCTTGGCGTTTATTTTCCTAACGAAAAAGTAAGCCGTGTCCGTATTCATTGCGGCAGCGCTCCGCTTTCTTCTACCGCGAATGATCTTTCTGATGGCGGCGGGGAAGACCTGGTTGTTATGGACGATTTTCTTTACAGCGAACCTGTAAAGAAGTAAACCAATTGATTAAATAGGCCATAATAGTTCAAAAACAATGTAGACAGGTAGCATTAATTTGCTACCTGTTCTTCATGCATATAATAGAACAGCAAACTGGTTTAATAAAACGATATTTGACCTGCACCATCACAGGCTTACAGGACATGACAGAATTATAGATTTCGCAATAGTGGAGCGCATCTAAGTGCCTGAACATTTGTAATTTTACCTGTCTTTGCACTAACAGCATTTTTTTAGATGTCTCACAATATAGCAAAGGCGTTTCCTTCTGTATAGACCTGCATAACAACAAACGTCATAAAATGAAAAAAGCGGTATTGGTAACTTTTGACAAATTCACAGACATTGACATTTTTTTTGCCTGGGACTTATTAAACCGGGTGAAGTATCGTGATAAAAGTTTCGAGGTAAAAATTGTTGGTACGGCAGCGTCACATAAATCAGTTCGCGGACTTGATGTGGCCACCCATGGATCTGTTGAAGAGTGCAATGATGCGGACCTTGTCTTCTTCGGTAGTGGTATTGAGACAAGAAACCTTATCAAGGACACTTCCTATCTTGATCGTTTTAAATTAGACCCGGAGAAACAAATAATTTGCTCTATGTGTTCCGGCGCCCTACTCATTGCTGCCCTGGGACACCTGGAAGGACTTTCAGCAACCACCTATCCTACCGCATTTGAAGCGCTAAGGAGCTATGGCGTTGAGGTTATTGAAGACAAACATTTGGTCACACACGGAAACATTGGAACTGCGGCAGGCTGTTTAGCAGCGGTTGACCTCATAGGCTGGGCAATTGAAAAGCTTTATGACGAAAAAATAAGAGAAGACGTAATTGCCTCCGTTTTACCAATAGGACAAGGACAAGTATGTATCTATTAAGGTAAAAGAAGAAGTAATACGTATACGCTGGCAAACCGTACAAAAAGCTTTTTCATTAAAAAAATATTTACAATTTTAAATCACTATTCCAATTTCAATTGACATTCATTCTAAAAGTCAACATGGTAAATAAAACGTCTATTATAATTTCTTTGATCATTTTCTCTGTTTTTACAATGAATTTTCGTTGTATGAAAGAAGATGTACCAAAACCATTCGACAATAGTTTTGAAATACCGGTCGATATTTATCCGCTCAAAAAGGTTTACACACTGACTGATACGATATGGATAGAAACCGACGTGCCTGATAAATTCCTGTTTGACCTAAAAACGAACCGGAACATTTTGGTTGATTCAGGAAAAATAACCTTTAGTGCAACTTTTAATGAATTTGGAACTTACATTACAAATGCACCGAATGGGCTTGCGGATGTCATTAGTTTGGGCGGAGTTAACACAAATAGAAACCTGTCACAATGGGCTACCCGTGGCTTCATCGAAAACTATGGATGCGGGCAGTTGAATTACAAGTGCAAAATTGGATTTAAACCCAACTATAAAGGAGCCTATTGGCTTTCCTTGCCAAAAGATTTACTTGGAAGCTGCGTTAATAAAGTGATTCCGTATTATGCCACCATTTCTTTTAAATTCAAAAACGTGGATCTGAATATGGACGTATTTAATTCTTTGTCAAAAAATGATAAGGGCGGCAATGACGGGATTAAGTTTTATACCGACAAGATAAATAATAGAGAAGGGTTTGTGTTTATGGTTGAATAATGCAATAAAGTAAAATGGCATGTACAAAGAGCAATTGATTAGGGATGCAAAACCTGCCCTACTTTACAATTCTGTCAATTAAAAAGCATCGCCATAAAAAGCATAATCAAATTCTTAGCAAGTTCCGGGTTGGTAGCCGCTCTGTAGCTTTCTAATTTCGTGTTATCAACTAAAAAAATGAAAGCACAGGATCAAACTAATTTCAGCCGCATTGCAGAAGCAATAAGCTACATCGAATACAACTACAAAAACCAGCCGCGCCTGGAGGAAGTAGCAGAGAAAATAAACCTAAGCCCTTTTCATTTTCAACGTTTGTTTACAGAATGGGCAGGCGTAAGTCCAAAAAAGTTCCTGCAATACATTACGGTGGAACATGCCAAAAAAATGCTGAAACAAAATGGAGCCACCCTGTTTGACACAGCGTTTGAAACAGGTCTTTCCGGCACAAGCCGGCTGCACGACTTGTTTATTACTATTGAAAGCATGACACCAGGTGAATATAAAAATGGCGGTGAAAATCTTTCTATCAATTACAGTTTTGCCGAAACACCTTTTGGAAATATATTGGTAGCATCTACTCACAAAGGCATTTGTCACATTGCTTTTGCAGACGATGAGCAACAGGCATTAGCCGCATTACAAAAAAGGCTACCTAATGCTTCTCTAAGACAAATGGTTGACCTGGCCCAACAAAATGTACTTTATATTTTCACACACGACTGGTCAAAACTGGACCAGGTAAAACTGCACTTAAAAGGAACAGAATTCCAATTAAAAGTCTGGGAAACACTTTTGAAAATTCCTATTGGAAGAGTAGCTACCTATGGAAACGTTGCAAAGCAAATACAACGTCCAAATGCATGCAGGGCGGTTGGTTCAGCCATAGGTGACAATCCTGTTGCTTTCTTAATTCCATGTCACCGCATTATTCAATCGACCGGGGTGTTTGGAAACTATCATTGGGGCAGTACCCGGAAGACAGCGATGCTGGGATGGGAAGCAGCACGTACACAAACCGAAAACTAAAACTTTTCTAATGAAATTTGCTGGAAAATAATTAAGGCACCTTTAGCATAACTCATGACCTTACATAACGATATCAGCGATATAGAATTGAGGAAACAAATCAGGCTGACTAACCTTAATTTCGGCGGGAATATTAGGCTCAAAATTTATGGTAAGCTTACTTGTTGGTCGGGTAAAAAACTAAAAAAAACAAACCGTGTGTTTTTCTCTTCTCAAAAAGATGCGGAGGACAAAGGTTTTCGTCCCTGCGGACATTGCATGGCAATTGATTATAAAAACTGGAAACATTCAAAGTAAAACCGTGCCTTGGGATAAAGATAGATGACACCGACAATGTTTATCCCTCCTTACCTTAGTGGTAATTAATCAGGAATTATGAAGCGACTTAAGATAGCAACCGCACAGTTTGAAAATAAAAGCGGCGATAAAGAATACAATTTAACTGTAATTGAAAAATTGAGTTCACAAGCGGCCAGTGAAGGTGCAAAAGTTGTTGCCTTTCACGAATGTTCCATAACCGGGTATACATTCGCCCGTCACCTTTCCAAAGATCAAATGCTGGACATTGCTGAATTGATTCCATCAGGAGAAAGTATAAAGCGCCTAACGCAAATAGCAAAAAAATATGACATCGTTATACTTGCAGGTCTTTTTGAAAAAGACCGGGAAGACAAACTATATAAAGCCTATGTATGCGTTGATAAGATTGGTGTTGTAGCCAAATACCGGAAGCTTCATCCCTTCATTAATCCCCACCTCACACCCGGCGATCAATATTGCGTGTTTGAACTAAACGGATGGAAGTGCGGGATTTTGATCTGCTATGATAATAACATTATTGAAAACGTAAGAGCCACCAATCTTTTGGGCGCCGATGTTATTTTTATGCCGCACGTTACTATGTGTACCCCCTCTACCCGGCCGGGTGCGGGTTTTATTGATGCGAGCCTTTGGGAAAACAGGGAAAATGACCCAACTTCTTTACGGTTAGAGTTTGATGGTATGAAAGGCCGCGACTGGCTGATGAAATGGTTACCTGCAAGGGCTTATGATAATGCTATTTATGTTGTATTCTCCAACCCCATTGGTATGGACGATGACCAGTTAAAAAACGGTTGTTCCATGATCATCGATCCTTATGGAGACATCATTGCTGAATGCCGTAAGTTGGGAGATGAAGTAGTAACAACTACCATTACGCCCGATAAATTAACAAAGGCCGGTGGTTACCGGTATAAAAAAGCAAGAAGGCCAGAGCTTTACAGGGATATTATTGGACAACCGCATGTTCCGGAACAAAAAGTAGTTTGGCTTTCTGAAGAAGCGGTAAAGGAAAACAGTTAATGATACAATTAAAAATGGTGCAGCACTTCTTAGGATTAATTTACTGAAGGCCGCATCGTCAACTATTATTCACCTGTTTCTGCATATGGAGCATCAACCGGTTTTGATTGAGGAGAACCTTTCTCCCTCAGGAAAATTGATAAAATAATAATTGCAAAGACAGACAGAAACTCGCTTTCCCAATTCTGAAAAGATTCAAACCATAATCTTGAATTGCCCAGGTATTGCATAGCAGATTCGGTTGATAAGCCTTTCAGCACTTGTTCTTCGTTGTAATCTTTCATGCTTCCATACCAGTGTACAGCAAAGGACAAAATAAACAGGAGGCCGAGTGCATAACAAAGCGAATGTTTGTAAATACCTAAAATCCAGCCTCCTTTTTTCACCGGCCAGGGGGCATTTTTTCGTCGTGGGTTGGGCTCACGATCTACTTCTTCTTTATTCTTATCCGGATCTTTAGATTCAGATGAACCTTTTTGATAAAGAAACATAGTGAGTATTACGAAAAGCGCCATTTGTAAAAATTCACTTTCCCAGTTTTCAAAAGTGGACTGCAGAAAATGACCCGAAGAAAGGTATTGTGTCAGGTTTAATTGCTGTCCGCCTTCATCCTTCATTTCCTGGTTATGCTCTTTCAAGCCGGTTACTGTTTGTCCAATTATAGAAAATACAAAAAGCACAAAAAACACAATTGAAAGACCATTATTCTTCAAAAATTTCTTCATTGTGTAAGCATTTCTTTAGCTGAATAAAAAATTGTTCCACAATGATGCAGTAAGAAAAAAAGAAAAGCCGTTTATAAGCCCGTTAAACTGATTAAAAGACATGGCAGGGCATTAAAATCTATAGGCTAAAGAAAAACCATAATTATTAGTGCCAAGCTGGGGCGTAATGCTCAAATTGGGGTTTTTAAACAATTTATTTTTATGAAAATGAGGAACCAGGATTCCGGTTAAAGTTCCCACTCCTACACCTATTAATATGTCAGTAGGAAAATGTTCTCCTGCTGTATGTCGCAGGTAACCAGTTGCTCCTGTGGCTAACCCTGCTGCACTATATAACAGCCATTTGATTTTAGATTCCGGGTGATAATCAGAATATACTTTCGCTACAAAAAAGGTAGATGTACCTACCAGCGCCACGTGTCCTGCAAAAAAAGAGTTTTTTGCTCCTCCCCTTTTTCGCCTGGCCATTGGAACCTCAGGGTTATATGCATAAGGCCTGTATTTATCATGGATATACGCAGAGCCGGTGTAAAGAATACCTGTTATTCCCATGGCCTCCAGGTATAAGAGTCCCACTTTAACGCCATCTTTTCGAATAGATTTATCGAACAAAAGAACCAAAGGCAGAGGCATGGCGCCATAAAAAAATACGTTACTTGCTTTAAAAGCTTCTTCGGAATATTTATCTATAGCCCAGCCGTTAATAGAACTAATATTCATTTCATTGAGTGCAAGGATTTGTGCTGTGGTAGAGGTATCCTTATTATAAATTTTGGTAAAAGCATACAAAGTCCAACCAACACCAGCCATCGTTAAGGGGATGTCAACACCCTTTTTAATAGTATAAACCTCGGTTTCATTGTGGTTGTGTGTAGGTTGAAAATGAAATGTTGCACTGTCTGTTACATATACACTCGTATCCCCTGTTTTAACAAGGGTATCGTTCTGTGCCCGGGCGGAAAAGAAAGTAAAAAACACCAGACAACAAACAGCTAAACTCTTCATAGTTACTTTTTACGAATTAAAGTCTAGTAGGAGTTTTGCAATGTTTGTACCAACTAACTTGTCTATTCCAGGAAAGTTGCTTTGTAAACGAACGGATGTATTTTTATACTTTTCTTATTTCCCAACAGATATGATGTAATTAAAACCCGTTATTTCTTGCAAACTCCGGGTACAGTAGTTTCAAATTTTCCAGTTTTGCCTGGTCGAGTTTTTTATTGGCCTTGTAAGCTGCAATCAGCAAACTGGCTTTTTCATGTTCATTGGTTTCAATATAATTAGCAATCAGTTCAAGGTTGCCTTCGGTAAAACCTGGTTTCTTTTTATAGAGTACTTCCAGGTATTTTATGGTATTATCCTTATCTCCCATTTGTGTATACGTAAGAGCCCTGTAATAATTTAATAAAGGATCCTTGTTTACAGCACTATCAACTACATCAATTGCTCTTAGTGCTTTTTTATAATCTTTGTTTAAGAAATACGCATCTATCAGGCTTAACTGGGCCGAAGCATCATTAGCATATTGCTTTTCAAAAGCGTTAAGAGCCTGTTTATACAAACTTGTATCCAGCTGAGAAGTAATTTTAATATTCATCAATTGAAAAAGTTTATCCTTTTTGAGCTCGAACGGTAGTTTATTGAAAAGTTCCTTCGCCTCACTATAACGCTGCGCATTTATTAAGGCTTTAATGTCTTTTATACTTGATGCATATTTTACTAATTCTTTGTCCGAATTATCTTTTGCCACTCCTGTCATAGTGATCATAGTTGTGGCCAATGTTTTGCTAAGTTCTTCTCCTGACAAATAAATAAACATATCAGCCGCCTTAATTCGGTTATCAAATTTGACGAGCTCAAAATCGTGATAATTAATACCACCACGCCCAAAAAGCCGGAAAACAATATGAGGATGCTGATCCCTTTCGTAATAGCGGAGAAATTCGTAGCTACCATCCTCACCAAGGCTAAGGATAATTTCATTGCCAAGACGTTGGTTTTTCAAACCAACAATAACACCCGCAATGAAACTTTTATCTGCTTGTGCGCCTGCTGCTTTTGCAATTCTTTTTGAAAAAACATCATCATTAAAAATTGAATCTACCAGTTTCGAATCACGATTACGCAAACAAGATTCAATTTTTTTTGCAAATACAATTACTTCTTCTTTATTAATGGGCTGCTCTTTTGAGGCACAACTCCATAATATAAACAGGCATAAAAAAGGATATGCCAAATGATTTCTCATAAGCTTAAATTTTCCCCGTAAAATAATAGAAAAGTTGGTTCCAGGAAACATTTCGGCCACTTTTATAGCCCGAAAAAAGACAGCGGAAGCTTACATCAATTCTTTTAATTTTTCCACTACTTTGTCTATTTCTTCTTTTGTATTGTATTTGCTAAAGGAAAAGCGCACGGTAACATGATCATCGTTCTTATTGAGTGCTTTCATTACATGAGAGCCTGCGTCTGCTCCACTGCTGCAAGCACTGCCACCGGATGCACAAATTTTGTTGATGTCAAGGTTCATGAGAAGAAAATCTGAGCGCTCTGTCTTTGGAAAACAAACGCTTAATACGGTGTACAACGAATCTTCAGGGCTGTTAAAACTCACTTCTTCAAAATGTTTTTCCAACTCCCCTTTCATATAAGCCCTTAACTCTTTAATGTAAGTGCTGACAGCCTCATAGTCCCTCATAGCTATTTCAAGTGCCCGGGCAAAGCCTACTATACCATATACGTTTTCAGTACCGGCTCTCATGTTTCTTTCCTGTCCCCCTCCAAAAATGAAGGGCTGTATGCTAAGTTCTTCACTCACATATAAAATGCCCACTCCCTTTGGTCCGTGAAACTTGTGGCTGGCTGCTGATATAAAATGAACACCAATACTTGAGAGGTTTAAGTGATAATGTCCAACGGTTTGAACACAATCCGAGTGAAAGATGGCGCCATAGCTTTTACATATCTCTCCTACTTTTTTTATGGGAAGCAACACCCCTATTTCATTGTTGGCATGCATGAGGGTTACCAGGCATTTTTTTCCAGAAGAGCTAAGTTCCAGGAGCTGCTTTTCCAGGTCATGGCAGTCTACCGCTCCTTCTGCTGTAAGCCCTACAAAACTGGTGGAAACCCCACCTCTGTGGCTATAGTGTTCAACCGTGTGAAGCACCGCATGGTGTTCAATGGGAGAAGTAATAATGTGATTACAACCAAGGTCGCGAATGGAAGCAGCAATAGCGGTGTTGTTGCTTTCTGTGCCACCTGAGGTAAAAAAAACAGTGCCTGGTTTTACCCCTAAATGTTTAGCTACTCCTTTGCGTGCATTTTCAATAGCCAGCCTGGTTTCCCTGCCATAAGAGTAAATAGAGGATGGATTGCCAAAATTATCGGTCAGGTATGGAAGCATCGCCTCCAGTACTTCGGGGTCCAAAGCAGTAGTGGCCGCATTGTCGAAATAAATCCGTTGATCAATTGCTTTTGAAGCTCCAGTCCTTATTTTATTTAAAGTTGATTCCTGCATTTCATTCTTTTTCTTGAGGCCCGCCTGAATTTGCAACGAGTTTGATATAAGTACCTATTGACTCAAACCATTATCCGCACTAAACGGCAGCAAGATAAAGAGAAGTTTTAAACCACTATAACTAACCGTAATTAACTGCTGCACTCCTTAATATCCTGCATCAGGCGACGGGCAATGTTGTTGGCCGTTGTTTCAAAATTACTTTCTGCATAAATGCGAATAATAGGTTCTGTGTTGGATGTGCGCAAATGCACCCAATCTGAATCGAACTCAATTTTTAATCCATCTTCTGTATTGATAGGATTATTCTTGTACTTCTTCCTTATTTTATCAAAGATGACCGTTACATCGATGCCGTTCTCGAGTTCAATCTTATTCTTCGAAATGAAATAATCAGGATAATTGCCGCGGAAAGATTTCAGTCCTTTTTTAAAATTAGCAAAGTGGGATAAGAACAGTGCAATGCCGATGAGTGCATCACGGCCAAAATGAAAATCGGGAACAATGATCCCCCCGTTACCTTCGCCACCAATTACTGCGTTTACTTCTTTCATCCTTTTTACTACATTCACTTCTCCAACAGCGGAAGGGAAATACTCCCCACCATATTTTTGGGTAACTTCTTTTAAGGCTTTGGTGCTGCTCAAATTACTGACGGTGTTTCCAACCTTATTGCTTAAAACATAGTCGGCAACTGCTACAAGGGTATATTCCTCACCAAACATGCTTCCATCTTCACAAACAAAACTGAGACGATCAACGTCCGGATCAACAGCAATACCAAAATGAGCGTTTTGTTTTACTACTTCGTTGCTCAAAGCAGTAAGATGTTGAGGTATTGGCTCTGGATTATGAGCAAATTTTCCATTTACTTCACCATTGATAATAATCACTTCTGCTACTCCCAATTCCTTCAGCAATTGAGGAACAATTAAAGCACCGGTAGAATTGATACAATCAACCACTACTTTATATTCCTTTTTTGCTATAGCTGCTTTGTTTATCAGGGGGTAGTTAAGAACAAGATCCAGGTGTTTTTGAAGCCAGGTATTGTCAACTTTAACTTGTCCGAGTTTATCTACTATGGCAAAACCTAACTCTTCGCTTTTGGCACGCACCAATACTTCTGCCCCTACTTCTGCATCAATGAACTCGCCCTTATCATCTAAAAATTTGAGTGCATTCCATTCTTTTGGATTATGACTAGCCGTGACAATGATACCCCCGTGTGCGCCTTCTTTTTTTGTAGCCAATTCTACGGTGGGGGTTGTTGATAACCCCAGATCAATAACATCAACACCAAGGCTTACCAGCGTGTTCACCACTAACTGGCTTACCATGTGGCCTGATATGCGACCATCACGACCCACCACAATTTTTGTTGGAAAAGATTTATCCTCTCTTCTTTCTGCGATAATATTACCGTAGGAAGATGTAAATTTTACTACATCAATAGCAGTTAAGGATTCGCCCGGCCTTCCGCCAATGGTACCACGTATACCGGATATGCTCTTGATCAATGCCACAGGAACTGAATTTAGGTAACAAAAAATTCGGGTGGCAAAAATACGGTTTTAGGCTCACCCTCTTGCATGTTATGAAGCCTGTGAGATTACTTTTGTAAAAAATTATTAATGTCAGCACAGGAATGGTATAAAGACTGGTTTAATTCTCCTTTTTATCACAAGCTTTATTTTGAAAGAGACGAAAAAGAAGCTCAGCAGTTCATTGACAGAATCTTAAATTACTTACAACCAAAACCGGGCAGTCTCATGCTTGATGTAGCTTGTGGTAAAGGAAGACACAGCAAGTTCCTGGCTTCAAAGGGATTTGATGTTACTGGTATTGATATATCTTCCGACAGTATTAATTATGCTAAACAGTTTGAAACAGACGGCCTCCATTTTTTTCAGCATGACATGCGATTGCCTGCCTGGATCAATTATTTTGACTACGCTTTTAACTTTTTTACTTCCTTTGGCTATTTCCGTACCCGGCGCGAGCATGACGATGCTATCAGAACTATTGCACAAAGTCTAAAGCCGGGAGGTTGCCTTCTGATCGATTATCTAAATGTGCATTATGTAGAAGACCGGTTATTCCATAATGAAGTAAAAAAGATTGACAATACCGAATATGAAATACACCGCTGGCAGGATGCGGATTTTTTTTATAAGAAGATTATTATTACTGATGCTGCTTTAGAAAAGCCACAGGAATACACCGAGAAAGTGGCGAAGTTTAGCCTGGGCGATTTTACGGATATGTTTTCGTTTCAGAAAATGCAGGTAACACAGGTTTTTGGCGATTATAACTTAAACAGTTATAATGTGAAGAAGACGCCAAGAATGATAGTAGTAGCCAGAAAGAACTATTTGTGATCTCACTCAATTTTTTAAAAAGATCTAAAGCTCCCGTTCTACAGGAGATTTATGGCAGTCAGGATTTCTTATTATGCACCAGCATATACTTTGCTGTCTCGTAAAAAGCAGTTGTGACTTCAGTCATTTTGCGCTTAATAGAGTCTACCTGTTTTGGAGAATA
>Ga0126304_10001235_pt1 | contig 11818 bp, 9 predicted proteins | sample Plot25_FD_92538 | JGI IMG/M metagenome (GOLD analysis project Ga0126304, IMG submission 92538) | Serpentine soil microbial communities from UC McLaughlin Reserve, CA, USA - Plot25 | ecosystem: Environmental > Terrestrial > Soil > Grasslands | place: USA: UC McLaughlin Reserve, Lake County... | reverse complement strand
GGCCGCGTAGTCAACGACGCGAAGGTCGACGACCACCACGCGATCATCCCGACGGACATCGGGCACGACGTCAGCGCGTTCAGCCCCGACGAGCGCCGTGTCTTCGACCTGATCGCGCGGCGCTTCCTCGCCGTCTTCCACCCGCCGGCGCGCTACGCCCGGACGACGATCGTGACCGAGGTCATGGAGGAGCGGTTCCGCACCCGCGGCAAAGTCACGCTCGAGGCCGGGTGGCGCGGCGTGTACGGCGTCGAGGCGGACGACCCGCAGAGCCGGAAGCAGGACGAGGACGCCGAAGGCGAGGGGGAGCTCCCCGAGCTCACCCAGGGCCAGGAGGTCACGTGCGCGGAGGCGGAGAGCGAGGCGAAGGAGACGAAGCCGCCGCCGCGCTACACCGAGGCGACGCTCCTCTCCGCGATGGAGACCGCCGGCAAGCTCGTCGACGACGAGGAGCTGCGCGAGGCGATGAAGGAGCGCGGGCTGGGGACGCCCGCGACCCGCGCCGAGATCATCGAGACGCTGATCCGCCGCGAGTACGTCGAGCGGGTCGGCAAGGACCTCCAGCCGACGCCGAAGGGCCTGCAGGTCGTGACGATGCTCGAGGCCAACGCCGTCACCTCGCCCGAGCTGACGGGCGACTGGGAGAAGCAGCTCCGAGACATCGAGCACGGGAGCGGCGACCGCGGCGCGTTCATGAACGGCATCGCCGACTTCACGAAGGCGACGGTCGACGAGATCGCGAACCTCGACAAGGAGAAGCTTCGCCCGGAGCGCGCAGAACTCGGACTCTGTCCGCGCTGCGGCGCCGAGACCGGCGAGATCATCCGGGAGAACGCGAAAGCGTACGGCTGCACGAGCTGGAAGAGCCGCGAGGAGCCGGGCTGCGGGTTCGTGATCTGGAAGCGCGTTGCCGGCCGCACGCTGACGCCCGAAGTGGCACGTCAGCTACTCGAAGAGGGCCGGACGCGCGAGGTGCTGTCCGGCTTCCGCTCCCGGGCAGGGAAGCCGTTCCGCGCCCGCCTCGTGATGAACCGCGAGAGCGGCAAGGTCGAGTTCGAGTTTCCCGTCTCGCGGAAGCGTCAGCCCGAGGAGGGCGGCGAGGAGGAAACGAAGCCTCCCGAGCCCAAGCCCGAGCCCGCCGCTGCGGAGTGAAGACACCGCTCTACGCGCGAAAAACAACGGAATCGCAACAAACCTTTGGCTCTCGCCTGCGTAATAGTGAGTGGGGGTTCCTCCGAGGCATCTCAGCACTCAGACGGAATAGGCGAAGAGAAGCACACGTTTCTCCCACCGAACCCCGAAAGGAAGGGTTTGTTCCCCTGGAAAAACGAGGGATCCGTACGCACAATACGAAGGTTTGAGGTCCGACCGACCTCTTACAGTTAGCAGGTTGCCGCGAGGTACTGAAAGGACGTAGAGAGCCGCTTTGACTCAGCATCAGCTTCAAGAGCTTCTCGAGAGCGAACAGGCGCGGCCCTTCATCGAGCAGGGTGAGGAGCGCGGTCACATCGAGCCCGTCGAGCTCGAGGCCTTCGCCGTCGAGCATGACCTCGGCGAGGAGGAGATCGAGCAACTTACGCGTGAGCTCGAGGCAATCGGCCTCGAGGTCCGCGAGGCTCGGGCCGAGAGCGAAAAAGCCGAGCAGGCTGCGCAGGCCGAGGCCAGGCAGCCCGATCCCGACGCCGTGGTCGGGTCGGCCGACAGCCTGCAGCTCTTCCTCGCCGATGTCGGCCGCCACAAGCTGCTGACGGCCGCGGACGAGGTTGCGCTCGCGAAGCGCATCGAGCGCGGCGATCTGACCGCCAAGCGGCACATGATCGAGTCGAACCTGCGGCTCGTCGTCTCGATCGCGAAGGGCTACCGCGGCCTCGGGGTCCCCTTCCTCGACCTGATCCAGGAGGGCACCCTGGGCCTCAATCGCGCCGTCGAGAAGTTCGACTGGCGCCGAGGCTTCAAGTTCTCCACCTACGCGACCTGGTGGATCCGCCAGTCGGTGCAGCGCGCGGTCGCGAACCACGCGCGGACCATCCGCGTCCCGGTGCACGTCGTCGAGCGGCAGCAGAAGCTCTCGCGCGCGGCGCGCCGGCTCGAGGTCGAGCTCGGGCGCGAGGCGACGAAGGAGGAGCTCGCGGAGGCGACGGGCCTGCCGATGCAGCACGTCGACGAGGCGCTCGGCGCCGCCCATGCGTCGGTGTCGCTGAACCAGACGGTCGGCGCGGACGACGAGGGCGAGCTCGGCGACCTCTTCGCCGACCGCGAGGCCGCCGACCCGTTCGACGAGGCCGAGGAGTCGCTGCGCAAGCAGGGCATCCGGCGGGCGCTGGACGCGCTACCCGAGCGGGAGCGTCGCATCCTCGAGCTGCGCTTCGGCTTCGAGGGCGAGCCCTGGACGCTCGAGGCGATCGGGCACGAGCTCGACCTGACGCGCGAGCGCGTCCGGCAGCTCGAGGCGCAGGCGCTGGCGCGGCTCGCCGCGCTGCGCGACCTGGCCGCGGTGTCCGCGAACTAACCCGCCAGCTCGGGGAAGTGATCGCCGCGCTTAGGTGATCTTGACGTCGAAGCCGAGCAGGATCAGCGGCCAGAGGACGACCGCAAGGATCGCGGAGATCAGGCGCTTCGTCCGGTCGACGTTCTCGAGGTAGTTCTCGGAGTACGCGACGACGACGCCGATGATGAGGTAGACGACCAGGAGCAGGCTCGGGCGGCGCATGCGTCACTCGTTCCCAGCTCCCGCGCGCTCAAACGGCGCGGAACCGCGTTAACCTCTTCCGTGCTTGGCCGTCATAGTTTCCTAACCAGCGTTATGGCCGCCGACGGGGAGGCCGCAGCTGAAAGGAGCAACAAATTGAGGGGTAGAAGAGGTTTAGCGGCGTTCGTTGCCGCCTTGAGCACGGTGTTCGTGTTCGGGACGGCAGGCGCCGCAACGAACGTCACGTTTATCTACGCAGGCGCCGCGGATCCGACATACCTGGATCCGGCCATCGTCTCGGACGGCGAGTCCTTCCGGATCGCCAGACAGATCTTCGACACACTCGTCCAGCTCAAGCCTGGTACGACCAAGCTTCAGCCCGGACTCGCCAAGAGCTGGCGCGTCAGCCGCAACGGCAGGATCTGGACATTCAGCCTCCGCAGCGGCGTGAAGTTCCACGACGGGACGGCGTTCAACTCGGCCGCCGTCTGCGCGAACTTCAACCGCTGGTACAACTGGACCGGTCCTTTCCAGGACGCGTCCGCAAGCTACTACTGGCGCCAGATCTTCGCCGGGTTCAAGCGCAACGAGGCGACCGGTCTGAGCAAGTCGCTGTACAAGAGCTGCCGCGGGATCGGGCGATACGTGGCGCGGATCACGCTCAACCGCCGGTCCGGCCCGTTCGTCCCGTCGCTGGTGCTGCCGGCGTTCGCGATGCAGAGCCCCACCGCGATGGCGAAGTACGGCGCGAACGAGGGCCAGTTGGCGTCCGGCACGTTCCGGCCGACCGGCACGTATGCGTTCAGCCATCCGACGGGCACCGGCCCGTTCAAGTTCACGTCGTGGACTGTCGGACAGCGCGTCGTGCTCGACCGGAACAACAGCTACTGGGGCAAGCGGTCGGCGATCGCCCGGATCATCGTCCGGCCGATCAGCAACAACACCGCGAGGTTGCAGGCGCTCCAGACCGGTGAGGTCAACGGCTACGACCTCGTCGCTCCGCAGGACATGCCCACGATCCGCAATAACTCCAAGCTGCGGCTGATCAACCGGCCGCCGTTCAACGTCGCCTACGTCACGATCAACCAGGCGAAGCCGCCGATGAACAACGTCCTCGTGCGGCGGGCGGTCGCGTACGGCCTCGATCGGGCAGGCGTGGTGAACTCCTTCTACGCCGGCCGTGCGACGGTCGCGCACCAGTTCATGCCACCCGCTGTCCCGGGCTTCGAGCCCAAGGTCACGAAGTACTCGTTCAACCCTGAGAGGTCGAAGCAGCTGCTGCGGCAGGCAGGTCTGTCGCTGCCGGTGAAGATCGACTTCTACTGGCCGACGAACGTGTCTCGGCCGTACATGCCGAGCCCGAACCTGAACGCGGCGGCGTTCAAGGCGAGCCTGGAGCGCTCAGGGTTCGACGTCAATCTCGTGAGCGAGCCTTGGCGGCCGGACTACGTCAAGCACGTAAACGAGGGGGCCGGCGGCCATCTGAACATCATCGGGTGGACCGGTGACTACGCCGACGCGGACAACTTCGTCGGCACGTTCTTCCAGAGCAACAACCCGCAGTTCGGTCTGACCGGCAAGGGGGCGCACACAACGATCAAGAAGCTCCTGAACCAGGCCGAGGCCACGGTCAACACGGCCAAGCGGATCAAGCTGTACAAGCAGATCAACAAGTTGCTCGCGACGTACGTGCCGGGCGTGCCTTATGCACATTCGAGGCCCGGCGTCGGTGTCGAGCGCCGCGTGACCGGCTACAAGGCGAGCCCCGTTGGAACGGAGTCGTTCTACGGGGTCACCGTCGGAGGCCAGTAGGTCGTAGAGGAAACGCAGCCGGCGAGCGACTGATGCTTCGGTTCGTCGTTCGCCGGCTGCTGCTCCTCGTACCGATCCTCATCGGGCTCTCGATCCTCGTCTTCGTGTGGATCAGGGCCCTGCCGGGAAGCCCGGCAGACTCGCTTCTCGGCGAGCGCACGACGCCTGAGCTCGTCAGGGAGTACAACGAGCGGTTCGGGCTGGACGACCCGGTGTACGTCCAGTACTGGCGCTACGTCAAGACGACGGCGCAGTTCGACTTCGGCGTCAGCATCGCGACGCACCGGTACGTCACCGACGAGATCAGGGAGCGATTTCCTGCCACGATGGAGCTCGCGCTCGCGGCCATGCTCTTCGCCACGTTCTTGGGGGTTCCGCTCGGCTTCGTTGCTGCGAAGAAGTACGGGGGGCCGGTCGACCACGCGAGCCTGTTCGCGTCGTTAATCGGGGTTTCGATCCCCGTCTTCTTCCTCGCGATCCTGCTCAAGTACGTGTTCGCGGTGAGGCTCGGTTGGTTACCCAGCGTCGGTCGGATCGACGTCGAGAGCGACGTCGAGCACCCGACCAACTTCTACATTCTCGACGCGATCATCACCCGCGACTGGGCGACGCTGAGGGACGTCATTAGGCACCTGATCCTGCCGGCGATCGCCCTCGGCTCGATCCCGCTGGCGATCATCACGCGGATCACCCGCGCCTCGGTGCTCGATGTGCAGAACGAGGACTACGTACGGACCGCGCGCGCGAAGGGCCTGCCGCCGCGAATCGTCGACCGGCGGCACATCCTCCGTAACGCCCTCCTGCCGATCTCGACGATCATCGGCCTCCAGGTCGGCCTGCTGCTCTCGGGCGCGATCCTGACCGAGACCGTCTTTGCCTTCCCCGGCATGGGCTCGTGGCTGCGCGACGCGATCTTCAACCGCGACTACCCCGTGCTCCAGGGCGGGATCCTCTTCCTGGCGTTCGTCTTCGTGATCGTCAACCTGCTCGTGGACATCTCCTACGCGATCATCAACCCGCGGATCCGGTACAGCTGATGAGACGTCGCTTGCGATGTCGATTTCAGGCCGCACGGGCTTTGCCCGTGTGGTCGTCTGCGATGACCGGTCGACACGCCGTTCGTCAGAAGGCTCGCGCGTGAGCATCGTCGAAGCCGAAGCCGTCGAAGTCCAGCTCGAGGCGCCGAGCGGCCTTTGGCGGGATGCCTTCCACCTGCTGATCCGGAATCCGGGTGCGATCGTCGGGTTCGTCTTCGTAGGGGTCTTCGTGTTCGCAGCGATCTTCGCGCCCCTGATCGCGACGCACGACGTGACCGAGCAGAATCTCCCGCTGATCGCGAACGGCTGCTGCCCCGGACCGTCGGGGGACCACTGGTTCGGCGTCGACCTGCTCGGGCGGGACGTGTTCTCGAGGATTGTCTACGGTGCCCGAGTCTCGCTGTTGATCGGCTTGGTGTCGGTCTCGATCGGGCTTGCGATCGGACTCGTCCTCGGCGCGATGGCCGGCTACGTCGGCGGGATCGTCGACTCCTCGATCATGCGCGTGATGGACGTGATGCTCGCCGTTCCGGGCTTGCTCCTCGCGATCGGGATCGTCGCGGCGCTCGGCCCGGGCGTGAAGGAGGTGATGATCGCCGTCGGCCTGGCGAACGTCCCGATCTTTGCCCGGCTGGTTCGGAGCTCGATCCTCGCACAGCGGGACGCCGACTACGTGGTCGCCGCGAAGGCGTCCGGGATTCGCCGGCCCTCGATCCTGTTCGCGCAGATCCTCCCGAATGCGATCTCGCCCGTGATCGTCACGGCGACCCTGGCGATGGCGACTGCGATCATCGACGTCGCCGGCCTCGGGTTCCTCGGCATCGGGCTGCAGGACCCCGACGAGACGCCGGAATGGGGGAGCATGCTCACCGAGGTGAACGAGTACCTGCAGACGGCGCCGTTCCTCGCGCTGATCCCCGGTACGGCGATCGTGATCTCCGTGCTCGGGTTCAATCTGATCGGCGACGGCCTGCGCGAGGCCCTCGACCCCAAGCTGCGAGGGCGGTAGCAAGATGTCGATGCGACAGCCGCTCCTCTCCGTCGAGGACCTCCACGTCCGCTTCTGGACGCGGCGGGGGACGATCCACGCTGTCAACGGGATCTCGTTCGGCATTGCGCCGGGCGAGACGCTTGGCATCGTCGGCGAGTCCGGCTGCGGGAAGAGTGTGACCTCGCTCGCGCTCCTGGGGATCCTGCCGCGCGCCGGCCGGGCGACCGAGGGGAAGGCGGTGTTCGACGGGCGCGACCTCTTGGAGCTGTCCGACGGCGAGCTGCGCCGGGTCCGCGGCAAGGAGATCGCGATGATCTTCCAGGACCCGATGACGAGCTTGAACCCGGTGCTGACGATCGGGCGTCAGATCACCGAGGCCCTGGAGACGCACTTCGGGATGAAGGGGAAGGTCGCCGAGCAGCGTGCGGCGGAGCTGCTCGACCGCGTCGGGATCCCCGCCGCGACCAAGCGCGTGCGCGACTACCCGCACCAGTTCTCGGGCGGGATGCGCCAACGCGCCATGATCGCGATGGCCCTCGCCTGCAAGCCGAAGCTGCTGATCGCCGACGAGCCGACGACGGCGCTCGACGTCACGATCCAAGCGCAGATCCTCGGGCTGCTGCGCGAGCTCGTGGCCGAGGAGAACGCCGCGCTGATCCTGATCACGCACGACCTCGGCGTCGTCGCGGGGATGTGCGAGCGCGTGAATGTCATGTACGCGGGCATGTTCATGGAGACGGGCACGGCTGAGCAGCTGTTCGCGCGGCCGCGCCATCCGTACACGGTGGGGCTGCTGCAGAGCATCCCGCGGCTCGACGCCGCGCGGCGAGAGAGGCTCCATCCGATCGAGGGGACCCCCCGCGACATGCTTAGCCCGCCGCAGGCCTGTCCGTTCCAGCCGCGGTGCCGCTATGAGGTCGAACAGTCGCGGCAGGAGGTGCCGCCGCTCGAGCAGATCGAGCCGGGCCACAAGGTCGCCTGCTTCAACCCGGTGCCGGTCGAGGAGTGGGAGCGCACGAAGACCGTCGTCGTGCCGTCATGAGCTCTTTGGACGGCAACCTCGTCCAGCTCGAGCACCTCAAGGTCTACTTCCCGATCAAGAGCGGGATCGTCCTCGACCGTCACGTCGGCGACATCAAGGCGGTCGACGACATCACGCTCGACATCCGGCGCGGCGAGACGGTCGGTCTCGTAGGTGAGTCCGGATGTGGAAAGTCGACTGTCGGACGGGCGATCCTGCGGCTGAACGAGGCGACGGACGGGAAGATCATTTTCGACGGCGAGGACATCACCCATCGCCGCGAGAGCCAGCTGCGCGGGCTCCGCCGGCGCATGCAGATCATCTTCCAGGACCCGTTCTCGTCGTTGAACCCGCGACACAGCGTCGGTCGGATCGTCGGCGAGCCGATGCGGACGCACAGCCTGGCGCGCGGGCGCGGAGTCAGTCTCCGGGTTCGCGAGCTGCTGCAGACGGTGGGGCTCCCGGGCGACGCGGCCGGCCGGTACCCGCACGAGTTCTCCGGCGGTCAGCGCCAGCGCATCGGAATCGCGCGGGCGCTCGCCGTGAACCCGGACTTCATCGTCTGTGACGAGCCCGTGTCGGCGCTCGACGTCTCGATCCAGGCGCAAATCATCAACCTGCTCGAGCAGCTCCAGTCGGAGTTCTCGCTGACGTACCTCTTCATCGCGCACGACCTCGCGGTCGTGCGGCACATCTCGGACCGGATCGCGGTGATGTACCTCGGCTCGATCGTCGAGATCTCGCCGGCGGAGGAGCTCTACGAGAACCCGCTCCACCCGTACACGATCGCGCTGCTGTCGGCGGTGCCGATCCCGGATCCGGCGGTGGAGTCGAAACGCGAGACGATCCTGTTGCCCGGCGACCTTCCGAGCCCCGCAAACCCGCCGGCAGCGTGCCGCTTCCATACGCGCTGCCCGTACATCCAGCCGACGCGCTGCACCACCGACGCGCCGCCGCTGCGGAAGCTCTCCGACGGCCACGTCGTCGCCTGCCACTGGGCCGAGGACATCAAGGCCGGGAAGATCCAGCCGAAGGAGCGCGAGGCCGTGTTCGAGCCGGGCAGGCCTGAACCAGTTGCCGAACCGCCCCCCGTCTGAGGGAGCGCGCGGGAACCGAAATGCTCGAACCGCGCCCTGTCTAGACTCGTAGTCCTGACGACCTCATGGAATCAAAGGAGGCAGTAGTGGGCCGGAGTCTGAGGATCCTGCTCGTGATCGGAGCCGCGTTGCTCCTTGCGACCGGCTGTGGCGGCGACGACGGCGGTGGCGGCGGCGAAGGGACGATGGTCTTCGGCGCCGAGGCCGATCCCGTCGTGCTCGACGGAGCGCTGGTCTCCGACGGCACGTCGATCCGAGTGCTGTACCAGATCTACGAGGGCCTGACCAGGCTCAAGGCCGGAAGTTCCGAAGTCGAGCCGTCCCTGGCGACGTCGTGGGATACGAGCGCGGACGGCAAGACGTGGACGTTCCACCTGCGCGAGGACGTCACGTTCCACGACGGTGAGCCGTTCAACGCCGAGGCGGTCTGCTTCAACTTCGGCCGCTGGTACAACTTCCCGGCCGCCTTCCAGAACGCCAACGTGTCCTACTACTGGCAGTACGGCTTCGGCGGCGGGTTCTCCAAGCCGGCCGAAGGGTCGCCGGGACCGTCCGACAGCCTCTACAAGAGCTGCGAGGCAGTCGACGAGAAGACGGTGCAGCTGAACCTGAACCGCGCGTCCTCGACGTTGCTCTCGACACTCACGCTGCCGGCGCTCTCGATCGGCAGCCCGAAGGCAATTCAGGAGTTCGGCGCCGACAAGGGCACGGTCGACAAGGACGACGTCCTGCGCCCGTCAGGGACGTACGGCACCGAGCACCCGACCGGCACCGGCCCCTTCAAGTTCGACTCCTGGACGCGGGGCGACCGGCTCGTGCTCGTGCGCAACGACGACTACTGGGGCGAGAAGGCCAAGCTCGAGCAGGTCATCTTCCGCCCGATCTCCGACAACGCCGCGCGCCTCCAGGCGTTGCAGACCGGTGAGATCCAGGGCTACGACCTGGTGGAGCCGCAGGACGCCAGCACGATCACGGGTGACGACAACCTGGAGCTGCTCGACCGACCGCCGTTCAACGTCGGCTACATCGGCTTCAACCAGGCGAAGCCGCCGCTGGACAAGCTCGAGGTACGGCAGGCGATTGCGCACGCGATCAACCGTGAGCAGGTCGTGAAGTCTTTCTACGGCAGCCGCGGCGTCGTCGCCAAGGAGTTCATGCCGAAGGAGATCTTCGGCTACGCCGAGGACGTGAAGACCTACGACTACAACCCGGCGAAGTCGAAGCAGCTGCTCCAGCAGGCGGGCCTGACGATGCCGGTGAAGCTCGACTTCTGGTACCCGACGGACGTCTCGCGCGACTACATGCCGGACCCGAAGCGCAACTTCGAGGCGTTCGCTTCGGATCTGAACAAGGCCGGGTTCAAAATCGTTCCGCACAGTGCCCCGTGGAGCCCGGACTACACCGACCTCGTCGACGGCGGCAAGGCGCAGATCTACCTGATCGGCTGGATCGCGGACTTCGCCGACCCTGACAACTTCATCGGCACGTTCTTCCAGGATCCGGGTCCGGACTGGGGCTTCAAGAACGCCGAGATCTCGAAGCTGCTGGACGAGGGCGAGGCGGAGCCCGACGAAGCCAAGCGCACGACGATCTATCAGCAGGCCAACCGGAAGATCATGGAGTTCCTGCCAGGGCTGCCGTACGTGCACGCGAAGGCGGCGCTGGCCTTCCAGTCGAAGGTGCAGGGCTATACGCCGAGCCCGGTCGGCGCGGGCGGTGAGTCGTTCGCCCCGGTCACCCTCGGGGAGTAGGGAATAGGCGATTGAACTGAAGCCGGCGGGCGACGGGTAGATGCTGAAGTTCGTCGTCCGCCGGCTCTTGCTGCTCATCCCGATCCTCATCGGGCTGTCGATCCTCGTCTTCATCTGGATCAGGGCCCTGCCGGGAGGGCCGGCCCAGGCGCTGCTGGGCGAGCGGGCGACACCGGAGACCATCGCGCAGATCGAGCGCCAATACGGCTTGGACGAGCCCGTCTACGTCCAGTACTTGAAGTACATCAAGCGCACGGTCCACTTCGACTTCGGCGTCAGCACGCAGAGCCGGCGGCCGGTGACGGAGGAGCTCTCGGAGCGGTTCCCGGCGACGATCGAGCTCGCGCTGGCCGCGATGCTCTTCTCGGTCATCTTCGGGATCCCGCTTGGCTTCATCGCGGGAAAACGCTACGGCACGTGGTTAGACCACTCGAGCCTGCTCGCGTCCCTGGTGGGGATCTCGATCCCGATCTTCTTCCTCGCGATCCTGCTCAAGTACGTCTTCGCGGTGAAGCTCGGGTGGTTACCGACGGTCGGGCGCATCTCCGTCCTGATCAACATCGACCACCCGACGAACTTCTACGTCATCGATGCGATCCTCGCGGGCGACATGGAGGCGCTCTGGGACGTGCTCGAGCACCTGATCCTGCCGGCGATCGCGCTCGGCACGATCCCGCTCGCGATCATCGCGCGCATCACGCGCGCCGCGGTGCTCGACGTCCAGAACGAGGACTACGTGCGGACGGCGCGCGCCAAGGGCCTCGCGCCGGGCATCGTCGACCGGCGGCACATCTTCCGGAACGCCCTGTTGCCGGTGGCGACGATCATCGGGCTCCAGACGGGGCTGCTGCTCTCGGGGGCCGTGCTGACGGAGACGGTCTTCGCCTGGCCGGGCATGGGTACCTGGCTCGTCAACGCGATCGACAACCGCGACTTCCCGGTGCTCCAGGGAGGGATCCTGTTCGTCGCGCTCGTCTTCGTGCTCGTCAACCTGATCGTCGACGTTTCCTACGCCGTGATCAACCCGAGGATCAGGTACAGCTGATGTCGGTCGCCGAGCTCGAAGCACGCGAAGTCCAGCTCGAGGCGCCGACCGGCGGCCTCTTCCGCGAGGCATGGGCGCGGCTGAGGAAGAACCCGGCTGCGATCGTCGGCTTCGGGCTCGTGAGCGTGTTCGTGTTTTTCGCGGTCTTCGCGCCGCTGATCGCGCCGTACGACCCGCGGGAGCAGAACATCCCGCTGGTCTCGGACGGCTGCTGCCCCGGGCCGTCCGCGGAGCACATCTTCGGCGTCGACCAGCTCGGCCGCGACGAGTTCTCGCGCATCGTCTACGGTGCCCGCTACTCGCTGCTGATCGGCATCGTCAGCGTCATCGTCGGCCTCTCGATCGGCCTCGTCCTCGGCGCGATCGCCGGCTACG
>Ga0126304_10001234_pt1 | contig 11822 bp, 17 predicted proteins | sample Plot25_FD_92538 | JGI IMG/M metagenome (GOLD analysis project Ga0126304, IMG submission 92538) | Serpentine soil microbial communities from UC McLaughlin Reserve, CA, USA - Plot25 | ecosystem: Environmental > Terrestrial > Soil > Grasslands | place: USA: UC McLaughlin Reserve, Lake County... | reverse complement strand
TGTTCTCCCTGTCTACTCGCCCTCTCCAAGATGTGGGTGTATGTAGTATTCGCCCCCGTCCCTGTCCCTGAGGTGTAAGACCGCGTGACCTTCGGGGGATATGGTTAAGAAGATGCGCGCACCTTCTCCTGCGGGTTCGCGCATGATCACGTAAGGGTTGTTGGTTGCTTCGTCCACCCCTATCGAGATGGCGGGGTGTGCTTCCCGATCCCCTACGTGCAAGCCTATCAGGCCGCTCTCGTGTTCGACGGAGAGGGCCGCGCGAACGATTCCCTCATCATCTACCAGCTCAAAGCGTCTTGCTCGGACCCCCTCGAAATACTCGTAAGGTACTTCCGCCATAGGTCTCCCCTTTATCGCTGTGCGTGCCTACAGCTGCCGAAGATCCCACCTCACCAAGGATGCTGAGATCTCGCAAGTTCCTCCAGCGTGTCGTTTGGCATTTCCCGACTCTTAGAAGGAGGGCGGTGCAGCTGGCTCCTCACGCACCAGAAAGTGCCATTTCTCCCACGCCTCTTCGGTGCTCGAGTCGAAAGCTATTCTCCTTCCTGTAAAGGTTTCAGCTTCTAAACGCCGACACCGGTAGACGCCGGGCGGAGCATCGGCGGGACGAGCGCCTTGAGGACCACCCTCCTTGAGGACCACCCTGCTAAACTTCGCCCCCTCCGAGGGAGGTTCGGCCTCTTCGGGGCGGCCCTTCAAGGTCACTTCGAACGGTTCGTGGTCCTCCTCGTGCTCAAAGGTGGCGAAGACCACTTTGGGGTTCATCTCGTGTCGAAAGAAGCCAATCTCTACTCGCACCCGGTCTCCCGGTAAGTGCCCTACGCGCCTTTCACCGCTCGGGACTCCTCCCTGCTGTGCCATCCTCTGTTGACTCCTCTCTTCTGAGCTTCTGAACACCTTATCCATCACAGACGGTGTTCTCAATTTACTCAGCTCTCGTTCTGGTCGAGTTCCCTATCTTCGAGCCACTCCTGGTACTCGGCACGGTGTTGCTTGTAGCTAAGCCACTCCTCGTAGTCTCGGTGCCAGGGGTGGAGCACCTCTTCGCTAAGGTGTCGACCCACTATTTCTCGCATCAATGTGGAGTGGTCGGCACCACAGTTCGGGCAGGTGGCGTGGTGTTCATCAGCGTCCATCACCTGACCACAATCACACTCGATGAGCGCGTGTGAGGGGGTCCACACGTAGTCCCTACCGTAGGGAACTTCGTTGACCTCGTAGTGTCCTTCGATGCTCACTTTGATCTTGCTCACAGAAGTTGCCTCCTAGCTTCGTCCATAAGTGTCTTTCTCTGTTGGCATCCTACTGTAAGCAGCCGCTCTCTGTTCTCTTCCATCCTCCCTTACCACCAAGCCCTTCTGACGATGTATGCACCGAGTTAGCACAAACTAGCCAAAAAGAGCCTACACTTAAGCCGCTCTCAGGCTGACCGCTCCCCCACGACCAGCCACACTTTGTTTGCGAAGTGCCGGATGCAGACTTCTCATGCTACATCTTCTACGGACCTCAGCGAACAAGGCCCTACTCCTTAACGCTGCCCTCGTAGTGCTTGCGTACCGGCGCGCTGATGAAGTAGTCTTCCAGTTCGCCGAGCTCCCGATGGTGGAAGTCGCTCTCCTCGCTGGCGAGCATATCGTCGGCCGAGTCCCACAGGGATATCGACAGCCCCTCGCCGGTCTCCGGATCGGTCAGCATCCACGCGCCCCTGAAGCCCTCCTGTTCCCTGCCGGCGGGTACCACCCGGTCTCGGTAGCTGCGCACCGTCTCTGCGACGTCGATCGGCAGCATTTCCATAATCACCACCCGAGCATGCACGATTCTCCTCCTCACCTCAGCTTTGCCTGACTTGAACGGATTCTAGCCTTCGCTGCAGTCAGCAGCTCGCCCGAGTGAGGAGGGCGGGGCATCCAGATAGCTTCGTGGCTCCTCGTACCTTGGGGCAACGAGTCCACCAAGCGGGCATGCTTAGCCAAGTGCCGCTTTAGCGTCGGCTATACTTTGGTTTCGCCCGGCTAGTAAGCACCCTGGTTTCTTGGCTTCTTCGGGTTAGCTGGATAGGGTCCCGCCGCACGGTGGGCGGCGGGACCCTCAGCCCCCCTCGGGCTACTACCGTTTGGAGCCGCTGCCTTTTCTGAACACGAACGATTTACTCACCAAGGTCGGATAGCCCGCGAACGCCTCGGCCTCTTCCACTAGCGGAGCAGGCATTACCCTCTCAGGCCTCTTCGGCAGCGTTTCGCCCGGTATTCTGGGTAGCTCGTTGGTTCGATCGACGACCGTGAACCCGACCGGTCCCTCGGCCCGTACCTTCACACTCAAATCTACGCCTTTCGGGGGGAGCGGCACGCGCTCGAAAATCTCATCTTCTAATTCTTGGAGCCGTTTGCCGTCCACCCCCCACCCTACGATCTCCACGCCCGGGCCCGGCAAGAGGTATGCTTTCCACGCCCCTCGGGGCGAGGAGAGGTGCAGCCGCAGGGTGCGTGTTGTTCCGTTTGTCTCCTGTCCCAAGAGCTTGAGCTCTGGAGGCTTCAGCGGAGCAACCGGCGCGGAGCTGGTCAAGACCTTGGTGGGATCGTCTCCTCCGTAGAGCTCTCCGACCGTGCGCGCTTGCGTGTCCCCGCTCAGGAACTGTTTTGTCCACTGGTCCAGCTCCGGATCTAAGGTAGCCCAACTCGCCTCACCACTGTCGGCGTTCAAGCTGTAGAACAGGGTGTCGGGGCGGGGGTGTGAGGCGTCGTATCCTGAGGCAGCGTTGCCCGCGAGGAGCAGGCCCACCCCGATGAGAGCAGCCCGAGTGCGGCTGGCCGCAGCTTAGGGCCCGCCGCCGATAAGATCGCCCAGCGCCACGACCGGTTCCGTCGGTCTTATATCTAAAGTCGCTGGGGAGGCATCAGACGCGAATCCGTGGCATCATGAGTGCTACGTGGGAAAGCCCGGCGAGCGAGAAGACATGGGCCGAAATGAGCATCTTACCTGACAAGATCCTCCTGGCGACCGACGGTTCCGCGGAGGCCGAACTGGCCGGCAGATTCGCAACCGAGCTGGCCGATAAGATCGGCTCCGAGCTGCACGTGGTACACGTCTTCGGCATCATGCCGCGGTACCCCGTCTATCCCGAAGGCACCGACCCCAACGAGACAAAACCGGAGGAGCCGCTAGAGGTAGAGGACCTTCAGCGGATCTCCGAGCGACGGGCCAGGGAGCTCCTCGATGCGGAGGTTGAGAAGATAAGCTCGCTCGGCGGGGGCGTAGCGGAAGCCCACCTCATGGAGGGAGGACCGGCGCAGGAGATCGTGGGGTTGGCCGAGGAGATCGGTGCCGGATTGATAGTGGTGGGTAGCAGGGGCTTGGGCGGGATAAGAAGAGCGCTTATGGGGAACATCTCCGACTCGGTGGTGAAGCACGCCCACTGCCCCGTAGTGGTAGTGCGTCCTGAGCAGGAACGTACCCGTCAACACTAAAGGGGCCCTTCCAAAGGGTCCAGCATCGAACCATGCAGCCTACAGGCGACCACCCCAAGGGCGGCTGAGGGGTCGGTTTCGGTGGAGACGACTACCTGAACGCCTTCCACGACGGCTTCGACGAGCCTAGGTGGCTTGAGCCGGCAACCGATCGGTTAGAGCGACCCACAGAACGAGGAGATCGAGAGCGATCGGCAGCACTTTCGTGGCTCCGAAGAAGCCCACCATCAAGACGAGCGAGAGGATGGCTCCTGCCGTAGCCAAACCCCTCCACCAGCCAAACGGTACCCACCATCCCATCACCGCCAGCGCCGCGAGGATAAACAACAGTGCCGCACCCCCACCCAGCCAGACCCCGTAGATCGGGTACTGGCCGGAAGCCGGGATTCGGCCCAAGAGACCGCCGTCGCCTATAGACCAGGGCCAAGCCCACCTTAGCAGGCCGCCGAACGTCGCCTGGGCCTCTCGGTCTAGGGGTACGAGGTAAGAAGCTGCGAAGTGCGCCTGTAGCACCAGGAGCGCTGCGAAAAGCCACCTCAACTTAGATCATCACCTCCTGCACTGGTCTCATCGTGGATGGGGATCGACTGACTATGACTCGAAATGTATATGTTAGGCGGCCTAACATTCTGAGGCACGCTTGCGGAATGCACCGCCCAAGCCCCAAAGAATCAAGAGCTCCAATACGGCCCCGATCCGTGTAGGTATCGGTGTGTACCAAGTGACGAGCCAAGCGGCTCCTGCGGCTAATCCCGCGAGCCATCTGCGCCAAGTGAGCGAATTTAGAAGGATCAAGATGATTGCTCCAAGAAAGATCCAAGTAGCCGCAAGGCAAATGGCGACCTCGATGTTCGCCCGCGCCATGGGCTCGATCCGGCCCTCTACCCGGCCTTTCACTCCTTGCAGGATCTTCCGGACGGAAAGGTGATCCGTGAACTCAGTAAATAGATCGAAGGGAAGCTGACTTGGCTTCCTCCAATTGTGGCTCCAGCGGATGCGGCTGACCAGCCGGGTATGCTCCTCGTCCACCGGGTAGAGCGCCCACGTCAGAGCGCCCCCGCCCGGGTACCCGCCCCAGATTAGGTAGTGGTTTGGCTCAATCGCATAGAACTCCAGGCCGCCAGCAGGGCTGATCGGGACTTCGTCGCCGACCGTGAAGTTCTGGAGCTCGGGTAAGATACGATCCGCACTTCGAATCCCGCGCGGGCTCCCGAGGTTCTCCAGGATGTCATAGCCGTAGAATCCGGCGCGGCGGTATCCCATCTGCATCAGCCAAGGCCAAATATCTTCAGGCTTACCCTCGATGGTGATCGCCCGGGTAGCGAGGAATTTCGGGTTGGGATTGAGCTCATCGCCTGGCATGGGCCGTTGCACTTCCTCGTCCGTTGCTCCCCAACGAAGCTGGTAAGGACGCGCCCATCGCAGGTAGGCAGTCATCACCAGCCCGAGTAGGGTAAAGACACCAATGATATTGGGAAAGCGGTAATTCATCCAGATTCACGTCCCCCGCCGGAGTTGTCTTGGGCGCGTAAGAGGACGATGGCCAGCACCGCCACCCACAGCATGATGGCGTAGATGTTGATGCGCTCCTTCAGCCCCATCCACGGCGTCGGTTGGTTTGCTGCCATCTGCGGAATCTGGAAGCTGGTCCAGATACCAAACACGAGGAGTACTACGATACTGGCGTATGTGTAGTACCGGAACCGCTTGCCGAGTAGCGTGGCCGCGAAGGCCATGCCCGCCACAAGGAGGAGGTCCATCACCTACGTCAGAGGGCCATGGAAGGCGTTGCGCAGCGTGTCCTCGCCCGCTGCCAAAGCCTCACGCGTGGTCATCGGGGTGATCACTCCCGCTACGAAGCCGAAGATCTGATATCCGGCCAGCAGGGCCGCCGTGATGCGCGCGGTACGTTGCTTCGGGCCGGGCAGGCTCCAGATGCCCACTACGAAGGCCGTGAAGAGCACGGTGCCTGGGAGTATGTTCATCGTGAGCATGAAAGGTCTCACCGGCGACCCCTGCGCCGTCAACTCACTGAACTCCTGATCCAGCCAACTGTAGCCCGGATACCGCAGGCTCCCAAGTAAGTCGGTAACGACATACAGCACCGACGAGGTGACACCGCAGCCAAGCAAGATTTTGCGTAGCATCCCGCACCCCTTCACCCTTGGGTCTTCAGTATCAGTGTGCCACAAGTGGCACTTGATCTGCCACGACGCATGTCGAGCATTCCGCTAATCAAAGTGATCAAGAACGTAGAGGTCTGCGTTCCAAGGTATCCAACATCGCCTATTGACCCCGCTCACGCCGGGGCGCAACCATACGAGAACCCGAGGGCTGCGGCGTGCCTCAAAGGGCAAAGCGTAGGTGCGAACGCAGGAGATAGGTGCTCTGGCTCAAGACTATGGCCGCATTCAGGCAAAGCTCAAGCCCGTTGTTGCGGAAATCACCTTGCTAATACAATATCTTTGTGTGGGTGAGGGCTACGGATCGTAGCTCAGGGCAGATGGGAAAGAGGGATCGTGGATAATGGAGAATCGAATGCCAGCGTCAGGATCGAAGTAAGAACGTATCCGAAAAGGCTGCAAATCCAATGCCACTAATGCCACTCGTGAACTCCCCTTTACAACTACGCGAAGTTAGTCCGAGAAGCAGCCAGGGACACTTCGCCGACGATTGAGACAAGCCGGAGCGTTTACTGTTATTGCACCCAAGAAGTTAGGCTGCGATTTCTGGATGACCGGAGAGGAGAATCCCGCAGCGGTGGAGCTGTGCGGGCGTGGCGGCCTGAAGGATACGCAAGCGAGGATGACACCCGACGAGAGGTCAGAGTCTACCTGAAAAGTTGCCCGCGCTCGATGATCGTCAGTTGGCTACTGCGAACAAGCGCCACTCGTCCGGTATTCCCTTTAAAGCGTGCGTGCCTCGATCCTCGAACTGGAGTCCCGAGCCCACTACCAAGTCTTTGACCGTGCTAGAGACCAGCACTTCCCCTGGCATCGCTTTCGCTTCCACCCGAGCCCCAATATGCACGGCAACCCCACCTATGTCGTCGCCGAACAATTCGCATTCACCGGTGTGCAGGCCAGCCCTGATCTCTATTCCGAGCTGGCGGAGCTCCTCCCGAATCCTGATCGCGCAACGAATGGCTCGAGCCGGACCGTCGAAGGTCGCCAAGAAGCCGTCGCCGGTCGTATTGACCTCGTTCCCTCGGTGGCGTGCTAACTCGCGCCGCACTACCATCCGATGGCTGTCCAACAGATCCCGCCATCGACGATCCCCCAGATCCACCGCTCTGTCCGTCGAGCCGACGATGTCGGTGAACATGACGGTTAGTAGGGCGCGGTCGGGTTCCGCCCCTAGCCGTGTGCCTGTAAGGAACTCCTCTATTTCATAGAGGATCGCGTCAGCATCACCCACTACGGGCACGTGATCGCGTCCGGACAGCTCGACATACTTGGCTCCGGGGATGCGCTCGGCCATGAAGCGACTGGCTTCCACATCGACGAGGGTGTCCTCCGTGCGGTGCAAAATGAGTGTCGGGACGTGGATCGCCGATAGAATAGGGCTGATGTTGATCTCGCTGTTCATGCGCATTAGGGCGGCCACCGCGCCGGGACTGGCACCTAGGCGTTCGAAGCGCGCCCACCAATGCTTGAACGGCTCATCCTCAGCCAAGTTCGGCGCAAAAAGAGGTAGCGTCACGCCTGTACCCCACGCTTGCCCAATCATCGTCAGTAACTGGTTCAACGCCTCCGGCGTCGGAACCCAGTAGCTGAATATCGGGAACGCACCATACATGATCAGAGCGGATGTGCGGTGGGGATATGTGGCGGCGAAGAGGGCACTCATCGGCCCCCCCTCAGAGATACCAAATACGACAGCGCGCTCGCTGCCAACCGTATCCATCACCGCTCGCACGTCATCCATACGCTGCTCCAACGTCGGGACACCAGCCACCCGGTCCGAGAGCCCAGTACCCCGCTTGTCCAAGAGGATGAGCCGAGAGAAGGAGGCGAGGCGCTGCGCAAACCGAACAATAGGGGGTGCTTCCCAGTAATGCTCGAGGTGCGAAATAAAGCCGGGCACGAACACCATGTCGAGGGGACCGTGGCCAAGCACTTGATAGGCGATGTAAGTATCGTCGCTTCTGGCATATCGGATCTCTGGAGAGAACACCTCTCCTCCTTAGCTATTTATCTGCTCTTAGGGTTGCAGCGCACCTCTCTGACGAGGTGCCAGATTGATGCCCCGTCCCAGGGATGACGTTGAATGCATAGCTACCTCTTCTTGATCTACGTTACCGAGAACCTTAAGGCCTGCCCACATCTTAACCTTAAGCCTGCCGCCCACGGTAGTGGCATCTTACCACAGATAAACTCAATTGTTACAAGAATGAGAAACTTTGACCATCGATACTCTTATGCAGGATAGCTAGGTATGCGCTCGATCCCCTCATGCCTTGCTAGATGGACCAACGTGCCCGACTCTTTGAGGTACGAGCCGAGATCTTTGGACTTTCGCCCGATGAGTCTCTGCAGCCTTTCTACCTCTGGTTTTGCCTGCGCTGCCCCCTGTGGATACCACCTATCGAAGATAGGCTGGATGTGACGGTCGGGTTTGAAGCCACTCCTGACGCGTCTCAGGCTATCCTAATGCCTCGTCCATCAAGCCGTTGTCTCCCCATCCCGGCAAGAATCGCGGGTAGTTTTCGAGCATGAAAGCCACGCTCGACCAACCCATCTGCATAGCCACCGACTTCGGGTTGACGCCTTCGAGCAAGAGGATGCAGGTGAAGGTATGCCTAACCAGCTTGACGGAGTAGTCTGGTTAGCAGGGTGGCAGTGCCGCTTGGCAGGAGCCCGATCTTAGCGCCTCTGAAGGCGGATGGCGAGCTCCGATATTGGATTCACACTATAGGGCAAATTTGCCCCACTGCTTACCACAACTGCAGGAGGGCTTACCACACGCTATTGTGAAAGATTTCCCGTTAGAAAATGGGCTATTTGCAGGACAAAACCTAGAATGCTAATGTCATTTCTATCACTAGGTTCCAGATTCGAGTCCTGGGCTGCTCACTCGAAGAATCGGTTGTTTTGCAGGTGAAACGTGATGGCACTAAGAAGCCCCAGTGGGCCTTTTACTGCAACCGGGCTATACTGCTTTTGGCTCCGCAACCTCAGCGCTTCGCCGTTAGCCGACGTCAGCCGGCCGCTCTTGCGGCCTTCGAAGCAAGGAGCCTGGCACGGATGCTCAGATCCAACCCCAAAGCATCGGCGGCTTCTGCCAGACGCCAGAGGCTGATCTTCTGCCACCCGCCTCGCTCGTAACGCTGAATCTGCTGCTGGGTCATGCCCAGGATCTCCCCCAGCTCTGCCTGCGTGAGGCCACAGGCTATGCGCGCCTTGGTGAGGAGTTCTCCGAAAGAGTCAAGGTCGTCTGCACCGAAGGAGAGCAGGCGTCCCTCCTTGAGATCCTCGTATTCAGTGAGCTCTCTCTCCAGGTCCTCGGTCTGCATCCGAAGTGCGTCGATCACCGCCGAAGCTACCTCGTCTCGCTCCGCCCAAGGGCGGCTCTTCGAGAGCCTCTGCAGCTCCGCTTCGAGCTCGGTGAGCCGCTCCTTGGTGTGCCGGTACTCCTTGTCGTTGCGGATCATGCCTTCACCTCCTCGCTTGCGGTTCCACCGAGAGCACGCCCCGCCCGCCGCCTTCGCGGTCGGTCTGGTAGAACCGCAGGAAGGGCTGACCGAACCCAAGCTCTATGTTAGTATACAGCACTTTTGTTGTACGCTCATTGCGCTGCGGAGCTGAAAAGTTACTGCACCCGGGCTTACAGGCTAGGACGCGGTGGACATCACCACGTCACCCATAGGCGAGCAGCAACCTGGGCAAGTGCCCGTACATTTCGACCGGTTCGATCATGCGCTCGGGCTCGCGTCCCGTGAGCCGCGCGAGCTGCCATCGCGTGAAGTAAGGGGCCAGCATTACCCGCAATCCCGCGTCGCGGGCCGAGACTCCTGTGATGCGTGTCATCTGGTACCTCCTCGTCACGTCGATCGGGCTTCGTTACTACTACAATGACGAAAAACTCGACGAGTAAATGTGACCGATGGACGAGCGCGAACAGCTGGTGGATCAGTGCTTCAAGGCATTCGGTGTTCCCGACCCAGGAGGACGGCAATGCTCTCTTCGCGTTCGTGAAGTTGCAACTGAAGATGACCGACGAACTGGGCCGGGGCTCAGGGTGAAGGCTGACGGCGCTACCGGGACCTTTGTCGCGATCGCCGTGCTGGCTTTCGCGCTCGCCATCGTGGGGTGCGCTGGCCCGCAGGAGAAGGAGCGAGCGGGGGGTGCCGGTAGGAAGAACGCGGCACAGCCGGCCAAAGGGGCGAAGGCGTCTAGAAAGGACGCGGAGATCCCGCCCCTCCCCTCAGATGGTAACTACGATTGCGCCGACTTCGAGACGCGGACGCAGGCCATTGCGGTACTGGATCGAGATCCCAGCGACTCGCACTACCTCGACGGCGACGGTGACGGCATACCCTGCGAAGATTTGCCGGCGGGAGAAAGCTCCTTCGCGGATGCGGGCTCCCTTTCTGGCCCCGCATCGGGTGCACCACCACCGCCCTCGGCCGAAAAGGCACTCTCGATGCTCGAAGGACTCGCGGCCGGTCCGCCCGGGAGCATGGCAGGGTACTCCCGCGACGAGTTTCCACACTGGGCTTCGGAGGCGGAGAGGTACGGTTGGAAGGAGCCAGACGGCTCCTGCGACGTTCGAGACACCGCGCTGATCCGAGACGGCGAGGACGTCGAGATCGACGGCGACTGTTCCATAACGGCCGGGACGTGGCTCGACCCTTACACGGGGCGGACATTGATCGCTTCCTCCGAGGTGGAGATCGACCACGTGGTTCCGCTCGCGAACGCCTGGCGATCCGGGGCTAGTTCGGCTGCGTGGAGCATCGCGGACCGTGAGGCGTACGCCAACGACCCTGAGGTGCTCCTCTCCGCCGACGCCGGGGCGAACCGGGAGAAGGGGGACAAGGGGCCTGAGGCCTGGAAGCCGCCGAACCACGACTACTGGTGCGAGTACGCGCGACGGTGGATCTGGATAAAGTCCGACTGGCATCTCACCGTAAACCCTGCAGAGAAATCGTCGCTCCGGCAGATGCTCGAAACATGTGGGGCCGGCTGAGGTGGGTGGATCAGGGACCGATCGGACTTCGAGCTCGTCCTTCGTCTCCACCACGGGCGGCGTTATGACTGACGAGGCCGGGGCCATCACCGGCGAGCTGGAGCTGCTGACCCGCGTAACGCCAGACGTCGCCGTCGAGGTGATGGTGCGCTACGCAGGGGCGCAAGACCTCTACACAGTCTCGGGAAGTCCCGTGTGCGCAGCCACGCTCTCGGAGCATCCCGACCAACTGGAGCACCGCGAGATCCACGAGCGTATCCTGGGGCTGCTGACAACGCCAGGCGCGACGTCCGGCGGAAACGAGATGCCGGTGGACCTGTCGGGCGGTTGAACCCTTGGGGGTTCGCCAATCACTTCGTGTTCGCCGGGATTCTGCAGTGAGGGTACTGGCAACCAAGCCGCGCGAACAATGTAGCATTGGGTGAGACCGATCGAGAGGAAGGAACCAACCGTGGCGGATGTACACATCTACGTCAACAGAACAGCGGCGAAAGAGGGTACGGCCCTGGAGGATATCGACGAAGCCTTGAGGAAGCTTGATCACGTCTCCGACGTCGAGGTCAATTCGCCGGGTAACGTGGTGGCCGTCTCATTCGAAGGAGGCAAGGACGAGCAGGAGGAGATCAAGCGCACCGTCGAAGAAGCGGGCTACGAGATCTCCAGGCTCTCGGTCAGGAGCACCATCGCGGAAGAACGGAATCTCTGGGATATCTGACAGCGGTGTGAGGAAGGATTGGACCTTCCTCACACCACGGCATCAGGTTTCAGTACCGCTTTGTGATTCGGTAGTGCAGGCGGAGGAACGTCGCACCCCAGATGTGGAGGTTGTGGTCGACACGAAGGATGCCTATTGGATCGACGTAGACACAGATATCTTCCATTAGTGCCTTCAGGTGTCGCGCTCAGCCCTGATCCTGCCCGGCCTGGGCGAAGAAATAAAGTCCTCGACCGGGCCTCGCGGCGCGCCGTTCGTGACCATCGTCGAACCTTCTCGCTCCGGCCACGCGGCGAGTCGCAAAGAGGATAGAATCCGAACGTAGAAGAGAGTACACGAGGCGGACTATAGATGGCAGCGGTTGATAAAGCGAGCGGTTCGAGCACGAGATGATCTGGTTCGCCTGGTTGATGCTCGCGCTGGAGAGCCTGATGATAGCCATCTGCCTG
>Ga0126304_10001233_pt1 | contig 11826 bp, 10 predicted proteins | sample Plot25_FD_92538 | JGI IMG/M metagenome (GOLD analysis project Ga0126304, IMG submission 92538) | Serpentine soil microbial communities from UC McLaughlin Reserve, CA, USA - Plot25 | ecosystem: Environmental > Terrestrial > Soil > Grasslands | place: USA: UC McLaughlin Reserve, Lake County... | reverse complement strand
GAGCGAGTCGAGGCTTTTGCCCGGACCATCGCCGAGGAGACCCGCCGGGCGTTCGAGGAGGTGAACGCACCGATCCCATACGAGCATCTGATCATCGCGGCTAATGAGCAGATGTTCACTCTCCTCAACGGAGAATTGCACCAGACCATCCAGGAGCGGGTTCTCGGTCAGATCACCCTGCCGATCGAAGCCAACATCAGCGAGGTCACCGCCGCGGCCGAGCCCCTCGTGGAAGAGGCGGAGCGGCGACAAGAGATGGAAGCGGTCCAGGCGGTGAGCGACGGAGTCGGCGCCGGCGGCAAAGGTGTCGCCGGCGCGGTAGACACGATCACGGCGCTCGAAACGGGGCAGGTGATGACCCTGGTCATGAATGACGACTTCTCGCAGTCAGGTTGGGCCGACTACACCCTGCCTCTGTATGGTGTGGGGAGCCCACCGGGAGAGCACCCGGCTGGTGGTGATGTCGCCAACCTGGTGCCAACGACGGTCGAGGATGAGGTCGTACGCCTGGCGCTCCAGATCGGGGCCGAGGTGCAAATAGTGCGCAGCGCCGTCCCGGTTGGCATGGAAGAACAGGAGCAGATCCCCGATGCCGATGACCCGACCCCTCGCTCCGAGGCAGCTCGGGCGCTCGATGAGCTGGGCGGCATCGGCGCAATCTTGCGCTACGCCCTCGACGAAGGACAGCCGACCGCGGACTTGTAGCCGCGGGGAGATCCTGGTCTAAGACAGCCCCGGCGAGCAGCTGCGCTGCTCGCCGGGCCGGATGATTGCGGCACAGAGTTTCGAAGAGTTCAAAGGGTCTAAAGAGTTTGAACTTCTGGAGAACCCGGGAGTTCGAATTCTTTACCGCTGTCCTCGGTGGGCGTCCACTGGTAGAGAACGTCCGGCTCGCCTTCCTCGTTACCAGAACCGTCCCCGAACTCGACCCCGACGAAGCCGCGGCGCTCATAAAAGCCACGTGCGCGCGTGTTGCGCTGGAAGGCGTAGAGGCGCATGCCGGTGGGACGTCGGGCCATCGCCGTCGCCAGCAACGCACTGCCGATACCCCGGCCTTGCTCGCCGGGGAGGATGTAGAGCTGCGCCAGCATGTCCCCATCCAGGGCGGCAACGCCGACGACGTGCCCTCCTGCTTCGGCAACCCAGACCTCCTGGTGCGGCAGGACGACATTTGCGACCCAGGCAAGATCCTCATCCGCGGTGTGCAAATCTGGCAGATAGGGCAGCGCCTCGCGCATCGAGGTCCGCAGCACCACCGCGATCGCCTCGGCATCCCGTGTCTCAGCCGGCCGGATTAGGAATGGCGAGGATTCCGCGGTCCGCGGCGGCATCATGTCTCTGACCACTCCTCTGCCACGATGCGACGGCTGGAGCCTCCCCGCAACGCGCGCAAACCAGTGCAAAGCCCGGCCACGAGCAGACCCAGCAGTGCCAGTGCGATGGCCGAGACGCGCAGCCCCTGGGAAATCGCGTCGAGGATCGCATCGACTGCCACACCGCCATCCGCGCCGGCCTTGCTGGTAAGCCATCCCTGCGCTACCAGCATCAGCGACATGAGACCGATCATCGCGATCGCCAGACCAAACCCCGCACGGCCGATCGCCGCCAGCCGGTCGATAGCCAGCCCAACCGACAGGATGAGGGAAAGAAGCGCCACGGCCAGCGCGGTTGTGAAGGCGAGATCGAGTCGCATCAAACCTCGCCGGACGCGATCGGCCGTTTCGGCGTCGAGCACCTCAATTTGCAGGGCCTCGGCATCGAGATCCAGATCCAGACCGGGCGGGACATCGATGTCAGCCGCCGCCACTCGGGCCTGGATATCGTCGAGCAGGGGCGAGAAATCGAGCGTCACTGGTTGCCCGGGTCCCTCCTTCAGTTCTGAGGCGAGAAAACTATGGGCCTTCCGATTGGCCTCCTCCCAGGTCTGGTGGAACTCTTCGCTGGCGACTACGCCTCGCGTCACCTCGCCGAGCGCCTCGGCGACGACGCGTGACTGCAGCGCTTCGGTCGCGGAGGGATTATCTCCGGCTAGCCTCGCCTCGACGCGGGTCGTCACCGCGTGGGAAATGCCGAGCTGCACCTGGGGATCGTCGGCGGCGGCCCCCACCGTTTTGACATAGACGTTTTCGTTGACGACCGTCACCCTCGCCCATCCGGTGACCAGTGCCACTGGAACCGCCAGGCAGAAGAGGATCAGGAAGACCCAGCTCAGGATGCGTCGCCAGATTGGAGACAGCCGTTTACTCATTTCCTGAGCCGCCCGGCTCCAGTCCGCCCTGATCGACGCTCGTCTCTCGTAGCGTTCACCATCGCGTCTCTACGCACCACGCACCCCTGCCAAGTGCCTCGCGGCAAGCGCACCTCACTCCGGTGCGCTTCCCGGCGCCGCGGCGATGGCCGCGTCGGCGCGAGCATCACGACCAGGTTTGCCCCGCAGGTACCAGGAGTAGCCCAGCAGCGCGATACCCCCTACAGCCGCCACTGCTCCGAGCAATTGTGTCCCCGAAGTATCCCCCGAACGCGCGGTCAGGAGCAGGATGCCCAGCACAATCGTCAGAACGTCGGCGATGATCGCGGCACCTTTGAACCCGGTCTCGCGGAAGGTGGGGATGAGCGAAACGATGCCGAGGACGCCGTAGGCGAGCAGCCCGATGGCCAGCATCTGCCGCGCGCCATCATCCTCGACGAAGTCCGATCCCGCTGAGAGGAGTGTCAGCACGGCGACAGTGACGCCGACACCGCCGCGTAACGTCTCCCATGGCGACGATGACTGACGAGGGTCGCGGAACCCATCGACAATTTGACCGAGGCTGACGAGGAGGAGGACGAGCGCGATCAAGAAGCGAATGACGTCACTGGCGCCGGTCGGATTGGCGAGCATGAAGACGCCAATGGCGAGGGCGATGATCCCCTGGACGCCAACCACAGCCCAGCTCTGCCCAGGTTTCCAGAGCGCCGTCTGGCGGACTAGGTCCTTGGTGTCTTGCATCCGGACATCCTTTTCCCTGTTCCATGCGGGACGGCTACGAAGCGTGCGAGATTGAGGCATTATCGCCGGGCGCCAGCCCAGCCGAATTTGGAGCGTCGACCCAACGCTACCCGGCGGTCGCCTCCAGCGGTAGCATCAGCAGACTGCTCATCAGGAGCCGACTGACTTCCATTCGTGATTAATGTGCCAGGACTGCCACCGCCGATGTTGACCGTGATGACCTACAACGTTGGTGCCGGATTGGCCGAACCATCGCGGCTGGTCGAGGTTCTGCGTCAGTCCGGCGCGGACATCATCGGGTTGCAGGAGCTGGCTTCGGATCAGGGCGCCGCCATCGCCGATCAGCTTGGCAATGACTACCCGCATCAGGTGCTGCATGCGACCGGCATCCCCGGGAAGGGGCTCATCTCGCGCTTCCCGGTACAGGAGTCCGCGCTGCTCGAGCTGCACCCCGGTCGTCCCGATCTGCAGACGCGGATCGCCGCACCCGGCGGCGAGATCTTCGTCATCGTGGCTCATCCGCCGCCGCCGCGCGTTGGACGGAACCGAATCCGCCAGGCGGCGCTGGCCGACCAGCAGATCTCCGGCATCGCCGTGGTGGCTACTCGCGGCCAGCCATCGGTGCTGCTGACCGATTTCAACCGCGTCGGCTGGCAAGCGGCCTACCGCCAGCTCCGGCAGTCAGGTCTGATCGACGCGTTTGGCACGGCCGGACGTGGCAGCGGGTTCACTCTGCCCACACGGTTCTCGCACCTTGCGTATCGCGGGCATCCACTGGGGGATCTCCCCCTGCCGCCGCTGCTGCGGGTCGACTACGTCTGGCACACCGCGCACTTCCGCGCCCTCGCCTCCTGGATCGGTGGCAATGCCGGTTCAGACCACCTGCCGGTTCTGGCCGAACTGGTGCGCGTTGATGGCCCGTAGGGTCATAGGATGATGGGGTGATTGGGAGCGGGAGCGCGGCAGCGACGGAGCGTGACGCGCCGGTCGATGACGCCGATGCGCCCGATGTCGCGCCACACGGGGCCATCCGGGTCTTGGGGCCGGCGCAGCGCTTCATCGAGGCCGCGGTCATCGCCGTGGCGACGTCAACCGGGCTCTATCTGGTCGGGTCGGTCTACACCGATGCCTATTATGGGCGGATGTCGATCGAGGTCACCTCGCTCGATCTCTCGCCTCCATTCATTACATTGCAGTCGGCGCATGTGCTGGAGAGTCTCCTCGAATATCCATCCGCTCTACTCTTTTTCTACCTGCTCTACCGATTGTTGACCTCCCGCATACCACGGTTGCGGTCCTGGTATGACCGCGCCCGGCAGCGGTTCGGACGAGTGTTCCTGCTCATCGTCAATCTCGTGATTGTCTCCCCGCTGGTGTTCGCCGCCGTTCAGGCTGGAATCGATGCGGGAATCTCCAGCACAAGCTCGGTCCTGAGCGAAGTCACGGGTTTGATGGCAAACCTCGGGTCGTTGCTGGTGTTCTACGTGATCTGGCTCAGCTTCGGACCTCGGCAGGTGATCATCTCCCAGATCCGGGAGCGAAAGCTCATCCCCATCGTGCTCTTGTTCGCGCTCTACATGTTGGACGCACTGATCGCGACCGCGAACGGGGCGGCGGCTGACGCCGAGCTCTTGCTGACGGGCGAGGCGGACTCGAGTATCGAGGTCGTTTTCACGAGAACGGAGGGGGTGCGGGACACGCTCCCGTCGTCGGGACTGCTGCTGGTTACGGCCCGCAATGGAAACTACTACGTGGTCGAGCGCCAACCTTCTCCGCCCAGCGGGAGGCCGGTCGCCTACGTCGTCCCCTTCGATTCGGTCGACAGTGCCCGCACACAGCGGGTGAACGAGGCCGATCTCGCGCTCGACGATCTGGTGGACGAGATCATGGACGAGTTCGCGACGCCAACCGCGCCCTGAGCATCGTCAAGCCAATCGTGTCATGCTGAGGAACGAACTTGCAGCATCTCGGCGCACTGCTGCACGTGTTTTCTGACGCCGAGCTTCTTCCCCTGAGGGCTCAGAATGACACCTGTCAGCCGGCGGGGACGAACGCCTCTTCGTGGTAGACGCTTGCGGCGTTCCAGATCATCCAGCCGGCAGCGCCGTTCGCCTCGGCGGCGTCGATCTGGGCGCGAACCTGCGCCGGTCCGTAGTCGCTCATCCCCGGCAGCGAGAAGTCCTGGAGCCAGGGGCGGAGCTTGCCCCTCAACCCCGCGACCCTTTCCTCGCCGGCGCCGATGCTGATCTCGATCGTCTCGTAGGGGAAGTCGTTGGGATGGCCATCGACGGCGATGCTCCCGTTCGGGAAGTGGGAGGGGTAGACCATCGGGCAGACGTAGTCGATGACCTCGGCGATGCGCCCGACGTTCTGGCCAATCCCGATATCGTCGAGGAGCAGGGTGAAACCGAAGACGTCGGCCCCCACCTTGGCCCCTCCCGCCGCCAGGTTCGCCCGAGCCTCGACGAGGAAGCCGGCGATCGTCTCGACACGCACCGACTCCGTCACCTCACGCCCGAAATCCATCGCCTCTATGTCGCCGTCGGTCGGGAAGCGGACGTAGTCGAACTGAATTTCGTCGAAGCCGCGTCCGACCAACTCCACGGCGAGGTCGATGTTCGCCGCCCACACTTCCTCGCTGAAGGGATTGACCCAGGCGACCCCGTTCATGTCGCGCCAGGGTTCGCCGGTCATGGCATCGGCGACGGCGAGGTCCGGCCGGGCCTCAGCCAGCGGCGTGTCCTTGAAGACGACCTGTCGGGCGATGGCGTAGACGTCGTGGGCGTGCAGGGCGTCGAGCACCGCCGCCACGTCGTAGTAGGGGACGACCGTGCCGGCCTCCTGGAAGAGATCGACCCCGGTGTCGACGTAGACGCCCTCTTCCTTGACGTCGATGACGAAGGCATTGAGCTCGGTCCGGTCGATCAGGTCGAGAAGGCGGTCGAGATCGTACCCGTCGTCCATGGTCGGGTTGAGGTAGACCGCCTTGGCCGCGAACCCATCAGGGGCGGCGTAGGTTCTGCCCGCAAGTCCCGCGCTCAGTCCCGTCGCGCCGCCGAGGGCCAGTCCAGCGATCCCCTGCAGCGCCCGGCGCCGAGAGAAGGTCAGACCCGCACCGCATCCCGAACCAGTGCTCATCCGGTGTTCCCCATACCCCTGTGCTTCTGTCTGAGCGGCCTTCGCGGTCGCCTCCCTGCGCAGCACGGCCCCGTTCCACGGCAATCGAGTGTACCAGCGGTGCTAACGACAGAGGCGCCGGTCCCGGCGGTGGCCTGGTTGACGGTTCGACAGCGAGACAAGTCGCTCAGGGAGTGCTCGGCCTCGTGCGCCGGAGGCGTGTCGCCCCGGTTGCCAATGCCCCCAGGGCGAACGCTCCCGCGGCGGCATAGCCCAGACTGTCTATCGTCAGCACGGCGACGGCTCCAAGGCGTTCCGTGGCGAGACCCGCTATCGCCGCACCACTGATCATGAACAGCGCCGACGTCGCGCCGAGCGCGCCGAAGACACGGCCCCGGTAGGCGTCCGCCGCTTCAGCCTGGAGCGCCGTTGTGTACCCCGTGCCGAAGGCCGTCGCCGCCACGCCGTCGACAGCCATGAGGACCAACCCGAGCCAGATCCCTGCCACGAACGCCGGGTAATTGAAGATCATCAGATCGATGAGCCCCACCCCGATTGCCCCCCAGCCGAGCAGAGAGACCGGGGGCTGGGTCTTGGCCCAGGCCCCGATTACCACGGCCCCAACCAAACCCCCAGCCGCCTGGGCGCTCAGCAGCCAGCCGGCCTCCCGCGTGCCGCCTCCCAGCGCCTGGTCGATGTAGATCCAAAATGCGGTCTGCATGACGCCCTCGCCCAGCGAGGCGACGGCGAAGACTCCGAAGACGACGCGGAGCACCGGGTTGTCCCGAATCAGGCGAAACCCGGCCAACCACTCGCGCCAGACGGCCGCCCCGGTTGCCGCCACCACGGTGGTGTCCGGTGGGGGTGTCCGGTCCGGTCTCGTCGAGGTGGCAATCGCCGCGATCATCCCCGCCGCGACAAGGTACGAGGCGGCGTCCACCGCGACGACCCCGCCTAGACCGAACCACAGGGCGACGAGGCCACCAAGCGCTGGACCAGCCAGCCGGCTCAGGTTGTCGTTCAGCGCGTTGAGGGCGTTGGCCGGCACTAGGTCCTCCTGGCCAACCAGTCGAGGCAGCAGCGCGTTCTCGGCCGGGCGGAAGAACTGGCCCACGGCAGAGACGGTGGCGGCGACGACATAGACGATCCAGACCCGCTCTGCGGAGTCGACCGCGACCAGCAGCAACAGCACCGGGGCCCGAACGAGGTTAGCAACCACCATCGTCCGCTTGCGATCCCAGCGGTCGACGAAGACGCCGGCGACCGAGCCGAGGAGCAGTGCGGATAGCTTGTTCGCGATCAGGACGCCACCCGTCGCCAGAGCCGACCCGGTCAACTGGTAGACCGTGATGGGCAGGGCGACAATGAGCATCCAGTCACCCGTCAGCGAGACCAACCCGGCAAACCAAAGCAAGGCGAAGTCGCGCCGCCGCAGAACCGTGAGCACCGCTCCTCCTCGTGCCGACCAGATATGGCATCCGACCGGTAGAACCTTATACCGAGTTCGTCCATGGCTTTGAGGATGGTGCGCGAACCGACCGACGATCTGTCAGGGGTGGCGTGCCGGCGTGGGTTCTTCAGGCGGGGCGGTTCGACTCATCCACCGACTCAGGAGAACCCGGCCACGGCTTACCTGAATCGTGTCGAGTTGATCGGGGAGCGGCGTGCCGAGTAGCGCGGGCTGGTGGGGTCCGAGGTGGCGCAAGCACCTCGTCTCACGCCTCGCCCCCTCGTTTCCCCTGCTCCTGGTCGATCCAGCCTTTCAGGACGTCGTGCAGCTGGCCGGCGCCGACGATCTCCTCCGCTCCGGGGTCGAAGACGGCCGGGTACAGGACGAATGGCTCTCGCTGTGAGCCGCCAAGCCCGCCGTGGTTGCCGACGAGCTCTTCGAAGGCCGGCACCTCGCCGGTGACAGGATCGACGCTGCTGATCACGAGGATGTCCGGCACATTGACGAACTCCGCTTCGCGCCGGAGGTGCCGCGCCGCGTGGGGACCGAATGGCGCGAGCGGGTCTTCACCATCGACGCTCCCGTCGCGCAGGAAGTACGCCCCGTGTTTGCCGATCGCCAGCGGCCCCCTCTCCTCGGAGTGGACCAGTACGAGACCAATGCCAGGGTGGGTCACGAGCCCTGGGACGAGTCGCGGGAACGCGGCGTCGAGCTGCTCGAGGGTCATCCGCTCATTCCATTGCGGGAAGGAGATGATCCCCAGGTTGCCGGAGGCCAGGACGATCACGTCGGTGGCATCAGGATCGTCGCTCATCGGGATACCAGGATCGGACCGCCCTATTTCGACCTCACCGTCGGACATGCGAGGTTTCAGGATCCGGCGCAGCACACTCGCCGTGCGCGTCTCGCCAAGAGTGGCCTCGCTGAGCGCGAGGTTGACGTGGCCGATCGCCTCATCGGTCTGGAGCACCGCGGTCATGTTGACGTTCCTGGCGCCATCCTTCGCCACGAGCTGGTGGGTCAGGTCGGCCAGCGAGAGGCCGTATTTCTGCAAGAAGGTCGCGCCCTGACTTTGCCCGTGATCGGAGAGGACGAAGAGGTGATAGGGACGCGGTGCTTCGCGGGCGACGCGCTCTAGATGGGCGACGACCTTGTCGAGCGTGGCCAGGACTTTCAGCGAGTCCTCCCGATCGATCCCGGAGTGGTGCGCCACCTCGTCATAGCCGAAAAAGGTGTTGTAGACCGCGGGCACCCCGCGCAGGAGGTCGGAGGTCAGGATGTGGCGACTCACCTCCTGCATAGCGGTCGTGGTGCCGGCGCGAATGAAGGAGTACTTCAGCCCTCGATGCACCCGGGGCAGGACGTTCTTCCGCCGTTGTTGCCACGCCTGCCACCACTCGCGCACCACCTCGACGATGTAGAGGGTCAGGATGCGAGAGAGCATGTACGGGCTGAGGAGATAGCCGAGGAGAGTGTTGCGGGACCCCCGGGCGGCATCGCCAAAGACGCTGTAGACCCCGATGTTCTCGGCGGCATTACCGGAGAAGGCGTTCCAGCGCCCGGCGCCGTCCGGCGCCAGCAGCCCATTCCCGGTCGACAGCGCCTCTTCCAGGGTATGCGCAGTCTCCATCTTCGAAGAGACGAGCAGCTCCTGTCGTGGTTTGTCCCACCAGCGGAAGGCGGGGATGCCCTCGTTGGAGCCGAGCAGGATGCCCGCCTGGCTGGCCGAGGTCTGGGCCGAGAGATCAGGATCCCAGCGGATCAGCTTGTGGCTCCCCGAGGAGAGCCAGCGCTGCAATGTCGGCATGTAGCCGCGGGCAATCGCATCCCGCAGCACTGGCTCCGCGAGTCCGTCGATCTCCAGGAACATGAACCCCGGCACTGACGACCGCGGTACGTCGCGATGGAGACGCCGCAGCGGTGCGGTCACGAAGCGATCGTAGACCTGCTCGTCGTCGATCGCGAAGAGCGCGGCCAGCAAAGTCTGGCCGGCGGTGAGCCCCATTGCCACCAGGATTCCGGTCCAGAGATCGGCGACCTCGACACCTCCGATGCCGAGCTGGTCGTCCAGCCAGGCCGCGAAGCTGATCATGGCTCCCGTCAGAATGAAGCTGACGAATGGGAAGAGCCAGGGTCCGAAGCGGACGGCGATCCCATAGATGACCGGCCAGGCTACCAACTGCGCAAAGGTGATCACGAGCGCCGCCGGGATCACGAGTAGCGGTTCATCGAAGCTAAAGCCCGGAACGATCAGCGCCAGCAGGCCCAGCAGCACCGCTTGGACGATGACCACGCTGACGAGAGCTGGAAGTCGGGGCTTGCGCGTGAGTGGAGGTGTCGAGGTGTCGAGGGGTCGCGGAGTCCCGTTCATCCGTGACCCGCCACGAGCCACCCCATCACCCAACTGCCCTATCACCCTGGTGGGGCCTCCCGGACAAGGGGAGTCGCGACACGGCCTCGGTGGGGGACAGCCCTTCCGCCCGATAGGAGGTGTAGAGGGCGATTTCGCGCATCAGCGCCACCGCGGGCAGCGCCAGGATTACTCCCAATGGACCACCGATGATGCCACCGACAGCGAGCGCGATCAACGACGCTACCGGCGTGAGATTGACCGAGCCGCCCTGAATGCGCGGCGCCAGTAACAACCCCTCCAGGATCTGGATGACGACGAACAACCCCAGTGCCAAAACCGTCTTGTCCGGCTGCGTGGCCAGGATCACGGGCAGAGAGATTAAGAGGGCGATCCAGGGCCCGATGATGGGCACGATCTCGCCGATGAGGGCGACCACCCCCAGCTGCAACCAGACCTGGACGCCGATCAGGTAGTAGCCGAGCCCGGCGATCACGCCGACGATGATCGACTCGATGATCACGCCGCGTGTGTACGCACCGAACACCCGGCTGAAGATGTGGACCAGGGTGAACACATCGCCTGCCCTGGCAGGGAGAAACTCGCCGCGGACCTGCCGCGTGACTACGGCGCGGCGAGTCTGCGCCACCGCTTGCGGGATCGTCATCATGACCGGCTCTGGCGCAGCCAGGGGTACCCCCCGCGCTGCGACTTCACTGTCGCACTCGCTCACGTCGTGCTCAATTCCAAGCTTCGCGGGCGGACGGACCGCGCTCTCGGTCCGGTGGATCGATGGTAACAGAGAGGCTGACATGAGATTGGGGACGCTGCCGGTGGCGCCGCACTCGCCACCGGAAGAGGTCCAGCAGAGGAAATACTCGAGGATTCCTGAGGTGCAGGCCAGCTGGTGAGGCGGCACCGATCCGGCCGAGGAACGCCTTCGTTCATTTTATGCAACGCGGCGGCGTCCGAAATGGTTCCGCGCGATATGCCTCTATCCTGATTTTTGAATCCCTTAACTCAAGCTCACGGCCTTTGATCTCGACGCTACAGACGACGGTGATCTTCAAATCATTTCTCTCGTCGGGTTGATGGGTGGGGCGTGCTGACCGGTCTCGGCCGTGTACTCCGCCGCCTTCTCGGGCGTGGGCGGGTAGTACGCGTGGATCGATCCCCCGGCCGCCACCTTGCCCCGGATCCAGATCTCCAACGCTTCTTTCTGGGGTCCGTGCCCAGCGATGGACTCCGCCAGGTCGAGCGGCATCGCCAGCGCCCCCTCATCATCGGCCAGGATGACGTCCCCGGGCAGGACCTGGCATCCGGCCATGTTGATCGGCCGATCATGATCGACGGGGACCACATCACGCCCGCTGTGCGCGGGATGGGTCGTGGCGGCGAAGACTGGCAACCCGACCTCCGTGATGAACGGGGCGTCACGAACCGCTCCGTGGATGATGGCCGCGACCGCACCACGGCCGAGGATGCGAGCGGCGAGGATGTCGCCGATGATGCCCGCGGTCGGCACCCCCAGGGCGTCGATGCAGATGATGTCGCCCGGCGCGAGGGATTCGATCAGCACGATCTCCGGGGAGACCCGGCGGGCCACGGGGTCATGCGCGCCCTCGGGACCGCGGCGCATCAGGTAGCGGCACGTGCGGGCTCGGCCTACCAGGCGCCTCCCCAGTCCCAGCTCCTGCAAGGGGCGCAGATCACGCAGGTAGGCGTTGCGCCAGCCGAGGGCGATGAGCAGCTGGCAGGCGGTGGCGGTGCTCACACTGGCCAGGTCGTCGCGGATGGTGGCCAGGCGAGCCTCCTCGCTCGGTCCCCAGTCGAGGTCGGTCATGCTCAAGACTCTCCGTTCTCACCTGCGGACTGGACTAATCTCAAGCTCCTTCGCCGCCCGCGTCAGGGCCGAAAGGT
>Ga0126304_10001232_pt1 | contig 11827 bp, 11 predicted proteins | sample Plot25_FD_92538 | JGI IMG/M metagenome (GOLD analysis project Ga0126304, IMG submission 92538) | Serpentine soil microbial communities from UC McLaughlin Reserve, CA, USA - Plot25 | ecosystem: Environmental > Terrestrial > Soil > Grasslands | place: USA: UC McLaughlin Reserve, Lake County... | reverse complement strand
TGGCTTCGACGCGGAGGAAGATCGCCGGCGTCATACGATCACCGATGGCGGCATCGTGGTCGTGACCGCGGAGGATGAGCCGCTGATTGGTTCGATCAGCGAAGAAGCGCTCGAGGCCGAACTCGAAGCGGACCGCGGTGGCGCAATCGCCTGACCGCAATAACGTCAAAGGGCAAAGGTCAAAAGGCAAAGGCGAGGTACGTCGTGCAGATAACCCGCGTGATCGGCCGCGAGATTCTCGATTCGCGAGGCAACCCCACAGTAGAAGCCGACGTCTGGGCGGGGGACGCGTTCGGACGCGCGGCGGTGCCGTCGGGCGCCTCGACCGGCGCCCGCGAAGCGCTCGAATTGCGCGACGCTGACCCCAAACGGTATCTCGGGAAAGGAGTGCGCAAGGCCGTCGACAACGTCAACACCAGCATCGCCGACGCGCTCAAGGGCATGGAGCTCAATCAGCGCACCATCGACGAAGCGCTCATCAAGCTCGATGGGACGGCGACCAAGAGCCGCCTGGGCGCGAACGCCGTGCTGGCCGTCTCGATGGCCACCGCCCGCGCTGCTGCCGTCGCGCACAAGCTGCCGTTGTATGCGCACCTCGCCAGGATCAGCGGCCGCGTTGCGGATAACGACGGGTACGTGCTCCCGGTGCCGATGATGAACATCCTGAACGGCGGCGCCCACGCTGACAGCAGTGTGGATTTTCAGGAATTCATGGTGATGCCGGTCCGCGCCTCATCGTTCGCCGAGGGACTTCGCGCCGGCACGGAGATCTTCCACGCGCTCCGCGGCATTCTGAAGAAGGCTGGTCATTCGACGGGCGTCGGCGACGAAGGCGGTTTCGCGCCGAACCTCAAATCCAATCGAGAGGCTCTCGACGTCGTGCTCGAAGCGATCGGCAAGGCCGGACTCCGTGCCGGCAGCGACGTCTACCTCGCGCTCGACGTCGCGTCGAGCGAATTGTGGGACAACGGCAAGTACGTGTTCAAGAAATCCGGTGAGTCTACGCGCTCGTCCGACCAGATGGTCGAGCTGTACGTCGATTGGGTGCGGCAGTATCCGATCATCTCGATCGAAGACGGCGTCGCCGAAGGCGATTGGGAGGGATGGAAATCGCTGACCCGCGCGCTCGGCGACCGCGTGCAATTGGTCGGCGACGATGTGTTCGTGACCAACCCGGAGATCCTGCGCCGCGGCATCACCGACGGGGTCGGCAACGCGCTGCTCGTGAAGTTGAATCAGATCGGCACGGTCTCGGAAACACTCGACGCGATCGACATGGCCCGGGAAGCGCATTACACCACCGTCATCTCGCATCGATCGGGAGAAACCGAGGACAGCACCATCGCCGATTTGGCGGTCGGCACGTCCGCCGGCCAGATCAAGACCGGCTCCGCCAGCCGCAGCGATCGGATTGCAAAATACAACCAGCTGCTGCGCATCGAAGAAGAACTCGGTACGGCGGCTCGCTACGCCGGACGGTCTGCCATTCGGCAGCTGGCGACTGTCCAGGGCGCCTCATAGAAGGACAGTTCGATGCTACGGCTGGTACTGCTTCGTCACGGCGAGAGTAGTTGGAACAAGGAGAACCGGTTTACCGGGTGGACCGACGTCGATCTCAGCGACAAGGGACGCGAAGAGGCGCGCGAGGCCGGCCGGCTGATGAGCGCCGAGAAATACGAGTTCGACGTCGCCTACACATCGGTGCTGAAACGCGCGATCCGGACATTGTGGATTGCGCTCGACGAGCTCGACATGATGTGGATTCCGGTCTACCGATCCTGGCGGCTGAACGAACGTCACTACGGCGCGCTGCAAGGACTCAATAAGGCCGAGACCGCCGCAAAGTACGGCGAGGAGCAAGTGAAGATCTGGCGGCGCAGCTACGACACGCCACCGCCGCCGCTCACGTATGAGGACCCTCGCCATCCGTCGCACGATCGGCGCTATGCGGATTTGAAACGTGCCGAGATCCCGCTCGCCGAGTCGCTCAAGGACACGGTCGCGCGATTCCTGCCTTACTGGCACGACGTGATCGCACCAGAGATCAAGGCCGGGAAGCGCGTGGTGATCGTGGCGCACGGGAACAGCCTTCGCGCGCTCGTGAAGTACCTGGAGAACATCTCCGACGACAAGATCGTCGAGCTGAACATCCCCACCGGTATCCCGCTCGTCTACTCGCTCAACGAAGACCTGAAGCCTCTCACGAAGTACTACCTCGGGGATCCGGCAGCAGCGGAGGCGAAGGCCGCCGCGGTCGCGAACCAGGCGAAGGCCGGCGCCTGACGAGTCCCGTACAGAGCAAAGGCGGACCCGGCGGTCCGCCTCGCATCAAAACCTGAATCTTCTCGGCTTAACTGTTGTCGACAGCTTCCTTCGGTGCTTCGTCAACACCGATACGCAGCGACCGCAAAAAGCGGCGGTCGTTGGTCGTCAAATCAAACGCCTTGCGCGCGGGCAACAGGCGGGCCGGGGTCGTTATCTTGGTGACCGCCGCACCATTGTTTCGGCTTACAAAGCCCACAACCGCTTCCAGTGTCACCCGCATGTCGAAACCCGCTTCCCGTGCCTTGGCACGGCAGGCCTCAACCTGAGGGTTCTCGGCAACGGCGGCAGCGATCGCGTCGGCCAGCTCTTTAGCGAACCGGTTGACGACGTCATCCATTCCTGCTCCTCCTCATCCGCCGCCGGGCCGGGAGCCGGAGGCGTTTCCCGACACGAACCTGCACTGACCGGGCGGCTGGCAGGGATCGGGCGCCAAAGGTGTTCATTTGTATGGGGTTAGCCTTATTCCAGGCTGTCAGCGATTGTAAAGGCTCTTGTGCAGAGTGTCAATAAACCGTCCTTTTCCCCAAGATTCTGAGCGTTTACGGCGGATGACTCGCCTGCCAGCGTTGAATTGTGTCGGTAATCATCTGACAGACAAGGGTTTCAGGTAAAATCCTGGCCAGTAAAGTATGAATCGGGACGTCGAATCACGCGGTTTTCGCACGCCTGACGACCTCGCAGGGATCGATTTCACGACCACTCTGTCCGAGCCCGGCGCTTTCCCGTTCACACGGGGTATCCAGCCCGACATGTACCGGGGCCGTGCCTGGACGATGAGGCAATACGCCGGGTTCGCAACGGCCGCCGACTCGAACCGCCGGTACCGCTACCTGCTGACGCAAGGCGTCAAGGGGCTGAGTGTCGCATTCGACCTTCCGACGCAGATCGGCTACGACTCCGACGATCGGCTGGCAGCGGGCGAAGTTGGTCGGGTCGGCGTCGCGATCGACTCTCTCGAAGACATGGCCACGCTCTTCGAAGGCATACCCCTGGCGACGATATCGACGTCGATGACCATCAACTCGACGGCGATCATCCTCCTCGCGTTGTACGTGGCTGTCGCCAAGCGACAACGGGTTGAGCTCGCCGCGCTTTCCGGCACGCTCCAAAACGACATCCTGAAGGAGTACATCGCCCGCGGCACCTACATTTACCCGCCGCGTCCGTCGCTTCGCATCGTCACCGACGTGATCGCGTTCTGCGAGCGAACGCTCCCGCGCTGGAATCCCATTTCAATCAGCGGGTATCACATCCGCGAAGCTGGCGCGACCGCTGTTCAGGAGGTCGCCTTCACGCTCGCCAACGCGGTGGCGTACGTCGAAGCGGCGGTGGCCGCCGGTCTCGACGTCAACGCGTTCGGCCAACGGCTTTCGTTTTTTTTCAACGCTCATAACAACTTCCTCGAGGAGATCGCCAAGTTCCGCGCCGCACGGCGGCTCTGGGCACACATCATGCGCGACCACTTCGGCGCGACGAACCCACGGGCCCAGCAGCTCCGGTTCCATACGCAGACGGCCGGTAGCACGCTCACCGCCCAGCAGCCGGACAACAACATCGTCCGGGTGGCGCTGCAGGCATTGGCGGCGGTCCTGGGCGGCACGCAGTCGCTCCACTGCAACGGCAAGGACGAGGCACTCGCGCTTCCCACGGAAGAAAGCGCGACAATCGCGCTGCGAACGCAGCAGATCATCCTGCACGAGAGCGGCGTCGCTTCGACGGTGGACCCGGTTGGCGGCGCCTATGCGATTGAAGAGACGACGAATCGCATCGAGCGCGAGGCCGCTGAATTGCTCGACCGGATTCGAGTCATGGGCGGCACGCTGGCCGCCATCGAGTCGGGTTATCTGCAGAAGCAGATTCAGGATTCCGCGTATGCGGCACAACAGGCCCTCGACACGGGCGGCGCAGTGCTGGTCGGCGTCAACCGCTATGTGGATGACGCGCCCGGCAGCACTCGCGTGTTTCAGATCGATCCAGATATCGAGCGAGAGCAGATTGCCCGTGTGCGGCAGCTCCGCGCGAGCCGCAGCGAGAGCGAGTGGCGTGCGTCGCTCGATGCCGTGGAGCGCGCCGCTCGCGGCGGCGACAATCTCGTTCCGGTGATCATTGGTGCGGTCGAGAAGCGCGCTACATTGGGCGAAGTTGCCGCGAGCCTTCGGCAGGTGTTCGGCGAGTATCAGGAGACGTCGCCGTGAGCGCACTCCTCGACGTGCAGCACCTCACCGTGACGTTCGACGCCGCACGCGGCACACGCGTGGTGGACGAGGTCAGCTTCACGATCGCGGCCGGTGAGACCCTCGGCCTCGTCGGCGAATCCGGCAGCGGAAAATCCGTCACGGCGTTCTCCATTCTGCGTCTGCTGCAACCGCCCGGACGAATCATGGGCGGACGCATCATGTTCGAAGGCCGAGATCTATTGACGCTCTCCGAGCGCGATATGAGAGGGGTGCGCGGCGCAGGCATCTCGCTGATCTTTCAAGAGCCGATGACCGCGCTCAACCCGGTGATGCGCGTCGGCGATCAGATCGCGGAAGCGCTGACGGCCCACGACATGGCCAGCCGTAGCGAGGCGCGCAACCGCGCCATCGAATTGCTCGACGCGGTTCACATCACCGATCCGGCACGACGTGTCGGCGACTACCCTCACCAGTTGTCAGGCGGGATGCGGCAACGCGTCATGATCGCGATTGCGCTTGCGTGCCGTCCTCCGCTGGTCATCGCCGATGAACCGACCACTGCGCTGGACGTGACGATTCAGGCGCAGATGCTCGAGCTGATACGCGAGCTGCAGACAGAGTTCGATCTTGCGCTTCTGCTTATCACCCACGACTTCGGCGTCGTCGCCGAGATGGCCGACCGCGTCGCCGTCATGCGGGCCGGTCGCATCGTCGAGACCGGACCCGTGCGGCACATTCTTCGCGCACCATCGCACGAGTACACGCGCCAATTGCTCGCGGCCGTGCCCGGCGCGCGCGCCACAGCGCCGAATCGGGCCCGCTGATGCCGCTGCTCGATGTACGAGGGCTGACCAAACACTTCGCGCGCAAACACGGTTTCTTCCGTCCGTCGTCGATCGTCAAAGCCGTGGACGATGTCAGCTTCTCGATTGAGGAAGGAGAACTATTCGGACTCGTCGGCGAGTCGGGAAGCGGTAAGAGCACGACGGGGCGATGCGTCCTGCGGCTGATCGAGCCGACGGCCGGTGAAGTCTATTTCCGCAATGAGAACGTTCTGTCGTTCTCAAAGGTCCGCATGCGCCTGGCGAGACGCGACATGCAGATCGTCTTTCAGGATCCGTACTCATCGTTGAATCCACGAATGCGCGTCGGCAGCATCGTCGAAGAGCCGCTGGTGATCCACAGCATCGGTGACCGCAACGAACGCCGCCGGCGTGTCGCCGAGTTGTTCGATCTCGTGGGACTGGAGTCGGAGCATGTGCGCCGCTATCCACATGAATTCAGCGGCGGTCAGCGGCAGCGCATTGGGATCGCGCGCGCACTGGCACTCAATCCGGCGTTCATCATCGCCGACGAGGCGGTCTCGGCTCTCGACGTCTCGATTCAAGCGCAGATCGTTGCGCTACTGCTCGATCTGCGGACACGTCTGAAGCTGACGTTCCTCTTCATCGCGCACGATCTACGCTTAGTCGAAAACATCTGCAGTCGTGTGGCCGTGATGTACCTGGGGCGCATCGTCGAGATGGGTGAGACGAGAGCGCTGTTTACACAACCCACGCACCCTTACACGCGAGCCCTGCTCAGTGCGATTCCGGTACTCGATCCGGATGCGCCTCGTCAGCGGATCGCGCTCGACCCGTCATCGTTCAAGCGCGACGCGCCGCTTCAGGCGGTCGGCGACAACCACTGGGCTGCGGTCTGAATCAGGCCGCCTGCCTGACGTCCTTTTCGACCTGTCCGTCGCGCAGATGAATGGTGCGATGCGCGAACGCTGCGATATCGGCTTCGTGCGTCACGAGGACGATGGTGTTGCCGGCCTGATGCAGGCGGGCGAAGAGCGCCATGATCTCGCTGCCTGTCTTCGAATCGAGGTTGCCTGTGGGCTCGTCGGCGAGCAGGATCGACGGATTGTTCACGAGCGCACGGGCGATGGCCACGCGCTGACGCTGTCCACCTGACAACTCGTTGGGTTTGTGAGTCATGCGCGATCCGAGTTCGACCTTCTCGAGTGCCGCCTTCGCACGCGCGTGCCGATCGCGGGCTGCCACGCCGCCGTAGACCAGCGGAAGCTCCACATTCTGAAGCGCCGATGCGCGCGGCAGCAGATTGAACGTCTGGAAGACGAATCCAATCTCTTCGTTGCGTATCTGCGCCAGTTCGTTATCGTTCATCTGGCCGACTTGCTTCTCGTTGAGGAGATAACTGCCCTTGGTGGGTGTATCGAGACAGCCAATCAGATTCATCAACGTGGACTTGCCGGAACCGGACGGGCCCATGATGGCGACGTATTCGCCTCGTTCAATCTGAATCGAGACGCCACGAAGGGCATGGATCTCCTCAGAGCCCATCACGTACGTCTTCCACAGATCACGCACTTCAATCAGCGCCATGCAGGCTCCGTCAGGTGGTTGGGTCGTTTCAGTCTACTGTCTACGGGCTCGTAGCGCGGCCGGTTCCTCCGCATCCATTGCCGCCGTTCCAGTCCCATAGTTGAACACATCTGAAACAGCGTGCTTCTCCCCCGAAAACCATTAAAAAACGTGAGGACCTCGCAAAATTCTGTCAGTCGGGCTGTCAAATATTGGCGGTTCTGTGTGATCTATTGCAAGACAGTCACGACGCATATTGGACTATAAGTCTTCTATCTACGCTATTTAGATTGAGTGCTTCATTGCGTGAACAGGCTGGCCTCATCCATGCAGTCCTTGAAATAGCAAGAGAACCAATAACGGGCCTCCGAGGCGGTAAGCCTCACAGCGACCCACGAGAAGACGAGGGAGAAACGGCAATGCGAGCGAATACGTTCCTGGGATTGGCGGCGGTTAGTGGAATAGCTATTGTGGCGGCCTTCGGCGCGCCTGCCTTGGCGGCAACCGCAACCTCGAACCTGGGTGTCAGCGCCACCGTGACCAACAACTGCACCATTAGCACGACGGCTCTGGCCTTCGGCTCGTATGACCCCGTCGTGACTCACGCCGCAACGAACCTGGACGGCACTGGTACGGTCACTGTCGCCTGTACCAAGGGCGTGGCGCCCACCGTCGGACTGGGTCAGGGCTCCAACGCGTCGGGCAGCACCCGTCGCATGACCGATGGCTCAAGCAACTTTTTGACCTACGAGATGTATTCGGACGCCGGCCGGACGACCGTGTGGAGTGACTCGGGCGGCGGGCTCTACGCACCGGGTGCGGCGGCTTCCAAAACTGCTCGCAATTTCACTGTCTACGGTCGTGTCCCGAGCAATCAGGATGTGGCCGCGGGCAGCTACAGCGACACGGTTGTCGCGACCGTGAACTTCTAACAGAAGCCAGCACTCGCTTCGGCCGATACGTTCTGTGTGAAGTACGCAATTTCAGCCAGGACATCGGTCCGTCGCCATCGTTCTGAGCAGGCCGGCCTCCGGGTCGACCGGCTCCTCGTCACGGCCCTGATGATGGCGTGGTTGTGGGGTGGGCCACAGGCCGGGGCCGCCGCAGCGGCAACCTTCACCGTCGACCCAACCCAGATTTTTCTCTCAGGACGTTCCGGCAGCGTGCTTCTGACACTCCGGAACGAGAGCGCCGAGACGCTGCAGTTCCAGCTCTCGGTGTTCGCGTGGGCGCAGAGTCCCTCGGGGGAGATGCAGCTCGAGCCGACCGAAGACATTGTGTTTTTTCCGACGCTGCTGACGCTCAAACCCAACGAGACACGCCGGGTGCGAGTCGGCAGCGCGACGACGCAGGAGGTACGCGAGAAGACCTATCGCGTCTTCGTCGAAGAACTGCCTCCGGCCGGCGCGGTTGCCGCCAGTGGAGTACGCGTGCTGACGAAGATGGGGATTCCGATTTTCGTGAGGCCGGTAAAGGAAGTCGCAACGGCAACGCTCAACGATCTGCGGCAGCAGGACGGCGCGGTCCGGTTCACGCTGACCAACGCGGGCACCGTTCACGTCGTGCCGCAAACCATCACGGTGAGGGGATTGGCGGGCTCGAACACAGCTTTCAACCGTGATCTTGAAGGCTGGTACGTGCTGGCCGGAGGCCGGCGCGAGTTCGAAATGGCATTTCCAAAGAACGCATGTGCGCAAGTGACATCGATCGCGGTGGACATCCAGTTCGCGTCCGGAAAGCTGCACGAGCAGCTGCAGACGCCGAACGGGGCGTGCCCACGCTGATCACGACGCGAGTCGCGTGTGTCTGCCTGTTCGCGTTCCTGCTATTTCCTCGGTGGTCGGACGCGCAGGATCAACGGGCGGTCCTCGAGCTGATCGTCAATCGCGTACCCTCGGGTGAATCGCTCGTGGTCCTTCGCGATCACGACGCGTTGGTTCCGGTCGAGACGCTGCAGACGGCTGGGCTGCGTAATTTCAGCGGGAATCGCGACACGCTCGGCGGACAAGAACTGGTTTCGCTGAAATCACTCGCTCCCGGCGTCGCTTTCTCGGTCGATGAAATCGAATTGCGGCTGACGCTGACCGCAAACCCGGAGCTGCTCGGATTGACCGTGCGCGATTTGTGGAGTGGCCGCCCGGCCAATCTGATCTACCGCAAGGACACCTCGAGCTATGTGAACTATTCGGCAAACTGGCACAGCAACCGCCAGTTCGATCTGTTTGCCGAATCGGCGACCAGTGTGCGCGGTGCCTCCTTCTACAACTCCGTCTCGGCACATCGGCAATCGGTCACGCGCGGCCTGACGAGTGTCACGCTCGATCAACAACGCCAGATGCGTCGATGGACGCTGGGCGACAGCTTTGCGTACAACGGACCGCTCGGCGGCGATGCCTGGATCGGCGGGCTCAGCATCGCCAAGGAATTTGCCATCGACCCCTATTACGTCCGCTATCCCACGTTATCGCTCTCAACTCCGATCGCCGTGCCCTCGGTGATGGAGGTCTACGTCAACGGCCAGGTGGTCAGCCAGGAGCGCGTCGCCCCCGGACGCCTCGATGTCCGGAATCTTCCCCTGACGATGGGGCGGAACGATGCCCGTGTCGTTGTGCGCGACGCGTTCGGTCAGACCCGCGAGCTGTCCTCCACCTACTACCTGACGTCCACCGCGCTCGCACAAGGCGTGCAGGACTATCAGTACAACGTCGGTTTCCGACGCTTCGGCGTCGGCGACAGGAATTGGGACTACCGCACGCCGGTACTGCTCGCCCGTCATCGCGTCGGCGTCACCAATGCCTTCACCGCCGGCGGCCGCGTGGAAATGCATCCCGGCCGACTGCTCAACGGCGGTCCGTCGGTGAACCTGCGATTGCCATTTGGCCAGGTCGAGACAGCGGGATCGGTGAGCCGGCGGCGCGAGCAGTGGGGCACGGCTGCCCATGCATCGTTCACGTATACCGGTTACCCGGTCAGCGCCGGCGGTTCGATGATGTTCGCCAGCCCGCACTATGCGACGCTCACGCCGAATCCAGTCAATGAAGATCCACGGCGGCAGGGCAGCGTGTTCGCGAGTGTTTCGTTGGCTCGTACCGTCAGCGTTTCGCTGCAACACACGCAGACGCGTTTGTATCGGGGCATCTCACGAGACCGCTCCAGCGTGCTCACATCGGTGCACGTCAGCCGTAATGCCGAGGTCATGGCCAGCGTGACGTATGCGCGCGACGAACGAGGACCGCGTAAGGAAGCCTATGCCGGTATAACCGTCCTGTTCGGCCGCTCGTCGGCGTCCGTCGCTCAAGTGCACGACTCGCGCGGCGATCGGATCGCGGTAGAGGCGCAGCAACCACTCCCGGTGGGTGTCGGATATGGTTATCAGTTCCGCGCGGAAGGCGGACCAAACGCGAACGTGAACGGCGTTGCGCAGTATCAGGGGACCCACGGCCGCTACGAAATGCGTCAGGAAACAATCGGCGGGGAATCCACGACCACGCTCAGCGCGATGGGTGCAATCGTCGGCATCGGCGGTAGCGTGTTTGCCACGCGTCCGGTCGAAGACAGCTTCGCACTGGTCCGCGTACCCGGTGTTGAGGGCGTCCGCACTTTCGCGAGTCATCAGGAGATCGGCAAAACCGGGCGTCGCGGCGACCTGCTGGTTCCAGATCTCCAGCCCTACTACGGTAACGTGCTGAACATCGCTGACGCCGACATCCCGCTGCAGTATGCGGTGCCTGATATTGGCGTGACGCTCGCACCACCGTATCGCGGCGGTGCTGTAGCGATCTTCGATGTCCAGCGCGTGCAACGCGTGCTCGGGAAGATCCTGGGCGCGGACGACCGGCCGTTTGTCTACGGCGAGCTCACGGTGACCAATGCGAACGGCCGCTCATTCGGATCTCCGGTCGGCAACGACGGCTCGTTCTATTTCGAGAACTTGCCTGCGGGCTCTTACACCGCGGCCGTGGAGAACCGAACCAGCCAGTGCACGTTCCGTGTTGAGATTCCGGTATCGAACGACACCGTCATCAATGTCGGCAAGGTGCGATGCACGGGCGGAGGCGGGCAATGAGCTTCAAGCGCCTGCTCACCATGCTCGCACTGGTGATTGGCACCTTGTACGCGTCCGACGCACACGCGCAGGCCTGTACGATCTCGGCGACGTCGGTGAACTTTGGCAACTACAACGTGTTCAATGGATCGCATGTCGATTCCACTGGCACGGTGACGTATAGGTGCAACGGCTCGGCCCGCAACATCACGGTTGGACTGACGCAGGGCGCAAGCGCCTCGTTCAATCCGCGACAGATGCAGAAGGGCGCGGAGGCGTTGACCTACAACTTGTTCCTTGATGCATCGCGTTCCAGCATCTGGGGAGACGGGACAAGCGGAACGTCCCTCCATCCGGGTGGCAATCCGCCAAACAACACCAACGTCAACGTCACCGTCTACGGTCGCGTGTGGGCAGGACAGGACGTCAGCGCAGGAGCGTTCTCAGATACGGTCACCGCCGTTATCAATTTTTGAGTACTAGAAATTCAGAGTGAGGACCGTACCGGCTTCAGGAACGACGGCACCGGATGGCGGCTGCTCGGTCGCCGACACTTTGAGAGTAGATTGTGCGCCAGTCGTGCACGTCAGACGCACTACCGGGGCGGAATTCTCAGCGCGCGCATCGACTGAGCACGAACGCACGACGGTCACGCTCACGGCGATCTGCGCGCTGCTCGATCCGGCCGACGCGACCGCTGTTGCTGCCACACTCGCCAGCACGACGATCGCAAGCGCCTTCGTCACGGCGCTAAATCCTGACAACAGTAGGCGAATCTGCATCAACGTGGATAGCTTCCAGAGCCCGGATAATACCGTGAGCGGTCGTCGGCCGGGACAGCCGCAGGATGACGCTCTGCGCTCCCTGACCATCGAGCGACAACTGCACCCACACATACGGACCGTCGGCGT
>Ga0126304_10001231_pt1 | contig 11829 bp, 13 predicted proteins | sample Plot25_FD_92538 | JGI IMG/M metagenome (GOLD analysis project Ga0126304, IMG submission 92538) | Serpentine soil microbial communities from UC McLaughlin Reserve, CA, USA - Plot25 | ecosystem: Environmental > Terrestrial > Soil > Grasslands | place: USA: UC McLaughlin Reserve, Lake County... | reverse complement strand
TTGGATGGAATCTTCGGTTACATCCGTTTGTTGGAGCAAACAATCAATTCAACCTAAGTCCATTGAATGGCATATTTATTGGAGTCGCTTTATTCATTATAGGAATAATAGCCCTGATAGTAGAAAACCGAGGTTTATCTGTTGCCTCCAGACCCTAGGTATATGCGTAAGGTTAGTCTATCTACTATCAAATGTTTGGAGCGAGAGGAACCAAAACACTCATACAAGCGGTTCGACCAAGCGGTTCGACCATTCGCTTATCCTCTTATTGTCATTGCTATTGTTACAAATTTTACTGCTCATATTGAATTGTTCTTCATTATATCGTCCTAACATTAGAAGGACTTCTTAATAAAAGATAATGCAAAGACAGAGCAAACATTACATTGCAGTAAATTCATAGTCATTATAAGGCTATTTGGTTAGTCTGGGTACTAAAATGATATCAGTATTTCCCAATTATAACCAAAGTTATATTAATACCATTTTGCAATTCAGGGTCAAATATCCAATAATGGTTAAGATGAAATGGCTACAAATACCTCTCACTCGGATCAATCCAATAAAAATATCTTTTCACTTTATGCTGATACATTCATAGACACATGTAAGGCTCTTGCTCATGTATCGACAAGCTCTGCTCAACTCAGTATAATATTGTCTAATGCTTTTGCTCGGTCCTATCCAATATATCTTAATACAATTTCTGAATACAACAGGTCTTGGAAGGATTTATCTGAGCTAGATAAAATCTTAAGAAGCAGATTTCGTAAGGCCTTTGATGAGAAATTTAGGGAAGAGGTCTTCATTAATACACTCTCAGACGCTATTACCAGTTATTCGGAGTTAGCTAAAATTACTGGTTTGGGACAAATGTATAGAGATTTCTCCAATGGATCATCAATATGGAATAATAAGTTCATAGAGCCAATCAGAGATACATTATATCGCACTCCTTCAGAGAAGATTTGCGAGATAGACGAATATTCACTATTTCATTATAATAGGCCATCAACAACTTCTACTGATAGAACTGCTGAAAAAGAAGGCGCTTCGATATATCAAAAGACTGCTACTACCCCTGTGCTTGTAATCTATGCTTTTATAAATAGACATTATATTTTGGATCTCTTACCTGAGGTAAGTGTTATAAGAAGTTTGCTTAACCAAGGACTGGATATTTTTGCAGCAGATTGGGGAACACCTTCTGCATATGACAAGAATCTGACAATAGGTCATTTTGTTAATAGTTATCTGGACAAGTCCGTTGACTTCATAAGAAAGATTACAAAATCCGACAAAGTATCATTGTTTGGTTATTGCTGGGGAGGGGATCTTGCCTTAATGTATGCTGCGGTTCATCCTGAAAAAGTAAAGAATTTGGTAACTGTTGCTACCCCAGGAGATTTCGATCTTGATAATTCTTTGCTTGCTATTTGGACTAAAACCATGAAAGAAGATCACCTCCTCGATACATTTGGAAATCTACCTGGAATATTACTAAATGCTGCATTTATCCTTAGAAACCCTATAGAATACGGCCATAAATACTTCCACTTCTTTGAACAGCCTCGCAGTTTGGAGTCGGTGGCAGAATTCTTTGCAACAGAGACTTGGCTTAACGACAGCCCTCCGATAATAGGGGAAATATACAGAGAATTTGCGGAGTATTGTTATAAACAAAATCTGCTTATCAAAAATAAAATGAGGATCGGTGGGAGATACAAGGGTAATATTTATTCTGACACAGTCATTGACTTAAGGAATATCAATATACCATTTCTTAATATTGTCGCCAAAAAGGATGATTTAGTAGCTCTAAGCTCTAGTAAGGCTCTTAATGATGCTTTGACAGAAAGTCATGACAAGGGCATAATTGAACTGAACTCAGGACATGTTGGTCTAATGATAGGTAAGGAAGCTCATAAGGAACTTTGGCCCAAAGTGGGGAAATGGTTGAAAGAAAGATCATAATCCTACTACTGTTATGACCATTTTTTTGAAAGAGAATTAACATTCAAACAGTTAGTTACTATTCCTGTGCTTCCGATTCAAGTTGCAGCGGCATGCAAGAAAAAACAACAAAATCAATATACTATGCAGTCCATTTACACAGGGTAATAATAATGAGCATTGAATCCATACGTATTTCCACCTTTATGACAAGAGATGTAAAGACTGAAACAGAGGATCAAAATATCCAAGCTGTTTGCAAAACCATGAATGAAAACAATATCGGAAGTGTAATTGTTATAACACCACCCTATGAGACTAACCCAAGGCCTGTAGGAATAATTACGGAAAGAGATGTTGTGCGCATAATAGGGCAGCTATATCCAGCATTGCAGCGGATGCCAATAAAGGAATTAATGAGTAAACCTCTTATCACATTATCAAGCAACAGTTCTATCAAGGATGCAATGCAAACTATGCAGCAAAATAATATACGACGAATTCCTATAGTTGAAAGAGAAGTAATACAGGGTATAGTTACCGATAAAGACATATTTAGAGCAATAATGGATAATCGAATCCCACTGGATAACCTAGTTAGCGGTGCCGCTGCGACAGAAGGACATAGATTAGTATTTGATCAGTGTAGAGATTATTTCTTTAACGATATCATGAGAAAAGGATAAACCTAAACCCCTTCTACTAACCATCAACTGGTAGGACAGCGATGCGTGATCGCAATCACCATACTATTACATCATTATCCACAACAGCTAATGCACTATCAGGACAGGACAACTTGCCCTCTCAGACACGCTTCTTGAGACGCTGCCAAGAGCTTTAAATTTAGAAAGTCCACTCAAGCCTACATTTCCTATCACTATTAAGTCAATCTTCTCTTTGTTTGCAAATCAATTATCTTTTCAGCTGGATATCCATTTAGCGATATTGTTTCTATATTGATATTGTGGTGTGCAAATTTTCGCCTTTCCTCTTCAAGCATCTTTGAAGCGTTCTCTTCCATCTCTTCAGTAAGCTCTTGAATATATTGAGTCAAGGGAATTGATTTTCCAGTCTTGGCAGAATATACAGGCCGTTCAAAGGTAAGAGGAATTGGAATGTTAGGAGTAACATGTAATAAAATAACCTGTGTGTTTGCGCCAGACATCTTTGCAATTCCGATCGCATTTTCCAAGGCTTTATCGGCAAATTGAGAACCACCATAAGGCACCAGAATTTTTTCAAATGACAATTAGAGGATAAAACCCCACACTCTTATTTTAAGGAATAACCACTCCTCTTCCAACAATCTTACCATTTTTTAAATGTTGTATGGCCTCATTTATTTCATTTAAGGAAACTTTTGTATGCTATGTTTTATCTTGCCTGTTTTTGCTAACTCAATAACCTCTCGTAATTCAATATAATTTCCCCACAATGATCCATATGCTTGATATTCTTGAAGAACTGCTCTTACCGATGGTATTTTTATTTGACTTCCAAATAATCCGACTACTACAAGGGATCCTCTGTGACTGGTCAGGTCACATTGACTTATCTTGACACTGAGAGAAACATTTCCAATATTTCTGAAAACTCATTAGGATACTGAAATATCAAACCATGTCCTCCTCCTATTATCTGAACAAGCCAAGCACCGGGTATTCTTTCAGCCATCATTACAGAATTTGCAGGAGGTGCAGTAATATCTTCCGTTCCAGAGACTATTAATGTTGGATTAGTTATGTTTGATAATCTGTCACAAGCCTCCCAATTACCTGCTGCCTGAGACTGAAGAAGAAGATTTTGTGCTGGTATTTTTCCCATGGGAAAAACAAAGTTCTTCTCTATGTAGTTGATATTTTCATTTATCCATTCCTTTGGAAATAGAGTAGATAAGAACAAATCTTTACTGGCATTTCCAGATACCATGCTTCTAAATGCTTCAGGACTTAATTGCGGAGGTATTGACTCTTTTCCGCCACAACCTGATACAACAAGTATTAGTCTATCTACTTTATCTGGATAAGTGAGGGTAAATTCTTGAGCAATAAATCCACCCAAGGATAAGCCAAGTATGTCAATTGGCTGGCTATTACTATTGCTACTATTACTATTATTACCATCTAGTCCCAGTGCAGCCAAAAAACCTGCCGTGTCATTTGCGAACTGTGATATGGAAAATTTTTGTGGATCATCTCCTGCAGTTGTTTGACCAATTCCTCGATTATCAAATACTATTATGGTATGATTTGAAGATAGCCTGTTTAACATATTAGGATCCCACATATCCATTGTCATTGAAAAACCTGGGATAAGGAGCATAGGCTTACCTTTGCCAAATATATTATATGCAATATCTATATCGCCTACTCTAACTTTCTTTGTTTCTATATTATCTAATGAAAAGGATTGTGATACTGTGGTTGTCGATGAATTTGTAGATGAGACAGCAGCATAAGCTGATATATTATTAGCCGTCATGGTTACATCACTAGTGACTATCACTCCAATAGATGACATTACGGCTAATACAAGAGAAATCATGTAGAAAACGATGATAAAGGTGAGTTTTTTCATTCCGATATTAAACCATGATCGTGTTTCATATGAATGGTCATACTCTCTCGAAGTTCTTCGGCCGGTTTATTGACTACCGCTAACTGTATTTCATAATAAGAATCGACTAACGATAAATCTGCCTTACTAGTAGTATCTTCTTTGAAACCCATCGCTTTGGCAATCCGTGTTCTAACGTATGCCTCATATTCCGCAGGTTTCATATCTTCTGTCCCCGCCGATCTGGGTGCTACCATTCGCTCGAGATCGATGTCTTCTACCATCTATTATTTGCCAAGTATGACTATCTTGCCTTAGACTTATGAGGGTTATCACCATCTGGGGAGTGAATAATGGAAAAGGATTGGGAGAGAAGTCAAAATGTTTGACTCGTTGTGTTGCAATAAACTCAGATTTACGCTTGACTAAAAGAAAAAAAAGATTCTGCCAGGATGTAAACTCCTAGTCCAATGAGGACAAAAGGCAAGATGATATTCCCGATGTGACGTATCCGAGTTGCAATCAGAGGATGACTAACAAAATAATATGCTGCTATACACCAGACAGCGGTCATCGCTAGGAAAACTGACGCAAGCTCTACAACCGCTCCTATGGTATTGTATTTTGAAAACAAAGGAACATACACGCCGATGTTATCTCCACCATTTGAAAAAGTAACTGCAGCGACCGATAGAAATGAGAGATATGATCTGTTTCTTTTGTGCTGCACCTTTTGTCTTGAATCTGACTCATCTTTCTTTCTTATTTTAACTAGGTTCATGATGCCTATGGCTATAGGTGCTATGCCCATTAATCCGATAACGTAGGTCGGAACGACAAGTGAGATCAGTGAGCCTACCGCACTGATGGCTATTAGCAAACCAATCCCTAAATACTGACCTAACACTATATGACGAACTGGAAAACTCAAAGAAGAAATGAAAACCATTAGGACAAAGATGTCATCGATATTGGTAGCAGCAAAGGCCGCAATGCCTATTGCAACCAGACTCAGGATATCTATCATCGTTTACAGATGCAAGTGCTCGTCCACTCTATGGTATATAAAAACAGATTAAGAATCTTCCCTGATGGGTTGACGGTTGATGTCATTGAGTGCTCTCCTTTAGACATCAGAGGGAAAGGCAATCGACTAGAAAATACGATTCGTTGTTTCCTATTTTTCTGAATCCACTTCCTCTACTTTTCTCCGTCTCTGCCGTACTCTTAATCTGCATTATCTTTATTGTCTTCCTTTTTGGACATTAGTTTATCCTTGTTTGTCTGAACAAACTTGATAGCATCTGTTATTACGACACCATTTGTAGTTAGGTCCATTTTGTATTTGTTGCAGTCATTGATAAGGGCTAAAGCTTGCAATACTGTTTTGCTGTCTGTCATGGTGACTATATCATCACCATTATTACCGTTGCTTACATTCCTGGATTTATTGACGATCTCCCAACATATCTTTAACACCTGATTAATACCGGTCATACAGTTTTGATACTCCTCGGGGAGTTTGCTTTGTATGTGAGTTTTCAGGTTCTCATTAGCTTGCTGCCTTAGACACGACAAATCTCTGCTTATGGTAGCCTCTCCTACGTGAAGAATTCTTGCTATTTCAACCTGGCTATTACCTTGACTGGTTAGTTCTAATACTTGGGTTCTACGCCATGTAACTGCCCTGGCATTACCATTGCCCTTACCTTTACCATTATCTTTCATTATTGAGCTCAAATCTTTCACAAAATCCCTCTTAGCTGAGCAGGCCTTCCATTTCCACGCTTGGCATACCTAACCTCTTCCTATTCCTAATGAGGAGAGGTCAGCTTTATGCATTTTCGATTACAGAGTAACAGGAATACAGCTCTGTCTCATGCCTTTAGTGAATATTGTAGGCGATTTAACCTAATACTAGTCATTAGCTAATACCAAACCCGACAAAGTCCAGGCTCATTGTTCAGGCAGCAATATTATGAGCATGGATTATAAGCACACATAATAGGAGCCTTTAGTCTACCAAAGTGGAGCCATAGTAATGATATCATCTGACTTGAACACTAGTAATACTAATGACCAGTCTTCATCATCATTTTCTGAGCTTGAAAAAGAGGGATTATACAAGGCTATATTTTCAAGACGTGATGTTAGGTCACATTTTATTACAGATAAAAATATTCCAGATGCTGTAATATTTAGAATTCTAAATGCTGCTCACCATGCTCCATCGGTAGGCTTTTCGCAACCATGGAACTTTATAGTAATTAAGGATAAATCAACCAGAAGACAGGTCAAAGAATCGTTTCTGCGAGAGCACAGAAAATCAGTTTCAATTATTGACCAATCCGATAATAACAAACAAAGGAAGGAAAAATACATATCACTAAAGTTAGAGGGCATAATGGAATCAGCATTAAATATTTGTGTTACTTATGACCATAACAGATTTGGTCCTTTTGTTCTTGGTAGAACATCTATAGCTGAGACTGGAGTTTACAGTGTATGCTGTGCAATCCAGAACCTCTGGCTAGCTGCGAGAGCAGAGGGAATTGGAGTAGGTTGGGTCAGTATACTTTCAAACGAAGACTTGCACAGAATTCTGCTTATACCTGAAAATATCAAACTAGTAGCATACCTATGTTTAGGTTATGTGGACGAATTTGCAAACAAACCTGATTTGGAAAAGGCTGGTTGGCTCCCTAGACTAGAATTAGACAAAGTTGTATACTATGAGAAATGGAATTATGCAAATTAATGGTGTTGACTATTGTCATTCATCCTCATGATGAATTGATTTCGACTGAGGAGTGCAGTTAATGAAATCGTGCTTGCATACCTCAGATATGACAAGTCTTTATTAGGAGTTTCAAGACTCGCCTGCAAGATACGGGCATTATTAATATTTTAACCTCTCAAGTGCTATTCGGAAACATGACATATCGCCTCAAATAACTTAAAATATTATCATGAATAACCAAACTTCTCCATGGGAGACATTGAACAGCCTCCTTACGATAGGCGTCTGATATTTGAATCCTATATTATTAATGGAATGCAACCTGTTACAGGTCCTTGTCGTAAAAAAAATAATTTAAGCAACATGTGACCATAATATACAATGGGTAGCACCCTATCCTCGTCTCCATCTGAATCTCGAACTAAACCATGTGAAACAGCATATTTGTCATATGTGCAGCAAAGTCTTTGATAGCGTTGAAACATTAGATTCGCATAAGAGGTTGGAACACAGCGAGTTAGGACAACCCAAGCCACCTGCAGGCGTAGGCTGAACGGGATTTAATCAATGTATTACTAAATAGCTCTCGATAACTCTATCGTCTAACAAAACTTTGTCAGTGTGCCGCTTCCATTCGCGTTCTCCAATCTTTGATACTGTTGTCATGTATGTGACTCCACTTGCACCTCCGCTCTCTCCTGTAGGACTTAGGCTGCCGGCGCATGTCTCGTAACTGTCCCTTCAACTGGTCCACCTTTGTGGGGTTGCACAATAGAGGTTGTCGAACCCACATCAACCCTCTAGGCTCCCTTTTCACCTGCGATAAACATTGTAGGCTCCGTTACTATTCCGTGGAAACCCATGCCGCACAAAAAGTGGACTAACCAATCTTTGCCTTATGTAAATGTAGACGATTCTAGCTCTGATACTATTGATGTGGTGTTGAACCCTACTTACACTGCCATTGTCAGTTCCGGAATATAATGGTCTTTGGCCTGAGGTTGTTTATTGCAGTCTGCTTCCCTCTCATCGCCTTAAATGCCTATATATCATACCGGCTCTGAGACTGTCATGTCATCAACAACTCAAGTTGGCTCTAAATCTGAATCACGTGGTAAGTATAAAGCGGAGGCCTATTCTGCTGCCAGTGTGAGTTCGCCGCTTGCCCCCACCACGATCCCGCGGCGCGACCCGGGCGAACACGACGTTCAGATCGAAATCCTTTTTTGCGGTATCTGCCATTCTGACCTCCACCAAGTCCGTAACGAGTGGAGCGGGATACCCACTGTCTATCCATGCGTTCCCGGACATGAGATCATCGGTCGTGTCACCAAAGTCGGCTCCGAAGTCACGCGTTTCAAGCCCGGTGACCTTGCAGCAGTCGGCTGCTTGGTTGACTCCGACGGTAACTGTCAGGAGTGCCAGGCCGGTCTTGAGCAGTTCTGTCCACACATGACCCTCACCTATAATTCACCAGATGTGCACCTTGGAGGTGTCACCTATGGTGGCTATTCGGATAGTATTGTCGTCAAAGAGCACTTTGTCTTACGCGTTCCTTCCAACCTGAATCTCGCAGGGGCCGCTCCTCTCTTATGCGCTGGAATTACAACATATTCGCCCATGAGGCATTGGGGTGTCACCAAGGGCAAGAAGGTCGGTGTGGTAGGTCTTGGCGGGCTGGGTCATATGGCGATAAAATTTGCTCATGCGTTTGGAGCCCATGTCGTAGTCTTTACTACTTCGGCTAACAAAAAAGAAGACGCACTTCGCCTCGGCGCAGACGACGTGGTAATTTCGCGAAACACCGATGAGATGAGCAAGCACAAAGGTAGCTTCGACTTCGTCCTCGACGCAGTCTCCGCCGAGCACGACATTAATGCATTCATACAATTACTCGGCCGCGATGGCAACATCACCCTTGTCGGCGCACCGGACAAGCCTCTTTCCGTCTCGGCCTTTAGCCTTCTGTTCAATCGTCGCAGCCTCTCAGGCTCGCTCATCGGGAGTATTGCCGAAACGCAGGAGATGCTCGACTTTTGCGGCAAACATAACATCACAGCAGACGTAGAAGTCATCCCAATCCAGAAGGTCAACGAGGCTTACGAGAGAATGTCCCGTGCGGATGTAAAGTATCGCTTCTCTATTGATATGGCTTCTCTCAAATCACAGTAGCATAACATGGCATGGCGGTTAGCCTCTATCTAGCCTTTTCTTTTGTTATATTCAAGAATAGGTCGCCACCCTCAGACTCAATCACAATTACTACGACAGGTCTATGATTTTAGTTTAGCAGAATACGTTTGCTAACTCTATGGTCTAATCTCAAATAATATGTGCTATTTATAACACTGATCACAAATCAGTACCATACAGCAATAACCTTTAGGTCCAAATTATAATAAACATTGTAGCGCATCTACATTATAGTGATTATGAAATTTGAATGCTAATGATTTAATGTCTCCACAAGTGGTTGTAGCAAAGGAAAACACAAACGCTGAACAGATTAGCTCAAGACTACTAGCAGGAGAGTTCAATGGAGTGCCTGTTGTAGACGACAATGGATCTGTTGTTGGTATAGTTACTGCACTTGATATTTTAAAGGCTATTCAGGGAGGTAATAAAAAGCTCACTACAATGGTGGCAAGAGATATTATGACTCCAAATCCGTCCGTAGTCAAACAAGATGCATCAGTAGACGAAATAATTAGTATCATGGTTCAAAAGGAAATTGAATTAGTTCCAGTCATAGGAGATGACAATAGCAAGAAGTTAGTTGGAGTGGTAGCAAGATTAGACATATTACGAGAAAAGTTAAACGAAGGATTTCTTACTATAGGAAAAAGAGAGGCACTTTCAAGAACATAAAGTAAGTAGCCAGTCATTTGGTCAGTGATAAAGGCAGCCGTTAGCTATTTTCTTTTCTTTTTCTCACATGTTCTTTAGCTTTTTTCTTGTTCTCTGAGCTACCTTCTAATAGTTCTTTTGTGGTTTCCTTTCCGCTTGGGACCTCTTCTCTGGGTATTTGTGGTCTTTGTGCAGTCAGTGCGGCAAATCATTTGATAAAGCTGAAACATTAGAATCACATCAGAAATTTGAACACACCGAATCTGGCCATTCTAAACCTGTTGCAGGAGTAGGATGATATAAGAAGCTTAAGTGGTTATGTGACTTGATGAAATAATGCCGACAGCATATATTTTCATTAACTACGAAATTGGCACTGAACAGAATATTCTAAAGAAACTGAAAAATATTCCAGGAGTGACAGAAGCTAACGAAGTAAATGGCGTTTATGATATAGTTGTCAAAATAGCTTCTGATAGCCTTGATAAATTGAAAGAAACTATAGCTAGAGACATAAGAACAATAGACACAATCAGGTCAACTATGACATTAATAGTAGTTGGATAATAGGAATAGTGTTAACTGAATTAAATTAGCCCATTAATAAAAAACCAAAGCGTCACAGAACTAAGGAATAGTTATTCGGACTCTTAATATCCTTACCCACTCAATGGCAACATCCAAGGAGTATCGAGGAAGACACGAAATAATTAGACAAATACTACAGACTGTTATTGATAGTGGTTCCGAAGGTATTCTCATAGCTCTGATTATGTATAGGTCATTTCTTTCTTATTTTCAATTAAAAGAATACCTCTCAATTCTCATAGAAAATGGTCTTGTTGAAAGGTTTCTTCAGCAAACTAATAGCACTGGGCGATAGCAATGGTAATAGTAATAATAATAATGAAGAAGCCTTATACAAATAACAGAAAAAGGACTACGCTTTTTGCATATTTCTCAGGAAATTGAAAGTTTAATGGGCATGAATTGGGAGCACAAGGAGGCTACAGTTTGGACAAACCCGCTTTCCAAGCTGTAACTTAAAGTTAGTCTATGTATTGTCGCAAAAAAAGGGGATTAATGTTGCTAATAGCTAGTTAGTCAGCCGGTGGCACATAAAAGAAAGGATCACTGCTTTCCATTTCTTGCAAATACTCAGCCCTGTCTCCACCATCATGCTGCTGCATATATTCTTCACTGTATGGAGTATCTTGAGCAAATACGGGAGTTATAGTTACAGCAAATGATGACGCCAGCATGGCGAGGCCTTACCATCGCTAACATTGGTAATACTATATGTCTCCTCATTTGTCCTCACTAGATTATCGCACTCGTTCCATATTTGTTATTTTATAGAATCAATAAGAAGATCCTTCAAAAGAAAACGGGTTGACTTTTTCTATAGAAAAGAAATGTCTTATTTTCCTCTAGGCTAGATCTATTTCATTACAAGAGACAATTGACATTCTTGACAAAAGTATAGTAACTTATCAAAGTCTGAAGATAATATCATTATATCAGAGCAACGAGGACTGCGGCAAGTATTAATAAAATTGTGATAGGCGATTGATGAGACCTGCTCCGACATCAATTGTTAAATGTGTAGCGATTATTTAACCATAGTATATACTAGTTATAATAATCCCTATAATGTGAGGCAAAGGTATCTGATATTTTGTGATCGGCTACATCTCTCAAAAACTGCCTTCTAATTAATGTCCCATATA
>Ga0126304_10001230_pt1 | contig 11832 bp, 11 predicted proteins | sample Plot25_FD_92538 | JGI IMG/M metagenome (GOLD analysis project Ga0126304, IMG submission 92538) | Serpentine soil microbial communities from UC McLaughlin Reserve, CA, USA - Plot25 | ecosystem: Environmental > Terrestrial > Soil > Grasslands | place: USA: UC McLaughlin Reserve, Lake County... | reverse complement strand
TAAACATTAGAAGATATTGATAAGGTATTCTATACTAATCCTCAAAGAAAGGTCTGAACTGAACATCAAAACCTGGAGAGTTATTTGCAAACTGCTTTATTGTAATCATTTCGCATATTTTGTCTTGCAACTCCGAATGGTCAATTAATTTCCTTTTACAAATGGGACACAAGTTTTTGCTATTACTCACAATAAAAGACAACAAAGATCTAAAAACAGAATTATAAAAGGTTTGAGGAATAAACAGCAAAATATCATTATTACTGTTTTTTTCTTTTAACTACTTTCATGTATAATATGTATAAAAGTGCTTTCTCCTAATACTCGTCTAGCCAATTGTAATCCTCTGCTTTTTATAAAATTGCTATTGTAAGTAACTAGTACATCTTTTATGTAATCTGGATGGTTAATCAGGTAGATATTCTGTTTACCAAACTCAAAGTGAGAAATATCTACCACCATACCTTTGTGAATATTATCTAAAACACTAAGAAAATTGATAAATAAACCCAAAGGTAGTTTTGAAGTAGGCCCTGGAGGATAATCCACAGGCGATGATGAAGCGGTGACTGTCAAACCAGTACATGTACTTTTGTATTAGTAGTGCTATATGAAGAATATATATAGAACAGGTCAAAGATATTGCTATAAGTCTCTTTTTTTACCTCTGTTAGGTGATTTATGTAGCCATATCAAAGAAAAAGGAATATTTTGTATATTGGAAAATAAAGTGAACAAAACTAATGAACATGACTTATCGATGAGTGGTCTTAAATTACAACCGATCTGAGGTAAGAAACCTTACTGTAGTTTCATAGAACTGTTCATATGTATAGCAGTTTTTATGACAGTAGTCATTAGAAAGGTCAAAGTGCATTTGCTCAAACAAGGTAGATATCAACGGCATCAATAACCATTGGTGTTTGTATAATTGTTGTTTCTAATTATATTTGACTGGTATTTATACAAGGTCACTAAACGTATCATAAGTGTATCGCGCTGATATATCCAGCAGATCTATTGGGCGAACTCTGCCACGATAAATTGGATCAAAAAGTGCGCTTGCAGTTATGCGGTATAGTCTGTCGTTTAGACGATGGCCGCGGAGCCTCGTGCTGGCCTGAGCATCGGGAACATAAGAAGGATTACTGTGTATTTCCTGCCATCCTGCCCAAATACGGTCCACATTGCAGTGATTTAGATAGAATACCGGATCATTGGGAGAAGTTGAGGGAGCCATGTCTCCTCCCATCCAAACATGAATGCGGTTGTGCATAGTAGGCCCATTGGGCCAACCTTCTAGTCCATTCCGAAGGCCATCAGAATTGCGATTCCAAGGAAAAGCATCATAAACAATATTAGGTTCATTTAGATGCACTGTAGTACGTACGTCTGATCTTGTAGGTAGAGTATTAACATCGGAGCCCAGAGAACGTTCAAGCCCTCTATTCGTAGGGACCAAAATAGGTGAAAAAGAGCCTGGAGCGAATCCTTGTTCGATATTTACCTGCCATGACTCTTCTGCAAAAGGTCCTGTTGTGACTGGAGAACCGGAGCCCCCCATACAGTTATCAGCCCAGATTTGAGCTGTCAACTGTTGATCGGGAGATAGCTCGCCATCGGCTGCCCAGTCCCAATAAGGCAGCCCAAAATTAGGATCATTTAAGACACGTTGAAGATGGTACTCAAGCAGAACTAGCATCCAACGATGCCATGGGAGGAAAGCAGGACCAGAATGTGCTGCATTTCGTCCACTGGTTGAACTTTGAGGTGTAAGAGTCATCATAGCATTATAATGCCAAATAACAAAGATATCATAGGTGTTTGGCCAACCTGTCCTTAGAAAATCGTTTTTCAGAAGCTTGACGCCTTGGATGTATTTGTCCCTAGCGTTTGTGTCATAGATGATGTTGTTCCTTATAGCCGCCATTTTTTTATCTCTTTCTCCCTGTCTTTTTTTGTCTTGATATTTGTGTTGGCACCTTAGCAAAATTGGCTGGAAAGGCATCTATTAATTTCTTAACCAGGTCCACAGTGGAAACAAATGAGTAAGTTGGCATTGCATGGCTGGAAACTCGACCGCTGTTATCTACATAAATGTGGCCGCCCAGAGGCTTGCCATCAACCCTGATCTCGTACCGAGTGCGAATAATTATGCTATGACCTTTATATTCCACCTCGCGGACTGATTCGAAAGGTCCCTCATGTCTTGCTGCATGGCCAGCAACAACTGGCTGACCTGCATTCAGTCGCTTATAAGCATCAGATAGAGGATCCTTGGATCTCTTAGACGGTCCATGATGATGTGCATGAGATGACCTGCCCCCCTTTCTTTTGCGATGGGTAGTTGTCATTTGCAATGATTCAATACACATTAGGGATAAAGTTTTTGGTGTAAGTAGGTTGGGCACAGTGCATATGTGCCATTCTCCTTTTACTCGTTTATTCGCTTTTATGTACTCTGTTAAATTGTGTGGACCCTCTCTACTAAAATATAGTCTGGGTAATCTCTTGTACTTCGCCTAGGTCTTCATCGTTAATTCCTCTAGCTTATTTTTTATTATGTCATTCCAGTCAATATTGCCACTGTAGGAACTGCTTTCTAGCATGAGGGATATTGTATAGAATATAACATCAAATTTAATGGTAACAACTGCAGCACGGATTTGGCTTCTAGATTTAAAGAGTTGGATATATTCATCACATACCATAATAAGAGATATAGTACTAATATCAATTGACCTTAACTCAGTGTCATATAACGAAGACGATCCGTTCTCTCACTGGTCTGACCTAATACACAAATCAGTATACTCTATCGACGGAAAGAAGCTTGGCTTTCTTAGGAAAGTCTTGTATGGCTACATGTTTATCAGCAGAGGCTTCATTAACCTAACAAAATACTTTGTACCGATAACACTTGCAGAGTCGGTGAGCAAAAAAGGTATCAGACTGAAAATTACAGCGTACGAAGCACGATCAAAGTATTCTTACTCGAAGATGAAAAATACTCTAACTAGCTTAGAGCTAATGCCAAAGTCTACAATACAGCATAGACCATTGTATGATAGATTTCTGACTCTGAGGTATAGTGTTACAAGAAATAGATTGGCTGCAGCCGCTGCTTTTGTTTCTGGAATCCTGTTCTTATTGTCAGGATACAAAGCTAACTTGGAAATTTATGATCTAATTAGAATGCAGATTATAACAATAGAAAGTGTAAGAGAATTCTGGGGACTCCTATTGGCACCTATTGGCCTTTTAGCGATATTGGCCCAGTTAGGAGGAATCGCAGTATTGATGGGAGCTGCTTTGTTTATTGCAAATCGAGTAAACATGGGAAAATTTTTGGTGTTAATAGGGACAGGACAAGGACTCTTTACCATTGCCTTACGTATTATGACAGAAATGTCATCTGGCAGATTATTATCAATAGAACATAACTATATTACATGGCTTACAACTTCCGCAGCAGGATCTGGAATACTCTTTGCTATAATTTCGCAATCGATATCAAAAGGGAAGAATGAAAGTTTCATGTCTAAAGCTTTGAGATTTGCAAGGAGTATGATTATGGGCAAAATTATGGAGAAAGTAAAGGGAACAGTAACTGGTGCTAAAGATAAAGTAAAAGGTGCAGGGGAAGCAACCAAAAACAAGGTGGCTAGCAGTACCAGTTCCGCGGATGGTGGAGTCTACGAGCAAGGTGCTGCTGGAACTGAGACTAGTATTAAGGATGACCCATTGACATCATATAGAGAAAAAGAAGCAATGACTCCTGCAAAAATAAAGGAATACGAACCTACAGCAGTCAAAAGAAAAATGACAGAGAAAATTGTTGAACCAGGACAAGCAGGAACAAATCCTGAAGAAGCAGCAGAAATAGCAAGGAAAAAAGGTTAATAGTGGTAACAATGAAGTGAATAATAAATTCTCCTTTTTTAATATATCTGCAAATAAATAACGATACTAAATTGATATTAAATTGTATTGATTGCCATATTGCAGCTACCTTTATTTCTCCTTCGCCTATCCTGTACTTAACAGTGACATAAATTGTCAAACATGCCTAAACACTGTTCACAACAATATTTTTCACGTGAAGTACGTATAATCTTAGTATGTTTGTTTTTATTTGTTCTCCAGCAGCTGTTACACCTTAATACAAAGTCATTAATGGCTGGATCCCATTCTTCCATTAATTATAGACTGTTAAACCAACTATATAAGAGGAAAATCATGCAGTTCCCTAGATGAAAAAGTGTAGCTGAACCCACTTACCAGCAAGGGTTAAACCACATTACTCTATAATATTTGCAGTCTAAGTTTTGGGACCTAAGATTATGTCAAATTTGGTTCACAAACTACTGGTCCTGTAAAAATACCCAATCTTTTATGCTCAATTTTTCAAGTTCCCTAGATCTGTAACCCTTTCTCCCTTCATCATTCTGGAAGTACCTGAAACCTTTTGTTTATATAACAAAAACAACATGATTCACTTTTAACATATATACTACTTATTTCTGTTGCAATAATTGCTGGCCTCTTTACCGCAGAAGTTGATTCTTAGATATGTTCTAAATTCTTCTAATATCATGAATTTCTGAAAATGCAGTTGGCACCCGAATTGATATGAGATCATCTTTATGCTTGTTAAATAAGAAGTACATTTGAGAAATATAGAACACTTGTGTATGCTTTATTATACTTACAACAATAATAACTCTAATTCCATATCATTCATCGGGGAATGTGTTTCAATACTATAATAGTACGATTCAAACCACCTAAATTATTACTATAGCAAGTAAATGCTGTAATATAGTCATAACTAATTTTTTTATGTACTCATATATTCATATACACGATACATACTTTCAGGATGGAAGTGAGAAAGACATTAACTAACTGTCAGGCAATAATACTCGATATCCTTGTCCTTGTAATGCATATAATGTATATGCTAATTTTTATTTTAGGTCGTATATTATAGTAACAATAATTGATACAATCAATTCTTCCAAGTATTAATTCCAAGATAGTTGCTTTAAGCTTGCTTATTTCTCTAGCAGCATTAATTACTATTTCGCTGATAAGCTTTATTGCAGCTCATAATCTACTCAAAGAAAGAGTTGAAGATCAACTCATAAGCGAATCAACAGGAAGAGGAGCTGCAGTCCGATCATTGATAGAAACAAGAATACAACAAGTAAATCTTTTAGGTACAAATGATATAATACAAAACATTGTTTCCCAACTATATCAAAATAAAACTGTTGGAAGTAGTAGGGATATAGTAATTTATGAGAATAATTTTCAAAAAGAAGTAGAATCTTTTCAACAGGTCCTAGGAAAATCAGCTATTCTTGAAAATGTGAAAGTTATTAGAATAGATGGTAAAGTGTTAATGTCGACCGATCCTTCAGAAAAAGGAAGAAATTATTCTGACAACTTTAAATTCAAACGCGGATTGGCTGGACCATTTGTTTACTTTGACTTTAATAATAATAAAAGAGAAACTATAGTAACAGTACCGATAGTTGGGAGCAGTAATAATGAAGCATCAATACCAATTGGAGTAATTATTGCTACAATGGATACTGATACATTCGATCAAATTCTTCTAAATAGAAAAGGGCTAGGTGAAACAGGTGAAGTATATTTAGTAAACCAAAACAAAAAGATGATTTCAGAATCTAGGTTTATTGAAAATGCAGCATTTCGTCAAACTGTGGACACACTGCCTGTTAGGGAATGTTTTGAAAAAGGTAAGGAAATAAACGCCATATATAACGATTACAGAACCATTCCAATAGTTGGATTTTCATATTGTGCCAAAGATTTGGGATTAGTATTGCTTGCCGAAATCGACGAGGCAGAAATTTTTGGGCCTATTACACAGTTGAGAAATCAAATAATAGCAACATCCATTGTAATTAGTGCAGTTGTTGTTGGAATTGCATTTTATGTGTCAAGGACTATTTCAAGGCCAATTGTACAGCTAAGAAATGTAGTAGATAGAATATCAAAAGGTGATTATAACTATAGAGTTGATATTAAATCTAGCGACGAGATTGGACACCTTGCACAACACTTTGACCAGATGAGATTAAGTGTACTTGAAACTAATATGAACCTAAACAAGCTTGTACAGGAAAGGACAAAAGAACTTACAGATATGACAAATGCACTTGATGCTACTGCAATAGTTTTGGTGACTGATAAGGACGGAAGAATTACAAAGGTAAATCAAAAGTTTGTTGAAATCTCAAAATACTGTGATGAAGAATTAATCGGGCAGAATCCTCGTATTCTAAAATCAGGGTATCATAGTCCAGACTTTTTTGAGAAGATGTGGAAGACTATATCTCGTGGAGATATATTCGAAGGTGAGATAAAAAATAAGGAAAAATACGGCTCCTACTATTGGGTAAAAACAACTATTGTACCATTTCTTGATGAAAACAGACAGCCAAATCAATACATTGCAATACAAAACGATATTACCAGTCTTAAAAAAATCCAATCAGAGCTGCAGGAAGCATTAAAAAGAGACAAACAAAGCGCTGAAATTATTAAAAGACATGTTGAAGAGCTCAAGAAGACTAACATAGAATTAAGGCGCACGGACAAACTCAAAGAAGAATTTCTTAGTATGACTTCACACGAGTTAAAGACTCCTCTTACTCCAATTATTGGTTGGTGTGGTGCATTAAAAACGCCAAGAATACTTGGAGACCTGACTCCAAGCCAGCGCACTGCAATAGATACAATTGAATCAAATGCTGTAAAACTAGAAAAAATGGTTAGCGACATGCTCGACGCTCATAAACTGGAGCTTAACGAAATAAAGTTTAACATCGGAGAGTTCCAAGTCGATAATCTGTTTAGTAAGATCAAAAAGGACTTTGAGCCTTTGTTAAGAGAAAAAAAATTCAATTTATCATTAGAGCAGAACCTAGTATAAAGCTAAAATCGGATGAATCCAGAATTTTGCAGGTTCTCTCAGCCTTACTTTACAATTCTATAGATTTTGTCCCCAGACAAGGAGGAAGAATTGAGATAACTGCAGAATCCAAAGAGAACGACAATAATATCATTTTTGGTGTTAAGGATAATGGTCCAGGCATTTCAAAGGACAAACAAAAATTTCTTTTCAAAAAATTTTATCAAGTAGATACATCGCTTACAAGAAAGCACGGTGGCACAGGACTTGGACTTGCTATCAGCAAAGGTATAGTGACAGGATTAGGTGGAAATATATGGGTAGAAACAGAGGAAGGAAAAGGATCTAGCTTTTATTTTAGCTTACCCAAAAACTACTGATAAACATGAAACTTCTTGTAATTGATGATAGTCCTGATATCACTGATCTTTTTGTTAAGGTTCTGAGCACAATTGGTCATGAAGTAGTAGCAACTGATAATGGCAAAGAGGGTCTGGATATCATGAATAAACAAAAATTTGATGCATTATTCTTGGATATTGCAATGCCTGATTTTTCAGGATTAGATGTAATAGACAGCCTTTTAAAAAACGGAAAGATAAATGATAGTCCTATTGTACTTTTTACTGCTTCATCAATTACAGATGCTGAAGTGAATGATCTTATAAGAAAAGGAGTACATTCTTGTATCAGAAAGCCAGTAAGAATTGAAACTCTTTTCGGAAAGATAGACGAACTAAGCCATGTTCATTCTTCTGAACCAAGTGCTGCCAAATAGATAATCCAAGTATAGTTATGTTACAGAATCACTTTTTACGGTATTGTGGAGTAAAAATTGGTCAAAGGTAAAGAGTTTGAATTAGAATTTAAATCTCCAATACTAAGAAGCAAAGAAAAGCAGCAGGTAGAACTTTTACTACAATTTTTAGAATCTACCAAAAATTATTGTGTATCTATTATAGATTTGGTTGGTTCAACTAGTATAGCTATGGGAATGTCAAATGAAAAAATTAGTACATACTATGGAGTCTTTCTAAATTTAATGGCAAAAATAGCTTCAAGTTTTGATGCCACTATTGTAAAGAATATAGGCGATAGTTTGCTCTATTATTTTCCGAAAACAGATTCTGAGAGTAGGGAATCTTTTAAGGATGTTCTCGAATGTAGTACAACGATGATCCAAATGCGTCCTGAAATAAATGCAAGAATGCATAACGATGGGCTCCCAGATGTAAATTATAGAATCAGTTGTGAATATGGCTCCGTCATAGTTGCCAAGATGTCTACCTCATCTGTCAATGATATCTTTGGTAATTGTGTAAACTTATGCTCAAAGATAAATCTGCTAGCTTCTCCTAATAGCATTATTATTGGAAAAGGACTTTATGAGCAAACAAAATCATTCGATGAATATATTTTTACTGAGATAGATTGCGAACAACTATCCCTAGGAAAAGATTACCAAGTTTATTCTGTTTTCACTAGGGACATTTAAAGTTAGTTAAATAGTCGCTCAAGCTACTGCCCATACAGCATTATCTGTTAAAAACAACTTACAGAAATAGTAGTAGATCTAGGAAAAAATGATATCAGGAATTTCTGGTTAGCCCGGCATGTCAGTTAACGAGAAAAGCTAAATACTACCGACAAACAGAACCCGATATACATACAGGGGCCTAATCCCACAGAATAATTACTCAACCTATAAAGGAAAAGGGTCTTGATACTACCGGACTCAGATAGTTCGAGTTACATTTAAAACAATATTTTGGAATGTCACTCAATGCCTGAAACGTGTTGTCCGAACTGACTATCATCATCTTTTTTCTCTTTCTCCTTCTGTAGTTGATCCTGTTTTCTCCATTGATATCTGATGTACAATGTAATAACAGCTACAACAGGTCCTATAATGTATACAAATTTATCTAATATCCCTATCTGTGAGCAATAACATAATACATGACGAGACTAATTAGGATGCTGACTACTCCAAGAAACTCAAAGGCAACTATAAAAGCCATGATAATTCTCTGTCTCTCAGATTCATATTAAAACTCAGCTCATTCCAGCTTTTGGCAACAATTCTTTTAAATTGCGTATCTCTAATCCATTTCCTAAAGGTATAGTCCTGCATCTAGGATAAAGTTCTCAATAACTATAGACTTGTTGGTCACAGGAAGTCTAATTCTGTTTAGAGACAATTCAATCATAATAAAGACAGGATGTTGTTATGAGAACACTGAAATTGTGAGTCTGCCCTTCCATTTATCCAGTTCAATATCCGCAGCCAGTTGGATTATTATTTTGTCCTTCGGAACTCATTTCCTGGCTATGCCTGTAATATAACGCAACCATAAAGGAAATAACTTTAGTCATGTATATCTAAAAGCCTTGATCATTTCTGGTTCTAAAGTTAGATCTTCATCGCTTCTGTCTTTGCCTTGTCGTTCTAATTCTTTCACTATCTCTTCTCCTCTTAGTTCTTTTAAAAATTCTAACATCTTTGCGTTTACTTCATTGTCTATATTCAAATTCTCTTTGAGGTAACCAACAAAATCACTATGATGCTAATATTAGATTCAAGCAATTACAAATTTGCTCATCCACGATCTTGTATAATCGACTTCTGTAGAATAACAACATCTTAGCCGAATTTTAACAAATATTAATGAGTTTTGATAAATATTATTAAAAGTAATTCAATTTTTGATATCTGGATCTTATCCCATAAATATTATTATACACAAGACGTATTCTCATAAGTCAGTGGATAGGGCTATGAGCCATGATAATGATCACAATATTACTCACCTCCTAAAGCAGACCCATAATCATCCAAGTCCATCAACAATTAACCCTCTAACTGAACCACTGCCAACTTGGTATGAGTTTTACAAACGCCTGAAATTATTTCCTTGGTGGATACGCTATAACATTGGTCTTGCACATGAGGCCGTTTTAAGGGACAAAATAATTAATCTTGGTACGATGATGGGGTTACAAGATAAATGGCTTCAGAGAATAATAAGACATGCAGTATCTGAATTCTCAAAGAAAGGACTTGGGGCAGATTATTATGGTTACCATAATATAGACCATGAATTAGAGGCCACTTATTTTGTTTTACTTGCAGCTAATGGACAGAGGGATAAGAATAATAAAGAAGGAGCAGAAGTCATGGGAACACAGTACAAGGATAACGAATTCAATCAAGAAGATATAAGATACTTATTTGTTGCAGCTCTTTTCCACGATTATGATCCCTTGAAACAATATGACAAGCCCCATGAAGATGCTGTTGAATGGTTCATAAGAAATGATGAAAAAATAAACAAGTTCATAGAAGACGTAGGAATTAATATTGACATAGTAATTGCAATAATACACAGAACGGCTTATCCATATAAAGGTAGGATTGCAGAACATGCAGAAAAGAGAATAGAAGAGTTATTCACTTATGCAGGGATTCCTGAAAATGATACTAAAACAAGACAGCATTACAAAGACCTGGGGTGGTTTTTGTCTGTCTCAGAACGCATTGCAGGTTATGCTCTAGGAGATTTTGAGCATTCTATGGTTCTTGCTCGTACTAATGCTCATGCTCTTGGTTGGCATCCTTCCCGTATATACGAAGAATCTGTAAAGTATTTTAGCGTTCTAAAAGAAGAACGAAGAATGTTTGAATATATATTGCAAGGCATACCACCTGAATATAAAAAGAGGTTCTTTGATAACATGGCTACTTTCAAAAATATTTGGGCGAGAGAGATAGATATAAGAGATTCTGTTAGAAAAAATAAAATTGCTCTGGTACCTGTAGTTGAAGAAATAGGTGAAAGTGAGAAAAACAGCAGCGTTAATAACATTAACACCTTACCGCGTAATTTGATAGAGACTGTAGTAAAAATATTCAAGGAACTACATGTTCCAGTAGATATTAACGATGAAACTCGATTTAGAAAGTCTCTTAAATGGAGTGACACAATACTAGTCACTCTAAGGGTTAGGGAGGCAGACAAATCAGGCGACGAAATTGTGGGTTATGCGAAAGGCGCGACACTAGAGAATTATCAATTACGACATGGTACACATGATGAGAATTTTGGAAAAAAGAATACTGCATATATGGAGTGGATTGGTATTAAGGCAGGTTTTTGGGGCGAAAATGGAGGCCATATTCTCAGAATAGAGTTTCTCAAAGGGGCAAAACGTAGAGGCTATTCGTATGTGTCAAGTTATGTACATCGAGATGTTATACAACACAGAATAAACAGAGGTGAAAATATTCAGACTATACAAAAATATGATCCTGATAAACTTGATTACTATAGGTATGATTTGAGTAGCCAGATCTATATGACAACTACAACCACAACTACAACAGAACCATCATTTTTACCTCAAGTAGTGGCTGAGTCAATCAATTTGAGAAATCGAGAAGAGACAGAAATAGATAAGAAATACCCTATTATTGATTAAACTATACGACAAGTGTTGTTCCAATTTTGAATGTAATAAATGACTTCATTACCCTTTGTAAGTCCATTAAACTTGATTATTTAATTTTTAAATATTGGGAAATAGAGGATAGATAGTTGTTGCATCTTTGTTCTCATCAATTGTAGTTATTTTGAATAATACTAAGACTACTGTATCTACCATATTCTGTATTCTTTGTGTCCTCCTTGCAGCTAATCTGTTAATAGTCTTTGGTAATAATAGTAATAGTATCATTGTAGGATCTTTTGCAATGGTATAGTTATCGTTTGTGGCAACAAGTAGCCATTTTCTGTTTTCAGAGGTCGAAGGCGTTGATGAGCTTTCTGACAAGTTAACCAGATTTAGTAATATTCTCGACGAAAATAAGATTTCCTCTTAAAAGCTAG